>TARA_R110002072_G_scaffold228234_12_pt1 | contig 76102 bp, 53 predicted proteins | sample TARA_R110002072 | Tara Oceans TARA_R110002072 (sample SAMEA4397118) | marine metagenome | biome: Polar Biome; feature: [SRF] surface water layer (ENVO:00010504); material: water (ENVO:00002006), including particulate matter (ENVO:01000060) such as... | depth 5 m
TGGGGGCTGTCAATACGCCAACCGGAGGGGCGTTCGAATGCGGATTGCGCGCGCCGGACGGCGGGTGGGGTGCGTCAATTGGCCGCGACGCGTGCGCAGAGAACGGGCGTTGTCGGCCTATTCGGACGCACGGGGTGGCGTCCGGGGACGCCTGGCGGGGCGTTCGGGGGAGGGGGCGGCGAGAGGTTGGCTGTTGGGCGTGCGGATCGCCAGTAGGCCGTGGCCGCCTGGTGAGCAAGCTCAGCGGCGAAGGGCCAGGAAGGCGATGATCGCCAGCGTTCCGTGGCCGCTCGGCGGGCTGTTGGGCCTCGCGAGGGGACTGGAAGGCGATGATCGCCAGCGTTCCGTGGCCGCTCGGTGAGCCTGACGGGCCCCGCAGGGGCCAGGAAGGCGATGGTAGCAGGAGCCGGACTTGAACCGGCGACCTAAGGCTTATGAAGCCTTCGCTCTAACCAACTGAGCTACCCTGCCAAACCCTTTCGGGCGAAGAGATAAAGCAGATAGTGGCCCCGGACTCAAGGGCGTTTTCGTGGCTTCTGCTTGCGGGCGGGGTTGGGGCGGCCGGAAAAAGGTAGGCAGAGGGGGTGTAACTTCCAGCCGGAATATGAGTAGATGTGGGTGCGGGTGGCATGGACCCGCAAACGAGACGAGGTGGGGCTCCCTGGCTGGATTCTTTCCTCCCGTTCTTTGACGCTTTTCTTCCTCCTGACAAAGTCATCAATCGAACAACCCCCAGCCAGGGAGCCCTTTTTTTTCCTTCTCGCCCGCAGCGCCTGCTGCCAGCGCCTTCTGCCAGCGCAGCGCCCCGTGAGTCGCCTAGCGTGAGTTGCCTTCTGGGCGCCCCAGCCGCCCCGAGTCCCAAATTGCGCCGAGTGTCACAATCGACCGAGTTTGTTCGGGTTGTGTTATTCGCTCAGCGGTAGATCCGGGATAACCAGAGCAACATGGCAGGGTTTGATCCCGACGCGGCCGCGGCCATTGGTAGCGGCATCTTTGGCTTGGATACAACGCGCGACGAAGCACGGGTCGTGCTCGTGCCCGTTCCGTTCGCGGCGACGGTTTCGTATGGCGGCGGCGCGGAGAATGGGCCCGAGGCAATCCTGCGGGCCAGCCATCAGGTGGATCTCTACGATTGGCACTTCGGGCGAATCTACGAGGAAGGGATTCATATGCTGCCGGCCGATCCGGCCATTGCGGCGGCGCATGGGCCCGCTCGCGAGGCTGTGCAATCGGCGGTGGATGCCGACGCTGTGGTGCGTCAGGTCGATGCCGCTGGCGAGTTGGTCAATGCTTCCTTGGCAGCTTCGGTCGCCCCATTGTTGGACGCGGGCCGCATCGTCGGTGTCATCGGTGGCGATCACTCGATTCCGTTCGCGGCGATCGCCGCGGTGGCCGAGCGCGAGCCGATCGGCATCTTGCATATCGATGCACACGCGGACCTTCGCGATGCCTACGAGGGCTTCCGTTGGAGTCACGCGTCGATCATGCACAACGTGCTCGCGAACTGCCCCGGTGTCGAACGGTTGGTGCAGGTTGGGATCCGCGATTACAGCGAAGGAGAACTGCAGGCGATCCATGCCAGCGAAGGCCGCGTCGTGACCCACTTCGATGCCGAGTGGCATCGACGTCGATTCGCCGGCGAGACGTTCGACCAACTGCTCGCGGAAGTGTTCGAGGCGTTGCCCGAACGCGTCTGGGTTAGTTGCGACATTGACGGTCTCGACCCGAGCCTGTGTCCCAACACGGGCACTCCGGTTCCGGGTGGCCTGCACTTCGCAGAGGTGGTCCACATGCTGGCGCAACTTGCCGCAAGTGGCCGTCGCATCGTTGGGTTTGACCTGGTGGAGGTATCGCCCGGACAGGATGAGTGGGACGCGAACGTAGGCGCGCGGTTGCTCTACAAGATGTGTGGCGCGGCACTTCGTTCGGGTCGCAGCTAGAGGCGTGGCCGGTAGTCAGCGTGCATCGCCTGTGGATGGAATCGCTGTGCGTGGTGGTGCGCGAGAACGCAGGCGGATTGGTGGATTTGGCGAGGCTCTCGCGGGACGCCAGTGCGGCGAGGTCGCCGCAGTCGCGGGGCGCCGCTTTTCGGCCGGGCCTCCAGGAGTTTGAGGCCGAAACCTGCGGCCCTATCCGCGGCCGGCAACGCCGCTCGCTGCGTTGGGTCGTGCTCGACCCACCCCTGAATGTACTTGCCACCAATACGCCTGTCGCAACCCGCCTTGCGAGCGTCGCCGCCGACTCACGGACAAGACCCCATCTGCCCGCATCACACTACTAGCGAATCGCGCGCGAACTTCGTGATCAGAATCGCGACGCTACGGCGACCTCGGCGCAATCACAATGTGCCGGCCATGCGCTGCTTAAGTCGCTTCACAAAGGGATCCGATGACTACGGCAATTGCTGCCAATGTCCATCGTTACGGGAATCCAGACACTCAGTCAGATCGTCGATCGCTTGCCTGCTGGCGGCTACGCGGTTGCGGCCGAACTGGTGCAGCAGATGGGTACCATCGAGGGGCAGGCGCGCGAGCAGTCGTTTGAAGATCTGGTGCAACTGTGCCGCGAGGCCACCAAGACGATCCAAACCTTGGTTGGCAACGAGCAGCTGATCGAGAACGCGGAGCGAATCGAACAACATCTGAGAGAGGTCTGCACGTTTGTTGCGCAGTGGGCAGAGTGCATTGCACGCGGCGACCAGCCGGTTGACGTTCGGGCGCCGAAGCCGCTAGCGATCGCCGATGCCAACGACGAGGCGCTGTATGCAGAGACCGTCGGGATGTTCGTTGGTAGCGCGCTCGGTGCGTTGAGCGACCTCGAAGAAGAGCTGCTATCGGTTGAGTCTGCTGGCGAGCGCCTTGGCGAAGTCCTCACCGGCATCCGCCGAACGGTGCATACGCTCAAGGCCGAGTTTGGCGTTCTGAACATGCTGGGGCCGCAGGCGCTCTGCCATCAGGCGGAAACGATGATCGATGCCATCCAAGAGCATGGCGCACCGTTCCCGGTCGACACGATGTTGGCGTTTGGCGACATGATCAAGCGGTTCGTCGAGAGTCTCGCTACGGACGTCAAGTCCGAGTTTGGTGACGCGGAATCGATGCTGGCTACGTTGTGTCACCTGGCCCAACAAGCACCTGGCCAACTTGGGGATGACGACGAGCCGGTCGAGTTGCGCGTCGATGGCGACTATGTCGACAGCCTGCCCGAGTTCATCGGCGAAGCCCGCTCGCACCTTGCGGACGCCGAGGTTGCGATGGTCGAGCTCTCCAGTCACACCGATCATGACGGTTGCAACGACGAGAACCCCGGCAGCGACGAGAACCTCAACCTGACGTTTCGCGCGTTCCACACGATCAAGGGTGTCGCCGCGTTCCTCAACCTGAACGCGTTGGTGGAACTTGCCCACGTCGCCGAGACGCTGCTGGATGGCGCCCGGTCTGCTCGCTTCCGGCTCGCGGCACAAGACATTGACCTGGTGCTCGCTGCTGGCGACATGATCACCAAGATGATCGATGGGCTCGAGGGGCAGACCCCGCCCAGTCGCGGCGATTGGCGCGACCTGATCAACCGGCTACAGACGCGCGCAGCGCGCTCGTCGGATGAAGCACAGGTTGGTTTGGCAGCCGCGTCTGCCGAGCCGGCAGTGCAGTTGGTTGCTCCGCATGACGCGACGCCCTCGTCTGCCGCCGTGGTCACGCCGCCGGCACCGGTCAAGGCGGGTCAGGTCCAGGTGCGCGCCGCTCGGGTCGAGCGCACGATCAAGGTCAGTACGACCAGGCTCGACTTGCTGGTGGACATGGTCGGCGAGTTGGTGATTGCGCAGTCGATGGTTCTGCAGGATCCGGCGATCCAATGCCTCGAAGGTCAGACTCTGGCACGCAACATTGGCCAAGTTGGCAAGATCACCCGCGACCTGCAGGAAGCGGCGATGTCGCTGCGCATGGTGACCGTCAAGTCGACGTTTCAGAAGATGGCGCGGCTGGTTCGTGACGTCGCTGGCAAGTCCGGCAAGCGCGTGGCGCTGAGCATCGCAGGGGAAGACACCGAACTCGATCGCAACGTCGTCGAGCAGGTCTCGGACCCACTGGTGCACATGATCCGCAATGCGATCGACCATGGGATCGAAGCACCAGCGGACCGGCTTGCCATCGGCAAGGACGAAGAAGGTCAGTTGTCGCTGAGCGCCTACCACCAGGGCGGCTCGATCGTCATCGAGATTCGCGACGATGGTCGCGGTCTCGACCGCGACAAGGTGTTCGCCAAGGCCGTGTCGAAGGGTCTGCTTGGCAACGATGTCAGCGCTCAGGCGATGAGCGATTTCGAAGTCTTCAACCTGATCTTCTTGCCGGGCTTCTCTACCGCGGAAACGATCACGGACCTCAGCGGCCGAGGCGTCGGCATGGACGTTGTCCGCCGCAACATCGAAGCGTTGCGTGGCAAGATCGAGATCGATAGCACGCTTGGCAAAGGCACGACCTTCCGTCTGCGACTGCCGCTGACGCTAGCCATCATCGATGGCATGATCGTTCGCGTGGGGGAGAGCCGCTACGTGGTGCCAACGCTTAGCATCGAGCAGAGCTTCCGGCCGAACACCAAGGACGTGCACCACGTCGTCGATCGTGGCGAATGCGTTCACGTGCGCGGCGCAGTGCTACCGATCTTTCGCCTCAAGGAGATCTTCGACCAACCGAGTGGCTGTACCGACCTCAGCGAAGGCATTCTGATCGTGGTCGAGGTCGACGGTCAGCGCAACTGCTTGTTCGTCGATGAGATCATCGGCCAGCAACAAGTCGTCATCAAGTCTCTGGGGATGTCACGGGACCGCATCGTCGGGCTGTCTGGCGGAGCCATCATGACCGATGGTCGGGTCGCACTGATCCTCGATGTGGGCACTCTGGTCGAGTCCGTTCTGAGCGCGTAGACGGAGTGAACAAGGATCGATGAATACAACCACCGACAACGCAGCTACTGACAATGCGCCCGCCGTGAAGGCCGCGTTCGATGGCGGCAAGTTCTTGTCCTTTCAGCTCAGCAGGGAAGAGTACGGAATCGCGATCCTCAAAGTGCGTGAGATCATCGGCATGGTGGAAATCACCAGCTTGCCGCGCACACCGGATTTCGTCCGGGGGGTCATCAACCTGCGCGGTCGCATCATTCCGGTCATCGACTTGCGCCGCAAGTTTGACATGGAGCCAGCGGAGACTACCGCCGAGACCGTCATCGTCGTTGTCGATTGCGGCAACGGCTGCGACTCGTCGTTCCGTGTTGGTTGCGTCGTCGACAGTGTCAGCGAAGTGTTGGCGATCCGCGCGGAAGACTTCGAGGCGCCGCCGCGTTGCGCCAACGCATCCGGCGACTACATCGATGGCTTGGCCAAACTCAAAGACCGCGTCTTGATCCTGTTGGATATCGACAAGGTCATCGACGATATCGATCCGTCCTCGCTAGCCCCAGGCGCAGCGCAATGAGCGGGAATCACCGCAATGGCTTGGTGGTCGGGGTCGCGGACATGGCGATCGGTTCGGTCGACGACGGCCAGATCGTCACGTATGCGCTTGCGTCATGCATTGGGTTGACGGCCTACGATCCAATTGCACGTGTGGGTGGCTTGCTGCACTTCATGTTGCCGCAGCCGAGTCCCAAGAGTGAGCCAAAGGAACTCAAGCAGTTCATGTATGCGACTACGGGTATGCCGCGCATGTTCCGCCGTTTGGTCGAGCGAGGCGCGGAGCAAAACCGTCTGATTCTGATTGCCGCGGGGGGCGCTGAGATCCTTGCGGGTGCTGCCCACATGGCGATTGGGAAGCGCAACCGAACGATGGTGCGGAAGGTGCTTTGGAAGATGAATCTGGCGTTGGTCGCGGAGGACACTGGCGGCAGCGTCGCGCGCACCATGAGTCTCGACCTGGCCACTGGCGAGGTGCGCATCCGGTCGCAAGACTGCAACCAAGTGCTTTGGCAGCCGGCGACCGCACCGGTGACGAAGGAAGTCTGACATGAACTACCGCATCCTGATCGTGGACGATTCGCCGTTGCTTCGCGCCACCGCCCGTCGAGCGGTGTTGCAAGCTGGTGCCGCTCCCAACCAGATTCGCGAGGCATGCAATGGCCAGGAGGCGTTGGCAGCCTTGCGTGAAGAACTCGCCGACATTGTCTTGTTGGACCTCAACATGCCGGTCATGGATGGCTTCCAGTTCGTCGAAGAGAAGATCAAGGACCCGAACCTCGCAGCGGTCCGGGTGGCGCTGGTGACGACGGAAGGCAACCAGAAGCGGCTTGCGCGCATGACCGCTATGGGGGTCGAGCACTACCTCCGCAAACCATTCGAACCGGAAGAACTGCGAGCTCTCGTGGCAGACCTGTTCGGCAGCCAATAGGGAATCACGATGCTGACGATTTCATCTGACAATCTGGGCGAACTCGTTGGTTCGGCATTGCAGCGCATGGCGTTCGTGTTTTGTGATCCGGCGGATTCGACCGGCGGCGAAGTCTTGGCGGTGGCCAAGTCGCACGCGTGGATCGAGCTTCGCGGCAATCCGAGTTACGTCGTTACCGTGTCTGCGACGCCTGGGTTCATCCAGGAAGTTGCCTCCGGCATGATGGGTTGCGAGCCCGAGGACATTGATGTCGATGAGCACGGCCGCGCCACGGTCGCCGAGTTGGCCAACATCTTCGGCGGTGAGCTGGTCATGCAATTGGCGTCCCAAGACGATGGCATGATGATTGGATTGCCGCGCGAACTGGATGACGAGGAGATGAGCATCTGCATGGAAGCGGCGGCGACGGCTGGGCAAAGCACCATCCTCGAGACCGAGCTGGGCCAGTTGATGGTCTGCTTCCTGAGCAACTAGGTCGCAAGCAAGCGAAGCTGGGCGAGGGCTCGAGGTTGCCGCTGGGGCCTTTGCCGCGCCGGGGCCTTCTTGGCGCTGCCGCGCGAACGCACGAGACTTGATGTTGCGTCGAGCACGTCGCGGCGCGAAGGTTCTGGCACTATGGCGAACCCTCTCGAATTGCGTGACGCGCGTGCCCACGTGCTGTCCCGCACCCAATCCCAGCAGCAATGCGAGCGGGTGACGTTGGCAGATGCCCACGGACGCACGCTGGCGGAAGCGATTTGCACCGATGGTCCGTGGCCGGTTACGGACCGGTCGGCGATGGATGGGTTCGCGATCGCGACCGGGCCCGATGGCTTGCAAGCCGGGACGAGCACGCCGGTGATTGGCGCAAGCTTGGCAGGCAAGCCATTTGACGGTGTGCTGACACTGGGTCAGGCGATCCGCATCATGACCGGCGCGGTCGTGCCCGAAGGCGCGACCACGGTCGTGCCGGTCGAGAATACCGATGGCTATGAAGGCGATCAGGTCACCGTCACCGAGGCCGTTGCGCCGCATGCCAACATCCGCCTGCGTGGCAGTGAGCGTCAGGCGGGGGTCGAAGTGCTGGCTCCCGGTTGCCGTTTGCACGCGGCCGAGATCGGCGTGCTGGCAGTGCTCGGCCACCACCAGGTGTCGGTGCGGCGCCGGCCCAGAGTGGCGATCGTTGCAACTGGCGACGAAGTCGTCCCGGTCGAGCAGACGCCGTTGCCGCATCAGGTGCGCGAGAGCAACTCGTGGGCATTGGCGGCGCAGGTACAAGAGTGTGGTGGCGTCGCGACGCGCTTGGGCATCGCTCCCGATGAAGTCGAAGGATTGCGCGAGATGTTGCAGGCGGCGCTCGCCGATGCCGATGTCGTGTTGACGATTGGTGGCATCAGCAAGGGCACGCACGATCTGGTGCACACGACGCTCGCCGAGTTGGGCGTCGTCACGGAGTTTCACGGCATCAAGTTGAAGCCTGGCAAGCCGACCTACTTTGGCTTGCGGCAAGACGGCGATGCGACGCAATACGTGTTCGGTCTACCTGGCAACCCTGCGTCGACGTTCACCGTGTTTGATTTGCTGGTGCGGCCGATGCTCAAGCGTTGGCTCGGTAGCGATCCTGGCGAATGGGGGACACGGGTGTCGCTCGGGGACACGACCTGGAAGAAGAACTGGCGCGTGCAGGCGGTGCCGGCGCGGCTTGTGCCCGATGCCGATGGCAATCTGGTCGCCGAGCTAGCCAAGCCATCACCCAGTGGCGATCCATTCAGCTTGTTGCTCGGCACGTGCTACGCGTTGGTGCCGAGTGAGGCGAAGCGCGAAGACTGCACTTCGATCGAGGTCGCCGGCAGCACGCGGCCAACGGAACTGCCGTGAGTCGATCCGCCAACTGGATGCTGGCCATCGTGGGGGCCTTGTTGCTTGGCTTCAGTGCCCCGCCGGCGATCGTGCCGTTCGCCGAGTGGTTGGTGCTGCCGGGACTGGCGGTCTGGTTTGTGCTCGCGACGTCTGAGCGTGCGACGTTGCGCCACAGCTACGTCTACGGCTGCGTCTACATGGCGTGGTTCTCGTGGTCGGTGCGCCACATCATGCTGCCGGCGTATCTGGCGATCGTCGTGGTCGGCGGCCTCTACTTCCTGTTGGGCACTGCCGCGGTGCGCGGTGCGCCGAAGCGCGGCCGGTCGCTCGCGTTTGCGATCGCCGTTGCCGGAACGTTCTGGCTGCGCGCGATGATGCCCGACATCTACTACCCGCATGGTCAGCCGTGCCACAGCCTGTGGCAGTGGCCGGCGTTGATGCGCATCGTGACCGTTGGCGGCGAACCGCTGATGAATGCGCTGCTGGCGTTGGTTGCTGCTACCGGTGTGCAAGTCTGGCAGAGTTGGCGGGTGGCGGTGCCGGCATGGCGGCCATCGCTGCTGCGCTTTGGTGGGGCGGTTGCGGTGACGGTTGCGGCGGTGCTTGCCGGTCATCTGCTTGCCGCAGCTGTCGCGCCGACCGCCGACGAAGCGGCGGCGGATCGCAGCGTGCACATTGCCGCCATCGAGCCGGGCTACCATCCCTTCGAGATCTGGGGGGCCGGCCCACGTTGGCATGAGGTCTTCATGGACCTTCTCGAGCAGCGCTTGCTGGCACCGACGGCCGCCTTGTTGCAGGAGCAGCGGCCAGCGGGGCAAGAACTCGACCTCATCTTGTGGCCGGAGAGCAGCTTGCTCGCACCGACGATTCCCTTGGCGGACGTCGAGTCGGGCCGCGGCGCGTTGTTTTCGGGGCGCTTTCCGAAGTCGGACACTCGAATCGCGTTTGGTGCCAGCCTCGAAGATGACCAAGGCGGGGTTGGTCCGGCGACGTTGTTGGTCGAACTGCAGAACCATCGCATCCTGGACTACCAGCCCAAGCAGTGGTTGGTTCCAGGCGGCGAGTTCTTGCCGTTGGTTGGCATCTTGCCCAAGTCTTGGGCCGATTCGGTGCGGCTGAGCTTCCAGGCGGCACTCGGGACTCCGGCCAACTGCCTGTCCGGAGCCGCGCGCCGCCCGATGAAGACCGCCGCTGGCGTGCCGTTCGGGTCCTTGCTCTGCTACGACAACGCCTTCTACGGCCCAGCGGCCGACCGCGTCGCCGCCGGCGCCGAGTTCCTGGTCGTGCTGTCCAATGAGACCTGGTATCGCGGTGGCGCCGAGCTGACCCAGCTGGTCGCGATGACCGTGGTTCGGGCGCTGGAAAACGCCGTTCCGATTGTTCGTTGCACAATGGATGGCCACAGCGTCGCGGTCGACGCGAACGGCCAGGTCGTCGCTGAGCTGACGATTGCCCCCGCGCCACAGCCCGCAGCGAGAATTCTCGAGGTTTCGATCGATCGTGCGACTGGCCGTATTCCCCCAATGGCATGGCTGCGACGTAGTTGCGGCTGGGTTCTGGCGCTGCTTACGGCCCTCGGAGCAGCGCACAGCGTGCTTCGGTGGGTTAGAATCCGTTCAGCTCGAACGGCACTCTCCGCCGCAGTTGCTCCCGGCTCTTCCGGGGACAGCTCAGGTGGCTCTTGACGGTGCCGGGCATGGAGTTAGGATTCCGCAGCCCCCAAGGCCCTTTCGCTTGGGATGTGGATCTCTCCTGTCCGGTCGTCCGACCACTCAGGAGGTTCCGAAGGGCCGTCTTTTGCCTTTCTGTTTGGCGTCTTTCCAACCCCTCTGGTTAATGACCTGCGTCCTGATTTCTCCCTTCAGACACGCAGCAAGCTAAAGAACCACCTGGTCATCATGAGTCCCATCGGTCGCGTATTCATCGTTCTCAATCTGGTCCTCGCCGCTGGTTTCGTCTTCACGGGCGGCCAGTTGCTCCAGAACCAACACAAGTACAAGCAACTCCTCAGTGAGGAACAGTCGGCTCGCAAGGCGGACGCCGAGCAAGCGAAAAGCCAGGTTGCTGCTCTCGAAAAGGAGCGGAACAAGTTCGACAACTCGAGCAACTCGTTCCAGCAACTCGCTGACCAGCGCAAGCTGGCGCTCGACAAGGCCAACGACGACAACCTTCGTCTCGGCAAGTTGACGAGCTCGCAAGCTGCGGACCTCAAGAAGGCCGTCGCGCTGCAAGAAGCCGCCAACACGCTGGCCAAGTCGGCATTCGACGACTCCCGCAAGGCTTACAAGGACGCCATCGCCGCCATCGAGGCACGCGACGCCGCCGTCAACGCCAAGAACGCTGCCGAAGGCGAAGCCCGCAACCTCAACAACGAGATTGCCGCGCTCAACGATCGCATCAGCCAGAAGGACCTGCAGATCGCTGCGCTCGACCGCGACAACCAAGAGAAGAACCTCCTGGTCGCCGCTGCTCAAGCCAACGGCTTCATCAACGCGATGGCCGCTCCGGACCTCGCTGGCACGGTCACCAACGCTTCGGGCCGTCTCTGCACGATCTCGATCGGTGAGAACCCCGGCAACGTCGACATCCAGTCGGTCATCAGCCGCATGCCGTTCCGCTTCGCCATCTACGACGACAACGGCTTCAAGGCCGAGGCCGTCGCGACGAAGTATGAGCCGAGCGCCAACGCGGTTCTCTGCAACCTGATGTTCACCAAGGGCGAAGCCACGATTCGCACTGGCGACAAGGCCTCGACCAAGCCGTAGTTGATGCCCGGGCTGTCTTGCAGCCCGGAAAGCAACCACTCGCTAATCCCAAACCAAGGAGCAATCATGGCCCGCAAATCAAACCGCAAAGCTGCTGCTGCCGCCCCCGTCGCTGACGTGGAAGCCGTCAGCAAGCCAGGCATGGGCATCGACGAAGGCGTCGTGTTCACCACGTTCATCCTGCTCGCCCTGGCGATCACCTGTGTCGTCATGGCCAACGGCCACTACACGGCGTAGCACCAAACGGCATAGTAAGAAGCACAGCTTGGAGGGCGACGCCCCTCAGCTACCTTGGTCGCTGCCAAGGATGCAAACGTCGCCTGACGAAAGGCAACCAACGAACCCGGTTCGCGCCACGCGCGGATCGGGTTCGTTCGGTTTTGCAGATCGATTGCTTCTGCCGAGACGCAATCGATCGCAAGAATACGTTGCGACCGGAGCGTGGAATGCTACCTTGCATACCGCACCGATTGGTCCCGGTGTCTGTGTCTGCAGGTCATGGTTCACCCGCGCCATCAAGGCGGGTGGCCGCTTAGGTCATCACAATGTTGAAACCGTTCGAGTGGCTGCTGCGCGGCTTCTCAGTCGATTTGGGAATCGATCTGGGTACCGCCAACACGCTAGTTTTCGTGCGCGACAAAGGCATCGTCCTCGACGAGCCATCGGTCGTTGCTGTTCGCAAGGGAACTACCGATGTGCTGCTGGACGGCATGGCGGTTGGTGACGCGGCACTCGAGTATCTCGGCCGAACGCCGCCAGGCTTCCTGGCAGTGCGCCCGATGAAGAGCGGCGTCATTGCTGACTTTGAGATCACCGAGAAGATGCTGCGCTACTTCATGAGCAAAGCATGCGGTGGCAAGCGCCTGGTCAAACCACGACTGGTGATCGCGGTGCCGTGGGGCATCACGATGGTCGAGAAGCGCGCCGTGATCGGCAGTGCCGAACGCGCCGGTGCGCGCCGCGTATTCCTGGTCGACGAGCCAACGGCGGCGGCGATCGGTGCGGGCCTGCAGGTGCACGAACCTCGCGGCACGATGATCGTGGATATCGGTGGTGGCACGTGCGAAGTCGCCGTCATCTCGTTGGCGAACGTCGTCATGGCCGAGTGCCTGCGCGTTGCTGGCGATGACTTCAACGACGCGATCGTGCAATACATCCGCGCCAAGTACAACTTGCTGATCGGAGAGATCACCGCCGAACGCTTGAAGATCGCTGCCGGCAGTTGTGTGCCCCTTGAAGAAGAGATCCAGGTCGAAGTGCGTGGCCGCGACTCGCTGGTCAACTTGCCGCGGCGTGCCGTCATCTCCTCCGAAGACGTGCGTGAAGCGTTGCAGGAGCCGGTGCGCAAGATCATCGGCACGATCAAGAACGTGCTCGAGCGCACACCGCCCGAACTCGCGTCTGACTTGGTCGATTCCGGCATCACCTTGTGCGGCGGTGGTTCGCTGTTGCGTGGCTTGCCGGAGTTGATCGCCAAGGAAACCGAACTCGATGTGCGTGTTGCCGAGCGTCCACTCGAAGCCGTCGCGCGCGGCACTGGCATCTTCCTTGAGAACCTCGAGCTCTACTCGCAGTTCCTTGAGGGCGGCGAAGACCTGGGCTGATCGCACGATCTAGATAGTGGGACTCGCATCCGAGCGATGTGGTCCGTAACAGAACGACCCGGTGACGCATGTGTCTCGGGTCAGGTGGTTGGGAGCGGTGGAACGTTCGTCCTATGGCGAAGAAGTCGGCAGCCTTCCCGGCGGGTCTCTATGCCATGTTGCTGTTCGCGCTGGCGTGGTTGACGTTGCCGCGGGTGTTTGCGCCCTTGGAGCGCTGGTTGGTCGGGTCCGCCTGCTTCGTACCGCGCCTCGGTTCTGCGTGGATGGGCGAGCCGGCGATGGCCGCCAATCGTGACGACCTCGCCCGCATTGACCAACTGAGCGCCGACCTGCACGAAGGCGTGCGCCGCAGTGATTTCGCGGGAGCTGGCATCACGATGCCGGTCGACGACAAGAAGATCCTTTGTGGGGTGCTATCGATCGGCCTGCGCGGTGGCGGTGGCGAGCCGAGTGAACTGCTGCTCGATCACACCTACGAGGAACTTGCCGGTTGTCGGGAGATCGTGACCAAGGGCCCTGCCTTGCTCGGGTTCTTGCTGCAGCCAGGTGTCGGGCGTGCCGCCGACGACTTGCCCAGTGATCCGGCGCGCGTGATGCTCTGCAATCATCGGGATGCGCCGCGCATCTATGCCAGCCTCGAGAGCGAGGACCCGACGCCGCTGCGGTTCGTCATCGAGCCGGCGGCAGTCGTTGACCCCGAGCCGATGCGGGTCGACTTCTGGGACGATCCGTATCGCGCCGCCGAGCTCAGCAAATCGCAACAGCGCGTCTATACGTTGCCAGTCTCGTTCGGTAAGCAGCGCGTTCCGGGTGGCCTGCTAGTCGGCCGCACCCGGCGTTGGGGTTACGAGCGCGAGAACGGCGAAGATTCCCTGACGATCGGTATGTTCGTGACGCCAGCGGTGGCGCCGCGCGCCTTGTCGCATGTGGTCGTCTGGCGCTCGGGGCAATATCCGGATCCGCCGCTGGCGTTCCGATCGACGCTGCGTTCGCGTCGTCGCATCCACGCGACGGTCTACGATCTGCCAGGTGCCACGCACGGCCGCCACATGCTGGTTGCTGACGAAGACGTTCCCGATGGTGCCGCGGTCGTGCAAGACGGTCTGTTCCTCGGCTCTGCCCGCGGCCTATGTCTCGGCTCGGCGTTGGTGACATCGTTCGCGGCCTCACGGCAGGAATGGAGCCTGCTGTACTTGCCGCACGACGAGCAATCGATCCCGATCGAGTTGCACGGCCGTGTCGAGCGAACCGAAGGCCACATCGCGTGGCTGAAGTGGAGTGGCCCGAGTCGCGAGCAGCTCGCGCGTTTGGGCAGCGGCTACTTGTTTACCGGCAGCAACGGCAAGTTCTGCCCGGCTGGACTCTGGATCGGCAGTGCTGAGCCGGACCGTTTTGAACGCAACTGGCTGAAGGTCACCGTGCCGTCTCAGTCGGGTCCGCGGGTCGCCGAAGTCATCGTCGGAGAGCGCGACGCATGAGGCGCTGGTTTTGGTGGTTCTTGTTGGTACCCCAAGGGTTCCTGCTGGTTGGGTTCTTGCAAGACCTCGGCTTGCCGCCGCTCAACATGGCGGTGTTGTCGTGTCTCTACCTGTCCTGGTTTGCGCAACGTTCAGCGTTGCCGTTCTTGTTGCTCGGTGTGGCGATCGGTCGCACGCTCGTTGATGAGGCAACGTTGCCGGTGCACATCCTGGTGATCGGCATTCCGGTCGCGTTGTTGCTGCCGCTGCGTTCGCTATTTGTCGCACAACGTTGGCTCTGGCAGGCAGTGGCTGCGGCGTTGCTTGCGGTCGCGGTACCGAAGTTGGCGGGGCTGTTTGGCCGCGTCTTCGATCAGCCCTCATTGAGTTCCGTGCTCAACGGTTGGCAGGTCGTCTGGTCGGCGCTGTTGCTGCCACCGCTGCTGACGGTGTTGCGGTTCTTGCCGCCATTCGCTGGCTTCACCGAGCCCGATGGCTTGGATAAGGTGCCGCAATGACCTCAAGCCGCACACGACTTGCGGTGTTGTCGGGCGTGTTCGTCGTGGCGCTGGGCATCGTGCTGTTGCACTTGTGGTTCTTGATGGTGCAAGAGAACGACGCCTGGGCACGTCGCAGCTACGAGAATCGCTGGGCGTTTCGTTCGGTGCCAAGTCAGCGTGGCCAACTGTTCGATCGTGATGGCGAACGGCTGGCGTGGGACGAGCCGACCACGCGCGCTTCGATCTACTATCACCGCTTCCGTCTCTACCACGTAGTTGGTGCCGCGGTGCACGGTGCCACTCTATGGGCTTCGTTGCAGCCCCTGCAGAAGGGCACGACCTACAGTTACTTCGACGGTGTCCTGGGGCCGCGTGTCGCCGCCGAAGACTTGCTGTCGATGCCGGTGGCTGTGTTTGAGGGCGGTGTGCTCGAAAAGGCCGACTTCGGGCCGCTGGCGAAGTATGCCACGACGGTGCTATCCGTTTGCTCCGGACTGCCTCGCAAGAAGGTCTACGCTGCGATGCGCAAGGCGGCGACTGCTGGTGCGAATCTAGGCATCGGCGATGTGCTGGCGATGTCGCGGTCCGAGCTTCTGCAGCGGTTCGACGAGCGACTGCAGAAGCTGCACGAACTCGATAGCCTGTTCGAAATTGAGCAGCAGAATCACAACGCGAGGCTTGGGCGTACGACGGTCAATCCGACGTTGATCGAATCGTTGGAGCGCTTGCGGCGCGATAGCCTGGATCAGCGCAAGGTTGTCCTGGAGGTCAAGAAGGACGAAGCCGGCAAGCCGGTGTTGGACGATAACGGCAGGCAGATCCCGGTCCGTTGGGGCAGCCTGATCGAGGACATTCGTCGCTACTTCGCCAACGACGTTGCGTTCGAACTGGCGGCGTCGCTGCGCGTTAACCAATCGTCCTACCCCGGCATCGGCGTCGACCCAGCGATTCGCCGTGTGCGCCGCGGTGACAGCGAGGACCTCGGTCGCCGCGACACGTCGCTTGACGTGATCATCGGCGAGGTGCGTTCGAACGACCGCCTGATCAAGAAGAAGCCGACTCCAGTTGCGAATGGCGACGAGTCAGCGCCCAAGTCAGTCCCAGCGTCCGAGAGACTGCCCGAGGAGTGGCGCACTGAGTGGCGCAATGAGTTGGTGCCAGACGATGTCGTCGCCGACGAAGACGCGCTCGAGCACATGCGCAAGGAGGCGGACCGCCGCTACCTGCGAGACACACTGGTCAACGAGCGCAGTGGTATCAGCGGCATGGAAGCTGTGTGCGACCAAGACCTGACCGGCAAGCTCGGCATGCGGTTCGTCGAGCACGACAGCCGGCGTCGCGAACATAGATTGTGGAGTCACCTGCGGGTGGAGTCCGGCAAGGACGCGCGGTTGACGATCGATGTCGACTTGCAGGATCTCGCGGAGGAGGCGGTGGTCGATGCGCTCGCAAAGTATCGCGGGGAATACGACGATCCAGCCGACAAGGATAAGGTCGAAGCTTGCCTGGCAATCATCGATGCGCTTACCGGCGATGTGTTGGCCTTGGCGGGGGCGCCGATCAGGGGTGAGGCGCGCCGTAGGATGTCCGGTCTCGTTTGGGAGGGCAACGGTTCCATTGGATCGCTCGTCAAGCCATTCGTTCTACTCGAACACCTCGAGAGCCAACGTTTGGGGCGACCGTGTCTTGCTGCAGAGAGCGTCAAGCCATGTGAGCAGGAGATCCTACTTGGCGGGCGTAGGCTCAGATGTGAAGGCATGCATTGGGGGCATGGGGTTGGCCCCGTGGTGGCCTTGGCGAAGTCATGCAACATCTTCTTTTACCAGGCGGGCAATGGCCTGGGTGCAGATGGCTTCGCGCGCGCATTGAAGCGTTTTGGCCTATTGCGTTCGGTCGACGGAGATCCGTTCTCTGGTTGTTGGCAGCCAAGCGTTCGCGGGTTGCGGATCGCCGCGCCACGCCTCGATCCGAACATCTCATTGCCACGCCGTTCGATTGGCTACGGAGTGCAGGTGCCGGCGCTCTTCATTGCGCGAGCCTATGCTGGCGTCGCCACCGGCATATTGCCGGAAGTCGATCTACGTCTAGGGGGGGAGCGAACGTTCGTGCCGCTTGGCGACATCGGCGAGTCTCTCGCTGTCGTGCACGAAGCAATGGCAGAATGTGTTCAGACCGGCACGGCGGCTTCTCTGCCGATGCTCAAAGAACTGGACGTGCGCGCCAAGACTGGAACGGCAGAGATCAGCCGTGTCACCAAGCAGAACAACGGTTGGCTCGCTGGCTTCATACCATGGACGGGCAGAGGCGGCATGCAGATCGCGTTCTGCGCTGTCGTGTATCGGGTGCCAAAGAGTGTGCACGGTGACGAAGCTGCCGGCGGCATGCTGGTGGAGTTTTTGCACAACGTGGATAAGAACCCGGAACTGCGCGATCGCTACCTGACTGAGGAAGGTCAGTGAGCGACTTCGGTCACATCGTCGCAAACCACCGTTTGCGGGTGCTCCGCAATATTGACGGTTGGCTCGTGCTAACGGTCGCGGCGCTATGCCTCGCGGGCCTGTTGTTTATCGGTTCCGCAACCAGTGATGACGCGCTGTTTGGCGCCCAGCAGGGCCGTCAGTCGCTGTTCGTTGTGGTTGGCCTGGGCATCGGGTTCTTCCTGCTATTGCCGCACTACGTGCACATCATGCGCGCGTCGTGGTTCTTGTACGCCGTTGCGGTATTGGCGCTAGTCGGCTTGCCGTTCTTTGCGCCATCGATCAACGGTGCGCGTCGTTGGTATGCGTTTCCTGGCTTCTCGATCCAGCCCAGCGAGTTTGCCAAGATCGCCGTCGTGCTTGCGCTGGCGGCGCTACTGCGCTTCAAGAGCCGTGCCAAGACGTTCGAAGGCCTGGTTGTGCCGATGTTGGTCGCGGCCGTTCCGGCACTGTTGATCCTCAAGCAGCCCGACCTCGGTAGCTCGTTGGTGTTCGGCCCGGTGTTGCTGGCGATGTGCTACGCGGCTGGAGCCTCCGCGCGCAGCATCCTGCTACTGCTCGCGATCGCAGCAGGAGTCATGGTGGTCGCCTACTTCTACCTGATGCACGACTACCAGGTCGCGCGCGTTGAGACGTGGCGAGAGCATTGGAGCTGGAATGACTCCAACCTGCACACCCATGACGTTCGCGAGATGATCCGCGGCAAGGGCTTCCAGCCATGGCAGGCGTTGATAGCGATGGGCTCCGGTGGTTGGGCCGGGCACGGACTCGGACTCGGCCCGCAGAATCGCTACGACTTCCTGCCCTACCGAAGCGAAGACTATCTGTTCGCCGTCGTCGGTGAGGAGGGCGGCTACCTGGGGTGCCTGCTGATCCTTGGCCTGATCGCCGTGTTGGTGCTAGGCCTGCTCAACATCGCCGCGCGAACCCGCGAGCGCTTTGGCAGGTTGGTCTGCGTCGGTGTTGCGGCTTGGTTGGGCTCACAGAGCCTGTTCCACGTCGCCGTTTGCGGTTGGTTGATTCCGAGCACGGGCTTGCCGTTGCCTTTGCTGAGTTACGGCGGCAGCTCGACGCTGGCGATGTTGTTGGCGCTCGCGATCTGCATCAACATCGGGGCGCGGCGCGAGCCGATCCTGGCCGGCGACGGGTTTCAGTAGCCGGATTCCAGCAGGCTCTCTCGGGCCGCCCGTCGAGGTCGGATCGTGCCGTGCGGTGCGATCAGAAGCCGAACTGCACGGCAACTGCGTCCGAAAGCGACAACCCGCCCGGCACGTTGTCGAGAACGGCGTGCTGCAGCAGCAGCGAATATCCGCGCCACGCTGGCAGGAGCGGAAAGCTCACGTCGAGGTTCGCCGGCGATTGTGCCGACGTGAACGCCAGTACCGTGACGTCGAGGCTTACGTAGAGCGTGCAGCCCTGGGTGCCAAACACCGGGTCGATGTTGAATGGCAGTGGCAAGGCGCCGGTCTGCGAACTGCTGATGCCCACGAGCAGCAAGCCCGGAACATTCGGGTCGTGGTTCGTCGACCGGCAGTTGAGTTGCGCGTTGGGGCCATTGCCGATTTGCGCTGTGGACGTCACGGTGCCGAACGCACCGGCGCAGCCACTGCCGAAGTTGGAGATGCGTTCTTGGTAGGGCTCGGCGCCGCGAAAGTCTGGAAACGAGCCACCGATCACTACCGCGTTCCCCGTCAAGATGTCGATTTCGTAGAGCGCGTTGTTGCCGCCGACCAGCTTTCCATCGGAGCGGCGAGCGAGCCACTGCATGTCGCCGTTGCCACCAACGGTGACATCGATGTCGGTTGCTGCGCCCGTGAGCGGATCAATCGTCAGCAGCCCCGAGTTGTTGTCCCACGCATACATCACGCCGCCGAGGGTCGCGAGGCATTGGATCGCCGAGTATCCCGTCGGGCCGATTGTCGTCACCTGTGAGGTCGTCACGTCGATCTTGACGAGCTGGTCGGCACCGGTGTCCTCAATGCCCCACAACAGCGAACCGCCAGCAGAGGCCATCGCGCGCAGGTCGGCGAAGTTTGGGGTGACCGTCGTTGCGGCACCGGTCGCCGGATCGATGCTCGTCAACGAGTAGGTCAAGCCAACCCGTTCCGTGCTCCAGAGCCCACCGAGGTCATCACGCGCGAGCGAGTTCTGGCCGAAGGCACCGTTGCCAAGGAGCGTTGCGGTGCCGGCGAACGAGTCGAGCGCATAAACGGCACCGCTCCAACTGACGGCGATCATGTCCTGGGCGGTTGCGATGGGTGCCGCGAAGGCGGCGGCGAGTAGGAGGCGTAGCATGCCTTCAACAGCGGCAGGACTCAGCCGGCATTACGCGCTGTTTCGCATCCTGTCGCGAACGGCTGCTCGCTTACTGCGGCACGCACTCGCTAGCGATGAGCTCTTACCCTTCGCCTTGTTCTTCAAGTAGGTAGAACTTTGCGATACTTCGCAGACACCTTTGGGCTCGAGCCGCGGTTGCTCGCCAGTCCGGCGGCGATCGGCTTGCCAGCGGCTACGAATACCCTGGTGCTGCGCCGTCGCGGTCGGAGTTTGGGATGGCTCGAACGGGTGTTGCCGCGGTGACGTGCCGCACGAAGCAAGGAGACGGCACGCAGGGAATCGCGGCCAAACGTCAAAGCTCGCAATGCAGCACGCGCCACTGCGGCGCTAGAGCATCGACCTCGCCGTGACCAACAGGTGGCGCGGTCGCCGTTCTGGTCGAAGCCTTGATTTGCGATCTCGTGATTCAGGCTTGGTGAACAGCACCAACTCGTCAGCGCTGAAAGATCGGCAGATAGTGCCGCGGGATCTGCAGGATGATGCAGGCGACCGCGGTGCCAAACGCATCGCCCGGCCCTTCATCCGTTGGGTTGCGCCAACGACCGTCCGGCATCTGGTCCGCTAGCAGGTGCGTGCGCATCTTCTGGTAATAGCGATCGAAGCAGCCTTCGCGCAGCAGACCATCAGCCTGAAAGAAGACCTGACTCGCATAGTAGTTGCCGTACCAAAAGTAGTAGTGGTGCGGCGAGTACTTCATGACCTCATCCAGGTCCCGTTCGAGAAAATCGACAACCTCATCGAGCAGCTTGGCTTCGTAGATGCCAGCCGACAGCAACGACGTCGCAGCCGCCGCCTGGATCGAATACTTGTCCGTCTTCCGAAACGCCCTGCGGCCGTGGATGCTGTAGTAGTACAGGCCCTTGGCGCGACCCGACGGCACCTGGTGTTGCACGACGTAGGCGACGGCGCGATCAATCGTCGACTTCGGAATGTTGATGCCGATGTTGTGCGCGGCCCGCAGCGCCTGCAATTGGCAGACAGTCACCGACAGATCGGCATCGCGTGAGAACGCGTTGTAGCGCCAACCGCCGTGCGCGTTCTGGGTGTCGACGATGATATGCGTGCACCGTTCTAGACCAGATTTCAGTTCTGACGACGCCGCATTGCCGTAGACCTCAGCCAAGAACAGGCTCGCAAACGCGTGGCTGTACATGCGCGATCCCGATGTGGTGAGCATGCCGTTCTCTTGAACACACGACAACACGGCGTTTGCCGCGCGCCGCACATTGGCTCCGTATTGGCCGCGTCCCGGTAGGTTGCCACCGGCCAAGAACGCCATGCCACAGAGTGCGGTTACACCTAGGTGCCCGCTGCCGGTCTGCACCTGCAATTCGTACGAAGCGATTGGCGTATAGCCACGGCCTCGGCTGCCGACGACTCCATGCCAAAAGCCGTTCTTGTTCTGTTGCCCGTCGAGCCACGCTAGGCCGCGCGCGACTGCGTCATCTACGTCTTGGTCGCGCGCGATGATGGCGCCAGCGACGGCACGGTCGGTGACGATCTTGCGTTCGGGTGCTGCGCCGTTCTGTGCAGCCAGCGGCGTGCCCAGGACAAGTGCGGCGACCAGGCTGATAACGCAGCGCGACATCGGCGGCCATCGTAGTCGGTGGCGCCACATCGCATGCACCCTGAAACCTCACGCCATGTAACGCTCTTTCTAAAACAGCAGCGCCTGGGCCGTCGCCATTCGCAAGGCACGATGCGATACAAAGCCGTGCCTGATCTTGCCCCGGAAGCGTGGCGCAACCGACGATGTTCGCGTCTCAGCCCCAGGGACGGCAGTGCGTCAAGCGAGGCAACGCTGTGTGCCGAACTGGCATCTTGACCGCAGCAATATCCGGTCGCGGGGTTGCTGCTGCGCGACGAGCGTTGCGCTGGCGTCGCGCACGCCGCCTACTTCTTACCCTTCGCCTTGTTCTTCAAGTAGGCCTCGTAGTACTTGCGATACTTCTCCGGCACCTTCGGGCTCGAGCCGCGGTTGCGCAGGAAGTTCAGGTAGGGCTGCAGGCCACCCCATTCGCCCTCACCGGTGCCTGGTTGACCAGGTCCCGTGGGGGAGTTGGGTGGCTTGTTGCCGACCCGGTTCTGGCCGCCGTCCTTCGATTCCTTGCCACCCTTTGGTTGGCCGTCGCCTGGTTGCTCTTGCGGCTTCTCACCAGGCTTGTCACCGGGTTTCTCGCCGGGCTTCTGTCCTTCCTGACCCTTGGGCTGACCTTCTTGGCCGGGCTCTTGGCCTTCCTGGGGTTGCTGCACGAACTCCGGGTTCTCGTTCTCGCGACGCTGTTGGTCGCCGCTGCCCTGTTGCGGTTGGCCTTGCTGGGGCTGGCCATCCTGCGGCTTGTTCGATTGGCTCTTTTGGTCGTCGCTTGGCTGCCCTTGGCCGCCCTGGTTCTTCATGTCGTTGAGCTTCTCGATGAGCTTCTCAATGCCGTCCTGCACCGTGTCACTGCTCTCGGCAGCTTTCTCGAGCAGTTCCTTGGGCTTGTTGCGCTTCTGGCCCGAGCGGCCTGACTCGCGCAGCAAGTCGTCGATCTCCTTGAGTTGGCGATCAATGGCGGCAGCGATCTCCTTGATCTCCTTGCTCGGGTCGCCGCCACCCATCTGGGCTGACAGTTGCGAGACTGGCATCAGCGCCGCGAGGCACCAGAACGTGATGTGCTTGGTGGTGATCATGGTGATTCCTTAGCGGCCGGAGCCGCCCTCCTCTTCTTCGCCGCCCGCGTTCAATGCGGCTTCGACGCCGGTCTTGATCTGCTCGAACAGTTTGGTGATCTCGTTGTGGCGGTGGGCGAGTCGTTGGATCATCGCGACTTCGGCTTCACTGATCGACTCGTCGCCGCGCACCTCGACCAACACCTTGAGGTTCTCCATCGCTTCCTTGGTGTCGCCGCCGAGGCTCTTGAGCATTTCCAGGTCGGCAATCAGCGAGACCAGCAGCTTGCGTTGCTGGTTGAACTTGTTCTCGCTCTGCGGCTTTTGCTGCTGCTCCTGTTCTTGCTTCTCTTTGCGCTCTTCTTCGCGCCGTTGCATCTCGCGTTCGAGTGCCTCGAGTAGCTGAACGGAACGACGTTCGACGTCGTCTTGCAGCAGCGTCGTAAACGAGCCGACGTCCGGTGCGCGACCCGCCAGGCGGCGAGCCACTTCGGACAGGTCTTCGAGGTTGGCGCTGAGCACCGATTGGTAGACGAGGTTGCCTTCCTCGGTCAGGGCCGTGACCAAGAACTCAATCTTGCCAGCCAGAGCTTGTTCTTCTTCGCCGAGGCCGTTGACCTTGCGGCGCACCGGGCGCGACAGGCGGCCACCCTTGCTCGATTCCTGGAACTGCTTGGTCGTCTCCGTGATCGGTCGCTGCTTTTCCAAGAACGCGGTCAGCTCGTCCTTCATCCGGAACAGTAGCTCTTCTTGGCGCAGGTCCTGGTAGCGGTCCTTCTCTTCTTGCAGCTTGTCGGTGGCTTCCTCGAGCTTCTCGCGCGCCTTCTCTTGTTGGCGCTCAGTTTCCTCGGTGTCGCCTTCTTCCATCGCGCGTTGGGCCTTGCGCGACGCATCGGCAGCCTCCTGCGCGGCACGCTCGGCATCCTTGTTCTGGCGCTTCTTCAGCTCCTCCGCGAGCTTGATGATGTCATCGGTCAGCTCTTCTTGCGCCTTGGCCTGCTCGGCAAGCTGCTCCTTTTGCTCCGGAGACATTTCACGGTTCTCTTGCAGCGCGTCCATCGCCTTCTGCATTTCTTCGGCAGCCTGTTGTTGCTGCTTCGCGGCGCTGGCTTGTTGACCCTTCTGCAGCTGGCTCTGCGCCTTCTCCATGCTCTTCTGGGCTTGATCCATCGCCTTCTGAGCGGCTTGCTGCTGCTTTTGGTTGATGTCGCCCTTCTCGCCGGCCTGCTGCATCTGCTGCTTGGCCGCTTGCGCTTGTTGCGCCAGTTGTTGTTGGCGTTGTTGTGCCGCAGCCAGCTCCGCCTCGTTGCTTTCGGCAGCGTCCTTCAACGCCTTTTCGATCGCGTCGCGAGCTGTTTCGAGTGACTGGCGGGATTCTTCGGCCGCGGGCTTTGCCTCAGCTGGCTCGCCGGTCTCACGCGCATCTTCTACCTGTTTGGCAACGTCGCGAAGGGCGTTGGCGGCCTCGTCGAGCTCCTTTTGTGCCGTCTGCTCGGCGTTCTCTTGGATCGGGGCGTTGGCGAGTTCCTGAGCTGCCGAACGCGCATCAGCCGCCATCTTGTCGGCGTTGCGCGCGGCATCCGGATTCTCGGCGCGATGCTTCGAACGGGCTTGGTCGAGGGCTGACAACGCCTTGTTGACGAGTTCGTCAGCCTTCTTGGTGTCGCCTTCGGTGAGGGCCTTCTTGGCGTCGGCCAGTTGCTTGCCGGCCTCGGCAACGGCATCAGCCGATTGCTTGCCCGCTTCCTCGGCTCCTGGCTTGGGCGCCGTCTTCTTCAGGCGATCGGCAAGTTCCTTGGCTGCGTCGCTGAGCTTCTCGCTCGCTTGGCTGTTTTGTTGATTGGCTTCGCCGTCGCGTTGCTTGCCATTGGCTTCGGCGCGCTCGCCAACGTCTTTGAGGGCCTGTTGGCCTGTCTCGCTGTTGACGTCTTGTGCGGCCTTGGATTGCTCGCGCACCTTGTCCCACTCGGGGTCGCGGTCCTTGAACTCGCCGGCGCTGTTGGGCAGCTTGGGCGCTGTTTCGAGCAGGCGATCGAGTCGGTCGCGCGCTTGTTGTAGTGCTTGCGCATCTTTGGCATCGGCCGCTTCCTGCATCGCCTTACCGGCCTTGCCTAGTTCTTGCTGTTGCTTCTGGTCGCGCAAGTCGCGTTGCAGTTGGCGAACTTGCTGGCTCAGGTCGCCGAGGTCGAACGCTTGGGCCTTGGCGTCCGGCGTGCGACCGGTTGCCTCGTCTTCGAGCCCGGACTCGAGTCGCTTCTGTGCGGCGAGCAACTCCTTGATGCGGGAGAGCGCGCTCTCCAAGAACGGCCGGCGCGTGCCGGCCTGCTGGGCGTTGCGGTCCGCTTCGCGTTGCTCGGCATCGCGCATCTTGGCGAGTGTGTCGGCGAGCTCTTGTTCGGCCGGCGACAACTCGCTCTCCATTGTCTGTTGCGCCTTCTCGATCAGTTCGCGTTGGCGGCGCTCCAATTCGGCGGCCGTTTGGGTCTGCTCGTTGACGACCTTCATCTCGTCGTCGATGTTCTCGATCGACTTGCGTGCGAGCAGGATGTTGAGCAAGCGTTCGAGGTCATCGACGACGTCGCGTTGCTTGCGCAGTGCCTCGGTGAAGGCAGTCGACTCGAGGTCCTCTCGGATCGTCGCGACGTCGCTGAGCACGCCCGAGCGTTCGAGGTGGGCGAGGCCTTCCTTCAAGTAGTCGACCTGCTCTTGCTTCTGCTCGCGTTGGTAGCGCTTCATCAGCCGCATCATCAACTTCTGCAGGCGCTCGGCCTTGTGCATGATCTCGTTCTGATCACGACGCAGGCGTTCGATGGTCTGTTTGCCAGGCCCCTGATTGCCGGGGCCCTGACTGGCGGGCTCTTGGGCTAGGGCACTACTCGATGTCAATTCGAAAGCCAGCCCGATTGGGATCGCGAGCGGCAGTGCGAATGCCAGGACGGCCGAAGACAGAGTTGCCTTCTGGGTCGTGGACTTGCTGTTTGTGCGATTGCTATGCATCACTTGCCCCTCACCTGTTCGGTGCGGTTTTGCAGGTCGCGTTGGCGGTCACGGAGTGCCCGAACTTCCTGCACTAGGTCTTGGTAGTCGTTCCATTCCTCAAGGCGCAGCAGCAGCTGCTTGAGGACTTCTTCGATGTGTTGTTGGTGGGCCTGAGCTTCGACCAGTAACGGCATACGGTCCTGATCCCCACGGGCGACCTGGGCCTTTGCCAGCAGGCTCTGCACGCCGGGTACATCGTTTTGTGCCAGTTGATCGGTCATGTCGATCATCTGCAGGATGGGGTCGAGAGTGGCTTCCATTGCGCCGAGTGTGCCTGCCTTACGTCGCAAACTCAGGTCGCGATAGAAGGTCGGGTCGAGCGCCACGGGTTCGGTCAGCTTTGCCGAGTGTTCTTGAAACAGCTCGATCACGGTTGCCGCGTGTTGGCTGGTCTCAAGCCGGTTCCACAGGTGCAGGTCGAACGCGCGCATCAAGCCGCGATGCATGCGGCTGACCGACGTCGCGATGCGGCCTTGGCCGACTTCGATGCCGGTCAAGATCTGCGCCACTTCAGTGGTTTGCACTTCCTCGCCATCTGCGTGGCGGCTGATCAAGTCGTTGAGCCGACTTCTGCGATCGGTTTGGATGCTGTCGGCGGCCGTGACTTCTTCGCGCAAGCGGCGGAACGACTTGGCGATCAGCGCGGCGAGTTCGGGTGGGTCGACGATCTGCACGATCCGGCGCGGCAAGGTAGCCGTGCCGGCTTCGGGTGCCTTGTTGTCGAGCAAGCTCAGCTGCACGAACAGGCCGTCGCCAGTGCTGTCGCCGCCGAGTAGCTGATTCACTTCGAACAGCTCCGTTGGCAAGAACTTCAGCGGCGGCGCGGTGTCCGCGGGCAGCAGCGAGCGCGTCAAGATCGGTTGGCCGCCGCGTTCGATCACCAGCTGCACCTCGGTCAAGCCGAAGTCGTCGTGTGCTTCGACGCGCAGGCACAGCAAGGCCGTTGGCAGTAGCGCCAGCGTGTCATCCTCGGGCAGCAGCCAGCGTGCCACCGGCGCGTAGTCCTGCAGTGCGGAGATCGGGTAGGTGCCCGGGTTGGGGTTGCGCAGGCCGTTGTCGGCGAGCAGTTCGATCTGGTAGCGATCAGAACCCGCCATCTGGAACGTCGCTTGGAACTCGGTCGCGGCGCCGCCGTCGTCGGTGACGCTGGTCGGCGTGAGGTCGACGCGGCGGCCGTCCTCAAGGAACACCATGGTCGCTTTGCGCACTGGTGCCGTCGCGTTGACCGCCAGATAGACACTGCTGCCGACCAGGGCTTCGATGGCCCCGCCGACTTGCTCCAAACTGGCTATGCCGGTGTAGGCGGGCGGCACCACGGTGGCCTTCAGGGTTGCGACTTGGGCGGGGCGGACCGTGCGCACGATGACGCGCCGGTCGCCATAGTCATCATCACCGCCGCGGGCGTGGAACTCGAGCGAGCCGGACAGGCGGCGGAAGACGTGGCGGAAGCGGTCGCCGGGCCTTGGCGTCATCGGAATGCTGCGTTCGGTGCCGGTGCTGCCGTCATTCCGCAGCACGGACATCTGCAAGAACACTTCCTTCGGGATCGTGCCCAGCGCTTGCACCGAGACGTGCAAGTCTGCGCCGGCCGGCACGATGATCTCGGTCACGCCGTCCTGGTCTTCGCGTTGCAGGTCGGGGCCGGCTGGTGGCAGTTCGACCATCAGCGTGGTGTCGCGCGGGTAGTCGACCTGGAACCCGAGGTGACGCATCGCAAACGTGCGCGCGGTTTCGGGGGCGATGACCGCGCCGAGGAACAGACCGATGCAGAGAGCGCTTGCGAGCGCCGTGACGCGGGCGAGCGCGCGGTTGTCGAACAGCGCGTCGAGTTTCAGCTCTTGGGTGCGTGCGACGGTTTCTTGCCACAGTTGGTCGATCATCGCCCGGGACTGGTTGCGCAGTTCGGGGGCGTCGACATCGTGCGAGTTGGTGCCGTGCAACTGCACGGCGCTGACCAGTCGCTGGTGCAGTTCGGGGTAGGTGTGTTCGAGCCAGAGCGCGAGGTCGATCTCGGTGAACTTCTTGCTGAGCGGGTAGCGAACGAAGTGTGCGATCGCGTAGATGCCGACGCCGCCGGTTGCGAGCAAGTGCAACAGGCGAATCGGTGTCGGCAGGCGCAGCCAGCGATCGAGCACGAAGAACAGCACGACCAACGCGGCGACCCAAAGCACGGCTTTGGCGACACCGAACATCAGGTAGCGATTGCGCAAGCGCCCGAGCTGCTTGGCAAGCAACGGGCGCAGTTGGGAGGCTACGGGGTCAGTCGGCATCAGCGTTGGAAGATCGGCAGGTACTGCAGGGGGATCTGCATGATGAGGGTCGAGACAGCGGTGCCGAAGGCATCACCCGGGCCAACGCGGCAGCGCCAGCGACCGTCCGGTTGCTGGCGGTCGAGCAGCATTTGCTTGATCTTGCGGAAGTACGACTGCCACTTGGGGTCGCCAGTGATGTAGTACGCCTGCACGGCGTAGTAGTGACCGTAGTAGAAGAAGTAGTGCTCGTGCCAATCGCGGCTGAAGCCGTCGACTTGACGGTCCATGTAGTCGAGCGCGTTGCGAATGATCGGGCTGTCGTATTCACCGGCCGCATACAGCGTCGTGACGCCGGCCGCGGTCAGCGGGAACGTGGCGCGGGTGTGGTCACGGTTCTGGTAGCGAAAGCTACCACCTTGATCGCCGTAGCCGCCGTGGCCCCGGAATCGGTAGTTGCGATCGTTGTCACGAACGGCGCTGCGGTAGACGTAGTTCTGCGCGTTGCGAATCGTGTTGATGGGCACGTGGATGCCGACGTTGCGCGCCGAACGCAGTGCCAAGACCTGGCACACCGTGATCGACATGTCGGACTCGCGGGCGAACGGTCGGTAGCGCCACCCGCCTTCGGCGTTTTGTGAGTCGACGATCAGGTCGACCGAGCGTTGCAGGACGCGCTTGACGTCATCGCGCTCGACCATGCCGTAGACTTCGGCCATGAACAGCGTCGCGAATGCGTGGCTGTACATGCGCGTGCCGTTGAGTTGCATCTGGCCGTCGTCTTGCGATGCGCTCAGCACGAAGTCGAGGCCGCGACTCAGCTCCTTGCCATACTTGCCGCGGTCCGGCAGATGGCCGCCCGCGAGGAAGCTCATCAACGCGAGCGACGTCACGCCAACGTGCGGCAGTGGCCGATCGTCGAGCGCTTCGTAGTTGGTGTTGAGCTTGTAGCCAACCAACTCCGCCCAGTAGCCATCCGGGTGCTGATGCTTCGCCAGCCACTCGTGGCCGCGGGCAACCGCATCGCGCAGCGGCTTGTCGATCAGCTGTTCGTTGATGGAACCGCGGCGCAGGGTTTCCTGGGCCGGAGACACCGCCGTCGTGACGAAGATCGTGACAAAGGCCGCGACCAGCACGGCCGTAAGGCTTGGCATGCGCATCATGTGGTTCTCATCGGTTCTTGGCTGGCTTGTCGCCGAGCAGAATCAGGCCCTGCGTAGTGGAAAGCACAGTGTAGGGCCCGGTCCCGGTCATCCCATGGGGGGCTCCCCGGGAGTTGACGGGTCGGGTCTTCTGGTTGCCGGGAAAGGCGCCCCGGCGCGAGTTTACGTCAATTGCGTAGAGGCGGAAAGCCCCGCCTGACTGGTGGGGTCGCACGCCGAAGGTCACAAACGGCTTGCCGTCCGCGCTGACCCCGAACTGCGGCGTGCGCTCGATGGCGCCATCGTCGGGCTTGAGCGGCACGGCGAACGTCGGCCCCGGATCGACGGCAAAGCAGATCAGTTGCCGCTGGCGGTTCTGGCGATCGATCTGCGAGCCGATGGCGATCGTCGCCGGCACCGGATTGTCGAGCCAGGAGCGTTCCCAGTTGAGCACGTTGGCGTCGTGGCCGAGGTCGGCCGAACGCAGTTCGTTGCCGGTCTTCAGATCGAGCAACAACATGCGGCTCTTGCCTTGGTCGCTGCCGACGGCGACGACGAAGTGCGGGCCGCGTCGCTGCGCTAGCAGCATCAGGCTGCCGGCCTCACCGCGCCAGTGCCACGCGATGGCGCCCTTGTTGTCGAGCGCGATGACTTGTGGCAACGCGTTTTGGTTGCGGCCGTCGACCGGCAAGTAGATGCGCTCGTCGTCGCCGGTAATGCCCTGCGGGTAGAGGCGCGTTGCGAGGCTGGCGGGGCGCAACTCAAGCAGCCCCGGAGTCGTCGCGTTGGCGCAGTCGACGGTTGCCGTGGTTTTGCCGGTCACCGGGTCGATGCGTTCGATGACCATGCTCTCAGCAGCGACCGACATCAGCAGCAACTGGTTGTGGATCGGCTTCGGCTTCAGCTGCTGCGCGCCCAGCGAACGGGTGAACAGGCGGGTGCCGGTGATCGGCTCGATGCCAATCAGTTCACTGTTGCCGTCGGGGATCGTTGGCTGAGCCGAGACATGTAGCACGCCGTTGGTGATGCCGAGGCTCTCGATCAGTCGCGGTTGGTCGAACTGCAATTCCCACTGTTCTTCGCCGGTGCGGTAGTCCACCGCGAAGACACGCTCCATGTCGGGCACGACCAGCGTGTTGCCGCACACCAAGACGTGCTCGAGAAACTCGACGGGCTCCGAGAACAGCTCGCGACGTTGCGTCGCTGGGTCCAGGTCGAACGCCACCAATTCACTGCCGGCGACGACATACAGCGGAGTGTCGTCGGGTCGAGCGAAGCCGCGACCGGTACGGGTCGCAAGCATGCGCAGGTATTCCTGGCGTGAGCGCGGCGGCACGGTCAGCGCGTCGATACTCGGCAGTTCGATTGCCGTCGCGACTGGCGTCTTGAGGTCCGCAATCGCTTGGTCGGCGGCTTCGGCAAAGCTCTTGCCTGCGTCTGCCGGCCAGTCGGAAGCGGCGTTCGGCATGGCGCGAATGCGTTCTGCCATGATCGTCGCCAGCGCCGGGTTGCCGCGTCGCAACGCTGCGACTTGCACCCGCCGTAGCACGCTGGTTGCGATCGTGTCGGTGCGGTTGGCGCGCGCCAGAACTTCGCACGCGACGGCGAGGTTGCCATCGGCGACCGCGCGATCGAGCAGCAGCAGTCCGGCCCGGCGGGCGGCGTCGCTGTTGGGGTAGCGTTGCGTCAGCGCCTGGAGGGCATCGGTCGACTCGCCAGCTTCCTGCAAGGCAGTATCGGCGCGCGTCGCGATGCTCGCATAGGCGGCAGCACCGTGCTTTTGGATCAGGTCGTTGATCGCCGCTTCGGCGAGCGTGGCGACCTGATCGGCACCGATCAATTCTTGGCCATACTGCTCGAGCATTTGTTGCCACATCTCGGTGGCTCGGGCCGGCTCGTTGGCGTAGGCGATCGCCCGTTGCCACAGCACGAATGCCGTGACCGAAATGCGCAGCGGCGACGGCATACGCGCCGTCGGAGCGTGCTGTTCGAGCAACGTAAGCTCGCTCAGGAAGCGTTTGCGGTCGGAGCGGCAGCCGGCCAGCACTTGCGTCTGTACGAGCAGCCAGTTTTCGATGTCCGGAGCCAGATCGCGCGCGGCTGCGAGGTGCGCCATCGCATCGCGGTCGCCGGCGCGCGCCGCGGTGTCGGCCACTTGCAGTGCCTGGTCAAACAGCTCGCGTTGCAGTGCCATGCGCGTTGGATGGCCCTTGGGCAGGCCGGCGTCGATGCAGGCCTGTAGGCCGCGGCGATAGAGTTCTTGCACGGCGCTGCGTTCGGCAACCGAGGACGTGCTGGACAGCAAGGCATCTTGCAACGTCGCCAAGCGCAGCAGTGCGTTGGGGTCGTTGGGCGCATCCTTGGTGCTTTCCCGGCTGCGAGCCAGCAGCGCTTTGGAGTCGAGCACCAGGTCGAAGCTGCGATTGCGCACCGAAGTGATCACCCCGTCGACCATCATCAGGTTGCCCGGCTGGTAACCGTCGACCTGGGTGCGTGCGTGTTCCTGGTGCGGGTTGCCGGCGCGGTCGAACGCGAGCACGCGGTCGCGGGTCGGCACCCAGACGTGGTCGGCGCTGACGGCTGCGCGTCCGGGCAACTGCGACATGCGCCGGTCCCCGATCTGGTCGGGGCGCACCATCTGTCGGTAGACGGGCTTGGTGCCGAACGTTCCTTGTGGGCGCGCCTTGGCGGCGACAACGCCAGCACCACTGAAGATGAACTCGTCATCGATGGCGCCGCACAGCCACTGCACGCGGTTCTCGATGCCGCCAATTTGGGCGTCGTAGGGCAGGCGCCACAACACGGTGCCGCTATCGACGTCGATGCCGAGTGCAAACTGCGAGTCGAGCGGCGTGACGCAGACGACGCCGTTGACGACGACCGGGGCATTGTTGGAAAAGAAGACCTGGCGGTCGGCTTGGCCATGCAGGCGTGCCTCAGGCATGTGCACGACGTCATACGACGTGATCCAGCGCAACCTGCCCGATAGTGCGTCGACGGCATAGGCGACGCCGAGGTTGGTGGCGCCGTAGATGACGCCGCCTTGCAATGCCAGTGGCGACGACGCGAACTCCATGCGCGCGTTGCCGAACATGTTGACGTCTTGTTGGCTCGAACAGACCAGGCGCTTCCACAACAGCGCACCCGTTTGCAGGTCATACGCGCCGATCGAGAACGCGATGGCACCGGTGCGATCCTGGATGGGGGCGTAGAGCACATCGCCGGCAATGATCGGCGGGCCGCAGGAGTCTTGGCCGCGGAAGCGTCGCGTGCGCGGGCCCGCCAGTTCGTCGAAGTGCGACCACAGCAACTTGCCGGTCTGCCGCGAGAAGCCAAACAGGCGTCGGCGCGGAATCTTGCTGATGACCTCGAAGCTCGCTTGGAACGTCACGGTCTTGCTGTTGTCCGGGACCTCCAATGCGGCGACGACGACGTCGGCACTGACGGCCGCCGACAGCACCATGTCGGGGTTGATGGCGTCGGCTGCCGTGATCATCCGGCGGCGGCCCCGGCGATTGATGCGTGGCTGTGGCTCGTCGCCAAAGTCGCGTACCGGCGAAGCCGAGATCCACTTGATCTCTTTGCGCAGTGGATCGAAGGCGATCAGGTCGCGGCCGGTGTTGACGAACATGCCGTCGAGGTCGCCGACGGTGAACATCGACAGTTGGCCCTTCTCACGGCGTTCGAAGCCTGGTGCGATGACCTGGTGGCGCCAGAACGGAGCCGGGTTGCCGACGGGTTCGGCCATCGGCGTCGCGCCAGAGCGGCCGCCGCCAATCGCGGGCCACCGGTTGGTGCCAGGTAGCAAAACCGACAGCGTGTCGCCACTGCCTGCAGGCAGACGCTCGGCTGCGACGGCTGCCTTCGCGGTTTGCGGTTCGATCAGGACATCGGCGCAGCCGAGTCGCTGCACGACCCGCTTCTCGTCCGCGGACGCAATCGGCGCCGCATCGAGTGCGGCGCGATAATGCCGTGCCGCGACCAGGCCGTCGCCTGTTTCGAGCGCGCGGTCGCCGAGAAGGATGCGCGCGGCGAAGCCCTTGCGGGTGGTGGGGAAGCGTTCGGCGATCGCGTTGAGTTGCCTCGGCGACAGCAGCTTGAGATCGCGGCGAAGCAGGCTGCCCGCTTCGCGCAAGGCCAGTTGCTCGTAGGCCTCCTTGGCTGCTGGCGACATGTTGGCCAGCACGGTCACGACTGCGGTGCGGATGCCGAGGAAGCGGCCCGGCGCTACCGGCACGACGCCGTGCGGGTCGACCCGCAACAATTCGTGCAAGCGTCGCACCGCCGCTTCGGGTTTACCGTTGCTCAGTTCCTCGAGCGCTTGCTCCAGCGAGTGGATGTCGTCTTGCGACCTCACCAGCGAGAACAGGTTGTCGTTCTGGCTCGTGGCGAAGTCGATTGGCTTGGGGACCGTGCGACGTGGCGTGTGTTGCGCGACCGCGGTGGTGGCCGCGGCCAGCAGCGAGCATGCGATCAGCAAACCCGTGACCAGCTGCGAGATGCTGTGGCCGACGAACAGAGCTGGGAAGCGGGTGTGCTGCCGAAGGCGTTCGTGTGTGGCCATTGAATTGTCTCGAAGCAGGGTGTTTGTGGGCTGGGTTATGATGTCGCTGCGGCTGATCGGTCCGTTCTGGCTTCTTCGGGCTACACAGGGCTGGTCTACACGGGGCTGGTCTACACGGGGCTGGCTAGATAAGTCGCGCTCGCTTGCGCAGCAACCACTCGATTCCGAGCACCATGAGAACCAGCATCAGGGACCATGCCGAGTCCCACACAGGTCTAGTCATGGTGTCCTCGCGAGTCTCGTAGGATTTACGCCCCTTGAAGTCGGTGACCAGGCTCGTGGCGTCGCCCAAGAACACGTAACGGCCGCTGTTGTCGACGCCGTGGCTGGCTTCGGCGATGCGACGCAGGGTGTCGGCGTCCTGGCTTGAGTTGGCGAGTTCTTGGTCGGGAATGCGGACCAGCACGTCCTCCCGAGCTAATACGGCGTCGGCAGGGTTTTCGTTGGCGAATACCAAGAAGCTGAAGGCGCCGGGTTCGGCCATCGTGAAACTCGACTGGTAGAGGCCGGGCTCCCCGGGCACCGAACGCAGGATGCGCTTCTGGGTCTCGTTCTCGGTATCGCGTAGGAAGATCGACTGCTCGTTGCTGACCGCTGGCTGCAGTTCGTTGTCATGCACCCGAAGTTGCACGCGGACCCGGTCGCCGGTTTCGGCCAAGGTCTTGTCGAGGGTCAGTTCCAGCAGGTCGTTGCGGCGCTCGAGGCGGCCGCGCGCGAGGTGGCGCACGACGTTGCGCCAGAACGCGTCCATGTAGAGTTCGGCATACGGATCGCGCCAACGCCAGGTCTCATCGGTCGCCAGGAAGAACGTCGTGCCGCGCGGGAATGGCGAGACCACCGCGATCGGTCGGTTGCCATAGGCGTTGCGATCCGTCGGGTGACGCAGCAGCACGGTCGCGCCGGGTTTGGCGCGCTGCACCGGGTGGTAGACGTAGAAGCCTGGCAGGCCTTGTTCCCACAGGCGGCGGTTGAACGCGGGGTCGCGTTGCAGCAGCAGGATCTCGTGCGGATTGAGTGGGTTCTCGAGGCGCGCTCGGAAGGCCTTGTCGCGCGGCGGCTTGTTGTTGGCAAGCCACGACGGGTCTTCGAGCACGACCGGCAGCAGGTCTTGCAGGACGGTGTTGCGGTAGCGCTCGGGCATCGCGGCATCGCCGAACAAGAAGCCAGCGCCGCCGCCGAACTCGACGAACTGCACCAGTAGATTCATCCAATCGCGGCGGCCTTCTTCGGTCGACGCGATGCGTTCTGGGGGCACGTCTCCGATCAGGATGACGTGGTATTCGAGCATCTCCTGCTGGGTGCGCGGCAGGTCCTTGAGGGGACGCAGGTCCTTGGAGTGCTCTTGCTCGAACCGCGGGCTGGCGTCGAACAACACCGCCTGCATTTCGATGCTCGGGTCGACCCGCTTGAGCGCGTTCTTGACGTAGCGGTATTCCCAACGCGGCTTGTCGTCGACAAACAGCACCCGGATGCGTTCGTCGTTGACGCGCAGGAAGCGCACGTCTTCGTTGTCGTCGAGTTGGCTTTCGTCGGTGAGCGGCGCAAGCGAGAACTTGAGCGTCCAATCCCCGGCTTCGTCGAACGCGTGCACCACCCGCACCTTGGTGCTCTCACCGGGCGCGGGCAGCACGTCGTTGGCGGTCGCCAGTGGCACGAACGGACCGCCATCGCGCGAACCATGCAGTTCGATGCGGGCGCGTTCGCCGGCGAGTCCCTCGGCGCGCAGGGTCACGTCAAAGCTGACCTGCTCTTCGCGCAGCGCTTCCTTGGGGCCCGGTGGGCCGACCAGCCACGCGTTGCGCGGCGGTTCGGGATCGCCGACGCCAATGGTGTGCACGGCGATGCCGCGCAGGCCGTAGTTGCTGGCGACGGCAACCGGGTCGAGGCCAGCGTTGTTGCGGCCGTCGCTGACCAAGATCACCGCGTCGAGGTTGGCGCCAGTGGCGGACTGCAGGTGCAGATCGAGGCCGTTACCGATCGCGGTGCGGTTGCCGCGCGCGGTCAGTTCGCTGATGCTGCGAATGGCGGTCGGCTTGCCGTCGACGCGGAACAAGCGCACGTCGTGGGTCTCGCGCAGTTGCGGCAGCAGGCCAGCAGGATCTTCGAGCACCTTCTGCACCAGGTCGGCGCGGGTCTGCTTGCCCAGGTCCAAGCCCGGGACCCACTCGGCCAGCGACTCGTTTTGCTCTGGCGCTGGATAGCGATCCTTGCGCGCCATGCTGGCGCTGTCGTCGACCAGGATGTGGACCTGATTGCGGGTCTTGCGGTACTTGGTCGTCTCGAAGGCCGGTTGGAACAACAGCACGATGCAGATCGCGATCGCCAACCAACGCAAGCTCGACAGCACAATGCGCGTCGGGCGTTCGAGCCGCGATAGCCCGCTGTACGACCACCACGCGAACGCCACCGTTGCCGGCAGGATGATCAGTGCCAGCACCCACAGCGGCGGCAGCGCCAGGAAGCGGAACACGACTTCGTCATACGTCGACGTGTCCGTGAGGGCGTCGGCGCCGGCTGAGAGATCGGGTGGCTCTTGAGGTGTTGCTGCCGCGGGAGCTGCTGCCGAAGGATCAGCAGCCGAAGGATTTGGCGCCGAAGGATCTGCCAGAGGAGGCGATGCATTCGCTGGCGAGGGTTGCCCGGGCTCTTGCTGTGGACGCAATCCGGCCAGGTCAAGCAACGTCGTCAGCATGCTTTGCAAAGGGAGAATCTGCATCGATCAGCTACGGCGTGCCGCCACGAAACGTGCCAGTGCGGCTTCGCCAAGCACTAGCAACAGGGTCAACAGAAGGAGCGATGGGCCGAGCTCACTGCGGTCGTTGGAGTCGTTCTCGGTGGCGATCGCGGGCAAGGCGTCGAGCACTCGTTCGACTCCGAGCGCGGTCTGCGCTTCGGCGCGGCTCGGATATAGTAGTTCGCCTTCGACCGGATCGACGTTGACCGCAAACGGCAAGCGCAGAGGTTCTTTGCCGGACTCGCGATCGAGTTCCATGTCGTAGATGTAGAAGCCGGCGAAGATCGTGTTGGCGTAGCTAGGCAGCGCAAAGCGGCCACCGGGCAGAGCCCGCGCGGCTTCGGCGATGGGCGCGCGGGGACGGCCGTCTCGCTCGGGGCGCTGCACCTCGACGTTCTGTGGTCGCGCTGGCAACGAGCACGACAGTTCGCTGCCTACGATCGCCGCAAACGGATCGGTCGCGGGCAAGGCTAGCCACTTGACGATGCCGTGCAACAGCGGGAATGCGACCATCGGATCGTCGAGCCGGTTCCAGCGATCGGCGTCGTATTCGGAGCCGATCGGCGACATCAAGAACACTGCCTGGCCTTCCCCGAACGGCTTGCTGACGAACAGTGGCGTTTGCTCGGCGTCGGTTACACGCACTGCGGTGACCGCGTCTTCGTGCAGAGAATCGGCGGCGACTCCGTGCCAGCGCCACATCGGGATCGCTTGCAGGATCTCGCGGTAGACGTCTTCTTCGAACTCGCGCAGGAGCGGATGCTCCATGTCGACGATGCTCGGAGAACGCACCGTAGAGCTGCCGGGAGCACCGCCAATCGGCGGCAACAACCGGAACGGCATCGGGCCATCACCAGCGGCATGCAGGTGCAGGTTGAAGCTCTCGATCTCGCACTGTGGGCCGAACTGACACAGCACGCCGGTGCCGGCGCGCAGCGCATCAGACAGCGCCACGGCCGCGCGGTTGTTGAGTCGCTCGATATCCGCGAGCACCACTACGTCGTAGTTCTTGGGAGTGCACTGGCCGCCGAGCAGCGTCACGATGTCGACGACCTCGACGGCGAACATCGGCAGCGTATTCTCGTCGGGGTCGAGCATCGACTCCCACAGATACGCATAGCTCTGCAGGGGGTCGCCTGCCGCTTTGCCGTCGACCAACAGAATGCGGATGCGATCGCGCACGTCGACGGTCAGGAAGCGTTCGTCGTCGGCTGCCAACACATCGTTGATCAGCATCGCGCGGACGCGATGGGTGCCGGGCGTGCGGAACGCCAATTGGAAGTCGGCTTCGCCTTCGCCGCCAGCGGGCACTTCGATGACCTTGCGCATCGGCTCGCCACCGTCGATATCGAGGGTGACTTCGCAGCTGGCTGTGCTGGTTCCCAGGTTCTTGACCGTGGCGATGACTTCGGCCGGACTCTTCTGCACGGCGGCCGGCTCGGTCAAGCGCAGCGCGGTGATTTGCGTGTTGTCGATGACGCCGCCGGTATTGGCTGGCAAGGTGCCGGTGGCCAGCGGGCCGCAATCGATCCAGTGCAGTTGCAGGCCTTCGCGGTTCTGGAGCTCTGCGACCATGTCGCGCAGGGTGTCCGTCAGTTCTGGGCCGCTCTCGGTGCCTTCCTTGACCAGCGAGTCCCCGAAGATGCGTGTCTGCATGTCGGTGAAGACGTAGACCTGCGTGTTCGGATCGTTGGTTTCGTTGAGCGCTGCGAGCACTTGCTGCATCGCGCCGGTCAAGTCGCCAGCGCCGTCCTCCGGCTTCTGCATCTGCATCCACCCGGCGCGAGCAGAGGCGATGTCGAGGTCCCCGCGAACCAAGAACTTGGTGCGAACGCCGGCGGTGACCAAGGTCACCTTGTCGTTGCGATTGGGGTTCTTTTCGAAGCGATCGAGCAGGCGCGTGACCATCGCGCGGCCGTTCTCAAACGGCGTTCGCGAGCCATCGACGCGCAAGCCCATGCTGTAGCTCGCGTCCATGACGAACACGTGGTGCACGGTGCCGCCACCGGTCAGCAAGCCGATCGCGTCTTGCAGCAACGGTCGCGCAATCGCGAGCGCCAACAAGATCGGGATCAGGCAGCGCAGCAACAGCAGCAGCAGGTTTTCGCGACGGAGTCGGTTGCGCTGCTTCTGGTAGGCGCGCATCAAGAACTCCATCGCAGCCCAAGGCCTTCGCTTGTGGCGCTGGCGGTTGAGCAGGTGGATGAGCAACGGCACTGCGAACAGCAGCGCGCCGGCCAGCAAGGCTGGGTTTAGAAACTGCACTCGCGGCTACTTCTTACGCTTGGAGCGTGCTGTGCGCGCGCTCAGGTAGGACGTCAATACTACGTCGAGTGGGTTCTGGGTGTCGACGCGCACGTAATCGATGCGTTGCGCCAAGCAGCCCTTGCGGATTTCTTCGGCGAAGCCATTGACCTCGGTGAGGTAGGCATCGCGCAGCGACTTCGGGTCGCACAGCAGCTCGGGGAGCTGCTCCATGCCCTCGAACATCGTCATGCGTTCGAACGGGAACTCGAGTTCGTCGTGATCCATGATGTGGAACACGACAACATCGTGGCCGCGACTGGCGATCTCGCGCAGGCCTTGGATGACGTCCTTTGGCTCGTCAAACAGGTCGCTGAAGATCATCACCATGCCGCGTTGCCGGAGCTGACCGGCCAATTCGTGCAGCACCGTGCCGATCTTGGTCTTCTGGTCACGCGTCTTGGCCCCTTCGAGCGCCGAGAACAAGTGTCCCAGGCTCTGGCGGGTGTTGGACGGCGGGATCTGCCTACAGACCGTTTCGTCAAACATCGTCAGGCCGACTGCATCGGCCTGCTGCTGGATCATGAACGCCAACGATGCACACGAGGTCGCGGCGTAGTCGAACTTCGACATCGTGCCGTCGGCGCCGTAGTTCATCGACTCGCTTTGGTCGAGGAACAGGTGCGCGCGCAGGTTGGTTTCCTCTTCGTATTGCTTGATCACGAAGCGGTCCGACTTGCCGAAGATCTTCCAGTCGAGGTGGCGCAGATCGTCGCCCGGCACGTATTCGCGGTGTTGCGCGAACTCGACCGAGAAGCCGCGATATGGCGACTTGTGCATACCGGTGACGAAGCCTTCGACGACCAGGCGGGCACGCAGTTCGAGGCGCGCGACCTTGTCGAGTACGCGCGGATCCAGGTAGTTGGTTGGGATTTCGGTCATCGCTCGCTCAGCAGTGGGACTGGAGGGTGGGCGTAGCAGCGCACGCTGCTACGCGGCTCGACCTACTGCGAAACGACCTTCGGCAGTTTGCCATCGTTCAAGACGGCGCTGTCGTTGGCTTGCGTCTCTTCGAGCAAGCGCTCGATGACCTTGTCGGTGGTGACACCATCGGCTTCGGCAGCGAAGCTGGTGATCAAGCGGTGTCGAAGCACCGGCTTGGCAACCGCGCGGATGTCTTCGGCGGCGACGTAGAAGCGGCCTTGCAGCAGCGCGTGGGCCTTGGCACCGAGCACCAGGTTCTGGCTGGCACGCGGGCCGGCGCCCCATTGCAGCCACTCCTGGATCCACTCCGGCGCGTCGCCGGTGGTCAGACGTGTTTGACGCGTCAGGCGCAGCGCGTAGTCGAGCACGGCGTCGGCAATCGGCACGCGACGCACAATGGCCTGCAGCTCGAAGATCTCTTCTTCGCCGAGCACCGGCTTGATCTCGACCTTGCGGTCTTCGGTCGTGCGACGCAGGATCTCGCGCTCTTCTTCTTCGCTCGGGTAGTCGACCTTGACCATGAACATGAAGCGGTCGAGCTGGGCTTCGGGCAGCGGGTAGGTGCCTTCCTGCTCGATCGGGTTCTGGGTCGCGAGCACGAAGAACGGCTTCTTCAGGTTGTGCTGCTGGCCGGCGACCGTGACCTGGTACTCCTGCATTGCTTCGAGCAAGGCGGCCTGGGTCTTCGGTGGCGTCCGGTTGATTTCATCGGCGAGGATGACGTTGGCGAAGATCGGTCCCGGCAGGAACTTGAACTCGCGGGTGCCGCTCGACTTGTCCTCTTGGATGACCTCGGTGCCGGTGATGTCCGTCGGCATCAGGTCCGGCGTGAACTGGATCCGGTTGAATTCCAGCGACAGCACGCGCGACAGCGTCGAGATCAACAGCGTCTTGGCGAGGCCTGGGACCCCGATCAGCAGGCAGTGCCCGCGGCAGAACAGCGAAATGAACAGTTCGTCGACGACGTGATCCTGGCCAACGATGACCTTCTTGATCTCCTCTTTCATCGAGGCGTAGGCGGTGCGGAGCTTCTCGACCTGTTCGAGGTCCTTCTGGCTGGGTTCTTGGCTCATAGCTATTGAGGGGTTGTTCCGGCGGGCGCAGGCTCTTCGCCTGGCGGTGGGTCACAGTATGTCGGTAAGTCGGGGTTCCGAGGAGTCGCTTGGGGGTCGGCTGCCTGAGATCAGTAGTGCTGAGATCAGTGGTGCTGGGGTCAGGGGTGCTGGGGTCAGGCGGCTGAGATCAGAGATCCAGTGGACTCTACGGAATCGGAAGGGGGTGTGCGGGTGTTAACGGCGGTAGGACGACTTCAGATCGCGGAAACTTCACCTGGGTTTCTGCTCTTCGGTGTCCGTGGGGGACGCGCCGTACTGTTGCCACAGCTCAAGCGGGGTCAAACCGTGCTCGTCAATGGCTACCAGTACGGACTGCAGGTCGAAGTTCTGGTCGGGCCCATCGCCTGGATGGGCTCCTGGTCTGGCTGTTCCCAGGCGTGCCTGCCGCGCGGTCAAGACGATCGCGGACTCGAATTGCTGCTGCAAACCGACCAATTGGGTCCGCAGGTCCGACAGACTTTGACGTTCGCGGAGCGCCGGCACCGTGTTCGAGAAGAACATGGCCAGAACGAACACCAAGCTGCCTAAGGCAACCCAGTGGGGGAATGAAGAATCCTTCGTGGAACGCTCGCTCATGACGTCGGCCGCCGGATCGTAACCCGTGGCGGCGGGAAGCGATAGCGGAGGGCGTGGATTCCCCGGCGGCAAGGGCGTCACGGCTTCGTACCAGTTGCGGCTGGTTGCCGGGGTCCACGGGCCCGATTCGGCGCTGCTCGCCACCTACGGGCAGTTCGCGGCAGCTGATTGGAGGTCGATCACCATCTGCACATCGGCCCGCGTGAAGGCCGAATTCCGCGCCGGCACGGGCACGAAGCTGAGCTTTTTGTACAGGCGGATGGCCGGAATCAGCTTCGAATTGGTTTCGAGTCGCAACTTGCTCGCCCCTGCCTGGCGGGCCGTTGGATCGCAGCTCGTCCGATCAGGTGGCCGACGCGTTTGCCGAGGAAGCGCTCGTCGAGCGCCATCTTGGCGAGTTGCATGACGGTTTCTTGCTTCAAGGATGCCCTTCTTGGGATCGTCAAGTAGCACCCGGTCGGCGACTCGACGGCTTCATCGCGGTGCCTTGGTGAGCGAAGTAGAGCTCGTGCCACTCGGGCACGGACAACAGCGTTGGCACCAACGGATACGACGACGACGTCGATTCGTAGAGATGGGCGTAGTTCGACGGGTTGCTCGACGGGCCGTGCACGCCGAAGGACTCGATGAGGTCCCACGACAGCAAGTTCATGCGGCCGTCGGTCGGATATTGATCAGCGTCTCCATGCACGCGAAGTGCGAAAGGGCAGGGTCGACGTTGATCACGCGTTTGCGTGATGCCGCGTGGCGCAATTCGATCTCCATGTTGTGCGCGGCTCGAGTCTGGACGTTATGACGGGACCACACTCTTCACTGGCGGCTACTCGCAGCCCCTCAACTCGATGACCTTAGATCCCAAGAACATTGGCTCAGATTGGACGCAGTCCTTCCGCCAGGCCCACATCTTCGCCAACCTCACGGAAGAGGAGGCCAAACGGCTGTTGTCGATGGTCGAGCAGGTCAGCTTCCAAGCGGGCGAGACGGTGTTCTCGGAAGGGGACCCGCGTGCACGGCTGATGTTGATCCGCCGCGGCCGCATTGGCTTGACTCGGGTCGATGTGACTGGATCGCCGCGGCAAGTCGCGACGTTGGTGCGCGGCGACTTGCTTGGCGAAGGCATGCTGATCGGCGAGTCGGTGCACTCGACCACGGCGATTGCCGAAGTGAGGACCGAGGTGGTGTTCCTGCACCGTGACAAACTGCGCGAGTTCATCGGTGATGATCACGCGCTGGAGAACCGCATGCTGGCGACGCAGTTGGCGGAAGTCGTCAGTCGCGTCGACCAACTGATGTTCCGGACCAGTGGCTTGACGCATGCGTTCTCGACTGGCTTGACGCGGTCGGAGCACGACCTGCTGGGCGATGGCCAAGTACAGGCCGAAGCCTACTTCGGATTGCAGACGCTGCGCGCGCTGAGCAATTTCGATATCGGTGGGGTGCGCCTCAACGCCTACCCCAACTTGGTGAACTCGTTGGCGATGGTCAAGAAGGCCTGTGCGCTGGCCAACCTCGATTGCGGTGCCTTGACGGAGGAGATTGCCAACGCGATTGCCGAAGCCGCGGACGAGGTGATCGTCGGCAAACTGCACGACTACTTCGTCGTCGACATGTTGCAAGGTGGCGCTGGCACGTCGACCAACATGAATGCCAACGAGGTGCTCGCCAACCGTGCGCTGGAACTGCTTGGTCACGAAAAAGGCGACTACGAAAAGCTGCACCCGAACAACCACGTCAACTGTTCGCAGTCGACCAACGACGTCTACCCGACGGCGTTGAAGCTTGGCATGATTCTCAGCAGCCAGCGCTTGATCGAGGTGGTTGCGGAGTTGATTTCGGCGTTCGAAATCAAGTCCGATGAGTTCGCGAAGGTCTACAAGATGGGTCGCACCCAGTTGCAGGACGCGGTGCCGATGACGCTGGGTCAGGAGTTTGGCGCGTTTGCGACCAGCCTGCGCCAAGAGCTTGCCGCGCTGCATCGCACCCGCGGCGAATTGCTGACCTTCAACATCGGAGGAACAGCGATTGGTACCAGACTCAATGCTCCGAAGGGCTACCCCGAACGCGCGATTGTACGTCTGCGCGAAATCACTGGCCTGGATGTCGTGCTAGCGAAGGACCTGATCGAGGCCACGCAGGATACGCAGGCCTTCGTGATGTTCTCCTCGTCACTGAAGAGTCTCGCCATCAAGCTGTCGAAGATCTGCAACGACCTCCGGTTGCTGTCCTCGGGTCCGCGCGCTGGTCTCGGCGAAATCCAATTGCCGCCGCGCCAGCCTGGTTCGTCGATCATGCCTGGCAAGGTCAACCCGGTGATTCCCGAGGTTGTCAATCAAGTGGCCTACCGCGTCATCGGCAACGACGTGACCGTGACGATGGCGGCCGAAGCGGGCCAACTGCAACTCAATGTCATGGAGCCGGTCATCGCAGCCAGCGTGCTCGAGTCGTTGAAGATCCTGGCCAACGCTGTGCACACGCTGCGTCACAACTGTGTCGAAGGCATCGTCGCCAACGTCGAACAGTGTCGCATGTTCGTTGAGAACAGTGTCGGGTTGGTGACGGCGCTGGTGCCGGTGCTCGGCTACCAGAAGTCGACCGAGGTTGCGGCCGAAGCGCTCGCTAGCGGCAAGAGCCTCGCCGATGTGCTGCGCGATCGCGGCTTGTATACCGACAAGATCGCAGCAGCGCTGTCACCGGAGCGGATGGCGAACCCCGACTAGACCAAGCCGACTAGACCAGACAGGCTTAGGCTAGAGGCCATACACGGCGGAGTCGCCGAGTAGCTCTTCAATCCGCAGCAGTTGGTTGTACTTCGCAACGCGGTCGCTGCGGCACGGTGCGCCGGTCTTGATCTGGCCAGTGCCACAGGCGACGGCGAGGTCGGCGATCGTCGCGTCTTCGGTTTCACCCGAGCGGTGCGACATGACCGACGTGAAGCCGTGCTCGTGCGCCATTGCGATGGCATCGAGCGTTTCGGTCAGCGTGCCGATCTGGTTGACCTTGATCAGGATCGAGTTGGCGGAGCCTTCTTCGATGCCGCGTGCCAGACGATCGGTGTTGGTGACGAAAAGATCGTCGCCGACCAGCTGCACGTCTTGACCGATCTCGGCGGTCAGCTTGTTCCAGCCATCCCAATCGTCCTCGGCCATGCCGTCTTCGATCGAGTAGATCGGGAACTGGCTACTCCAATCCTTGTAGAGCGCAACCATGCCGGCCGAGTCGAAGGTCTTGCCTTCGCCAGCAAACGTGTACTTGCCGTCCTTGTAGATCTCAGTGGCCGCGGCATCGAGTGCCAGTTGCACATCGTCGCCTGGCTTGTAGCCGGCTTTCTTGATCGCCGTCATGATGATTTCAAATGCGGCGACGTTGCTTTCGAGGTTCGGCGCAAAGCCACCTTCGTCGCCAACCGCGGTCATCATCTTCTTGGCCTTCAACTCGCCCTTCAGCGCGTGGAAGATTTCGACGCCCATGCGCAGGCCTTCGGAGAACGACTCCGCGCCGATCGGCATCACCATGAACTCTTGGAAGTCGACGTTGTTGTCGGCGTGCATGCCACCGTTGAGGATGTTCATCATCGGCACCGGCAAGCGGCGCGCTTGCACGCCACCGACGTAGCGGAACAACGGCAAGCCATACTCTTGCGCCGATGCCTTGGCGATCGCAAGCGATGCGCCGAGGATCGCGTTGGCGCCGAGTTCGGCCTTGTTGGGCGTGCCGTCGACTTCACACAGGATCGCGTCGCACAAGTACTGTTCGTCGGCGGGTTGGCCGGTCAGTGCTTCAGCGATCTTGGTGTTGACGTTTTGCACCGCCTTGCTGACGCCCTTGCCGAGGTAGCGCTTGTCGTCGCCATCACGCATCTCGACGGCTTCGTGGGCACCGGTGCTGGCACCCGACGGCACGATCGCGCGCCCGGTGGCACCAGACTCGAGCTGGACTTCGACTTCGACAGTTGGGTTGCCGCGCGAGTCGAGGACTTCGCGACCTTGGACGTGGACGATAGTGGTCATATGAGGAATGGGATAACGGGCGGGGCCTTTGCGTGGCAAGGGTTGCTTGCCCGGATGTGATAAGCGGTGTGACAAGCGGATGCGATCAGACCCAGCTGTTGGTTAGCAGTTCGCCCATGCCGCCGGCGCCGGGCACGATGTATTGCACATCATTGAGGCCGCGCTCTTCTTTCGGAAACTGCCCGGGAACGGCCGCCAGGGCCCGTTCGGTGGACAGGCCGCGGTCTAGGCGGCCGGCGTAGAGGCGCACACCGGGGTGGGTTTGGCTGACCTTTTGCACGGCTTCGGGGGTGACCATCAAGTGGGCGGCGGCGATCGCGTGTGGCGTGCCACCCAGTTCTCGGTAGACCTCGACTGCGCGGCAGACCGTGCCGCCGGTGGCGCCCATCGGATCGGGTAGCAGCACCACGGCGTTGTCGACCGGGCCGCCGATCTTGGAGCCGTCGAGTCGCACGCCGCGAACCTTGCCGTTGGCATCCACTTCGCGCGACATGTTGATCACATCGAGGCGCACGTTCTCCGGCGGTAGCACCTGGATCGCTGCTTCGTAACACGCTTGCGCGGGCAACATGCCGGCGCGAATCACCGAGCAGATAACCAGCTTGGTGTCGCGGCCAAGCATCGAGCCTTCGACAAACGCGCGCGGTTCTTGCGCCGTCATGCGAGTGGGCACGCGTTGCGCGGTGCGCGGAAACTCCGCTGCCAGGATCTCGTGCAGCAACCGTTGATAGGCCGTGCGTACGAGATTGGGGATTTCGGCGGTGCCGGTAGTGGGGCTACCGATGCGCACAAGCAACGTCGACAAGAACGCGTCGTCAAGCAAGCGAATGTTCGATCCGTAGTGATGCGTCAGCAAGTCGACCATGGCAGGGACGATACTGCGCTACGGCACGGGGTTGGTATGTGTCTTGACGACTTCGTGATCTGGTCTGGGGTGCTCGGTGTTGGGAGGTGACGAACGGTCGCCGAAAAACCTAGCCACAAGCGTTAGGCTGGCGATCCATGCTCGCCCCAATGCTCGCAACTCTGGCCATCACTCTGTGTGCTCCGCAGGGTAGCCAAGCCGACGCTCCGGTGGGATTGACGGTCGTGATGGTGGATGTCGGGCAAGGTGACGGCTTGGTCGTGCGTGCTCCGGACGGCCAAATACACGCGTTCGATGCCGGTCCTGAGGGGCAGGGCGTCGCGTCGATGGTGCCGATGATCAATTCCTTGCAGCCGACTGGTTATGGCTTCACGGTGTTGTCGCACTTTCACACCGATCATCAAGGTGGACTGGACGACCTGTTGAGCACGTTCCCGTTCCAGGTGGCTTTGGATCGCGGCGATGCCAATCGTGCCTCGAACAACAGCATCAACAGCTACTTGGCGGCGGCGGGGTCGCGACGGCAATTGGTGTCGGTTGGGGCGACCTACCAGCTCGGCGGGGGCGCGTCGATGACGTGCATTTGTGCCAACGGCTCGATCATGGGCGGAGCTTTCGTCAACCCGGCGCAAGCGCAAGAAGAGAATGCCCGTTCGGTGGTGATGCGGCTCGACTACGGCGACTTCTCGATGTGGATCGGCGGCGACTTGACCGGCGGTGGCAACAGCACAGCGGACATCGAGAGCCCGGCATCGCTAGCCTGCGGCGACGTCGATGTCTACAAGCTCAACCATCACGGTTCGAACACGTCGACGAGTATCAACCTGATCGCACGCCTCGATCCGGAACTGGCGGTGGTCAGTTGTGGTTCGGGTAATGGCTTTGGCCATCCGACTACCACGATCACCAATCGCATCAACCAGGCTGTTGCGTCGCGCGCGCTGCTATCGACGACGACTGGCAGTCGCAATACGATTGGCTTTGGCGTCACCGGGAATCTGCGGATCGATACCGATGGCTATCGCTATCGGGCAACCGCCCAGAGCGGCGACTTTCTCGACTTCTACTGCGACGAAGTGGTGCCCGAACCGATCGCGGTCGGGGAGATCCGCATCAGCGAAGTGCATCGCAACCCGAGTGTCGTGTCCGACACCAACGGCGAGTATGTCGAGGTCGTCAACGTCGGCGCCAAGCCGATCGCCTTGTCGGGTATCAGCCTCAGTGACAACGGTGGCAGCGTGACGTTGGCCAGCAACTACATGCTGGTTCCGGGTCGGCCGATGCTGTTCCAGCTCGACGGTGCGGCGAGTCGCAACGGTGGTCAGCCACTCGGTGCAACGTTGCCATACAGCTCGCTGCAGTTTGCCAACACGACGGACTCAGTGGTGTTGCAGCAGGGTAGCACGACGGTCGATTCGCTGAGCTATTCCAGTGGCTTCCCTGGCGGCAACGGCGTCGCGGCCGAACGCATCGACTTGTTGGCGCCGCACAACTCAGGTGGTTGGAACTACGCCCCGGCCGTGCCGACGTTCGGTAGTGGTGACCAGGGCACGCCGGGTGTGCAGAACGCGGCGGATGCGACCGACCATCCGGTGCAGGTTGGTGTCACCGTGCGGTCCGATCGGTTCACGTTGCACGGCACGGCGCTCGATCATGGTGGTAGCTACTTCAGCGTGATCGGTTTGTCGTATGGCGCCAACGTTGGCTTCCCGTTTGGCGGCGCGCAGATCCCGATCGACGCCGACCCGCTGTTCGCAGCGACCCTTGGCGTCGGCGGCTTGCTCGCGTTGATGCCGGCTGATGGCTATCGCTCGGTGGACGTGCTGATCCCGCAGCCGAACCCGATTCCGGGCATTCCGGTGTTTGCGGCGCACATCATGCTCGACATCAACCTGCTGGTGCCAGGGGTTTCGCCGGCGGTGAGGTTCGTGCTGCCGTAGGGGTGTGTGGGGGGCTCGTGAAAACGGCACGTGCCGAAGCGGCCGATCGCCGGTATCTTCCCCGGCCTGTGACCAAGCCAGCCCCACCGTTTCGCGTTCTGTTTTCGAACCAGGACATCCTGCGTCGCAGCCACGAACTTGTGCGCGAACTGCAGGCGTCGCTCGGGGACGAACCGCCGTGCCTGGTGCAAGTCATTCATGGTGCCCGGCCGTTCGCGCGTGTGGTCCAGACTGGCTTGCAAGGTGACTTGCCGATGCATGAAGTGCGCGCCAAGTCCTACAATGGCACCGAGAGCACTGGCGACGTGACGATTGCGATGCTGGGCGAACTCGATGGCGCGGTGGTTGAAGGTCGCGACGTAGTGTTGCTCGAGGACATCGTCGACACCGGCCGCACGATTGCTGCGTTGCGCGAGCACTTCGGCGAGCTGGGTGCGCGCACTGTCCGCGTCGCCTCGTTGCTCAGCAAGCCGTCGCGCCGGGTGGTCGATGTGGACGTGGAATACATCGGGTTCGAGATTCCGGATGAGTTCGTGATCGGGTTCGGCATGGACCTCGACGAACGCTATCGCGAGCTGCCGGACGTGGTCATCTACGACGCTGAGATCGAGCGCGCGCACCAGAGCGTCAACGCGTAGGCGGTGCGTTCGGAGTCTTGGCGCTGCTGGTGCGCGAGGAAGTGTTTTTTTGTCCTGGCACCGTACGCACGTTCTCGACGATTTGTTTTGCTAGTTCTAGCACGCTGTGGGGGGCTGAGCCTTCGGCTTTGTTGTTGACGACGACGGTCATTGGTACTTTTAGATTGAGTGCCTTGGTTGCAAGGGCTGCGATTTCGTGGCGGCTGGTGGGGTCGGCGTCGACGATCTTGTCGAACGGTTGGTAGTGCTCCTTGGCTGCTTCGTAGGTGAGGCCGGAGTGCAGCATCCAACGAACGGCGATCGGGCCGGCGGTGGCTTGGGTGACCGGTGCGAGTTCGAGTTGGCGGGCGATGCTTGGCATGCGCGGATGTATGGCGTAGCAGTGTCGAGCACCGGCGGATGTGATCGCGTCGACGTAGCGCTCCGTCATCAGGGAGGTGTCGCGCAGTTCGACCGCGTAGTGCACGCCGTTTGGCAGTTTGTCGAAGAACTGGTGTAGCGCGTCGGCGAACGCGTCCGGGTTCTTGGTGATGCGCGCGCCCTGCGGCGGGAACTGGAACAGCAAGGGGCCGAGCTTGTCGCCGAGGCCTTCGAAGGCCGGGGTCAGCACGTCGTCGATGGTGCTGTCGAGGTTCAGGTAGCGAGGGTTCTTGCCGGGTTTGCCACGCACGGTGGGCGACGTGATCTCGCCCCAGGCCTTGACCAGGAAGCGGAACGATGGCGGAACTTGTCGCGCGTAGTCGACGAAGTCCTGTTTGGCGATCGGCGCGTAGAAGGTGCGGTCGACGCCAACCGATCCGAGCAGCGGATGCTGGGAGTAGGCGCCGAGCCCGCGCCGCGATAGCAGCTTCGGTGGCGCATCGTCGGCGTAGACGAGGCCGCGCCAACCGGGGAACGCCCACGAGGACGTGCCCATGCGCAGCTGTTTGGGCATGGCCGCGGCGAGCTCGGCGACACCTTTGGCCACGGCGCATGGCGCCACCGTAGCCTCCGGATTTGGTGCCTTCGGCTTCGGCAGCTGTTCGTCGTCGAGCGGGCCGAATAGCCCGCCTTGGCTTGGGCCGGTGGCCACGGCGTGGTTGCAGGCGCCGTTAGACGCCGAGTTCCTTTAGCAGGCCGGGGGCGGGTTGCACCGCTTCCAAGACCCACAAGACGTAGCGGAAGTCGCAGACGACATTGCGTGAACGTTCCTTGTTCCAGCCGAAGTCGCCGGCGACGTTTTCGAAGACGCGGTCGAAGTTCAGGCCGATCAGTTCACCGCGGCCGTTGATGACCGGTGAGCCGGAGTTGCCACCGGTGGTGTCGCCGTCCGTCAGGAAACAAACGGGCACGTCGCCGAGTGCCGGTACGAACCAGCGGCTTTGGTCGCGCGTCTTGGCCGCTTCGAGCAGCGCCTTCGGGTTAGCGAACGGGGTCTTGCCGTTCTCCTTCTGCAGCAGGCCAGCGACGGTCGTCTGCGGCTTGTAGTGCACGCCGTCGCGCGGCTCGTAGCTCTTGACCGACGCGATCGAGACCCGCAGGGTGCTGTTGGCGTCCGGGTAGAACGACTTGCCGCGGAAGGCTTCTTGCGCGGCGATCCAGCGGCGGCCGATGTCGAGCTTGCGGCCGTCGCGGGTGCGGCGGCGGTTGAGCCAGCTCTGGTATTCCTTGTTGATGCCGCGGGCGAGCACGATCAGCGGGTCGTCACTGCTTTCGACGGCACGCTTGCCACCGGCAAACAGTTCGCGGCGCTTCTCGCCGTCGAGCATCTGGGTCGTCGCGAAGATCGTATCGATCACTGCCTGGCCGCCATCGGCCGTCAGGTGCTCGGTGCCAGCGAGGCGTTGTTGCGCCGAGATGTTGGCCCACTCCGTCATCAAGGTGGTCAGCATCGGGCGTTGGATCAGGTCGAAGTCGGCGGCCGGGCCGTCACTGCCGATCATGTCCAGGCCGCGAGCGCTGATGTCGCCACCGCGCGAGACCGCGTTGCAGCCTTGCATCAGGATGTCGAACAGCGTGATGTGGTCGCGCAGAACCGCCACGAACCACATGTTGGTGTCCTTCTCGATCTCGTTGGCTTCCTGCTCGGCGTCGGCAAGCATTTCCTTGAGCAGGCCGGCGTTGTCCGCACTGTGCGCGGCAAGTTGGGCTTCTTCGCGCAGTTTGCGAGCGACCACGGCGTTGTTCTTCAGGCCGAAGATCATGCCGGATGCATTCTTCTGCACGTTGGCGAGTGACTTGATCTCACTGACCAACTCGAGGGCGCGCTCTTCGCTCTCTTCGGATGCGTGTTGCAGCGTTTCGATGGCCTTGGTCAGCACGCGCAGGCGCGCCGGGAAGACGTAGCCTTCTTGGCTGGCGACGCCACGGCTGGTCTTGTAGCGCTGCGTGCTGCCGGGGTAGCCCATGATGATCGCGATGTCGTTCTCCTTGATCGGCTGCGTCGCCGTCTTCAGGAAGTGATCCGGTTGGAACGGCACGTTGTCGTCGCTGTGATCTTGCACGCTGCCGTCTTTGCCGACGTAGGCGCGGAAGAACGTGAAGTCGCCGGTGTGGCGCGGCCATTCCCAGTTGTCGATGTCGCCACCAAACTCACCGATCGCGCGCGGCGGCGCGTAGACCAGGCGCACGTCGCGGATCTGGGTGCGGTAGTAGAGGTGGTATTCCTTGCCTTCGAGGAACGACGCGATCGAGCACTTGGTGTTTTCCTCGGAGCGTTCGCCTTCGGACACGAGCTTGGCGATGATCTGCTGCGTGACGCGCCAGCGGTCGAGGTCGCTGGTCGCGCCAGCCTGGGCTTTGTGCACTTTGGCGGTGACGTCTTCGATGCGCTTAAGCACCGTCGCGACCATGCCAGGTGCCGGCAGTTCGGCGCCGCGCGTGTTGGCCGTGAAGCCGTCGCGCAGGTGGTTGGATTCCGGCGTGCTCAGCGCGCTGACGGCGCCAAAGCCACAGTGGTGGTTGGTCACCATGAGGCCGTCCTTGGAAACAAACGACGCCGTGCAGCCATTGATTTGCACGGTTGCGGACAACACGCCGCCCTTCTCGGGATGCCAGAATTCATCCTTGGTCATCTCCATGCCGCGTGCTTTGAGCGCGGCCCAGTCCATCTCGCGGACCTGGGTGGGGAGCCATTGGCCTTCGTCGGGCAGCAGGCAGACAGCGGCGAGAACAGTCAGCAGGGATCGCAACATAGGCGCAGGTATACGCAATGCGTCGACCCGGTGCGAACAGGTTGCACGTTGCGGCTTGCTGTATTCGCCGCCGCCCGGCACTTTTGCTGGATGAAGCTCGGCCCTGAAGTGTTTTGCATGGCGTTTGCCTGTGGTCTCGTGTTGCAGCCCGCCCCGGCGCAAAACTCGACCAAGAAGATCCGTCAACCGCTGAGCGAGATGGCGGCGAAGGCCGGCACGGCGGTGCCGTGGCGCACCGATGTCGCGACCGCGTTGGCCGAAGCGAAGCAAGCCGGCAAGCCGGTGTTCTGGTATGTGCCGTCGGTGTCGCGCTCGCCGATGGACCGCAAACCGGAGGTCGATCGTTACATGATGGGTGGCCCGTTCTCGTGGCCGTCGACGATCGAGTTGCTCAAGGAGCACTTTGTGCCGGTCAAGCAGATCGCCGGCAAGGATGAGTTGTCGCAGCAGCTCGAGCTGGCCCGCAACAAGTTCATCGAGCCGGGCTACGTCGTGCTCGACGGTGACGGCAAGGCGCTGTTGAAGGTCGATCAGTTGACGACGTTCCAGCCGGAGTGGTTTGAGGCGCCACTGCGTCGCATCGTCAAGCAGCCGACCGAGAAGTTTCTGTGTTCGCAGTTCTTCTCCGCAGCTTGGGCGGCATACCGACGAGGCGACTACCAGGGTGCGAAGAAGGCGTGTGACGGACAGTTCGTCCTCGCCGAACATGGGGCCGAACTCGCGGAAGGCCGTTGGCTGCGTGGCGTCATCGAGTTCCGTCTTGGTCGCCGTGCAAACGCAGTCAAGCTGTGGAGCGAACTTGCGAAGGCTTTGCCCGACCATGCGATGGGCTGGAAGGCAGCGCTCGAAAGCGAAGGCCACGGACCCTTCGTGCACGGTTTCGAAGACTACGGCCCGCTGCCGGCTGGCGTGATGGGCGCGGATCCCGTCGACGGCACGCGAGCACCGGCTGGCGTCTACAGCGAGCAACAGTTGTGGCAACGCAGTGTCGCGTTTTTGTCGAGCGCCCACGACGACGATGGTGTCTACCGCGATAGCACCTATGACTTCGGCGGCACGGATGGATTGCCCAACGTGCATGCCGCGGTGACCTGTCTGGTTGGCGAAGCGTTGCTGGCGGCGATGGCGCGCGCCGATAAGGGCGACCTAGCACTGTCAGAGGCGCAGGTTGCGACGGTCGAGAAGCTGCTGCTCAAGATGCGTGAGAATGCAATGAGCGACGATTGGCTGGCGCTGTCCGACCGCGACGAGATCATCTGGGCGCGGGCCTATGCACTGCGGTTCTTGCAGGCGTGGCAGACGCGCCGTGGCAAGGATGCGAAGGCCGTCGAGCCGGGCGTGCGTCGCGGCGTGGCCGCGTTGATCGCGCTACAGCCGGAAACCGGTGCCTGGTTCCACGAGTATGGCAACCCGTTCGCCATCGCGACTGCCCTGCAAGCGCTGCACGGCGCCAAGAGCCAGGGCTTTGATGTGCCGCAAGACAACATCGACAACGGGCTGAAGGCGCTCGCGTTCAACCGCGCCGGGGATGGCGCGTTCAGCTACGGCCAGACGCGCCCCGGCCGCAAGCCGCGCGCGAAGCTCGAAGGCGCTGCTGGCCGCATGCCGCTGTGCGAGTTGGGCCTCTATCTGTTCGGTGCGTCGGACCAAGAAAAGCTGCTGGCTGCTGTCGAAGCGGGCGATCGCCATCACAAGCTGCTCGCAGCGGTGCGCAAGTACGACGACCACGCCGACCGCCTTGGCTACGGCGGGTTCTTCTTCTGGTTCGACATGCTCGGTCGCGCCGAAGCGATCGCCGAACTGAAGGACGATGCCAAGCGCAAGCAGCTCGCGGCGGCGCAGCACAAACTGATCATGGAGTTGCCGGAGTTTGACGGCTGCTTCGTCGACAGCCACGAACTCGGTCGCTGCTACGGCACGGCGATGGCGCTGCTGTGCTTCGATGTGTTGGCCCGCGCGCAGCGGTAGTTAGGCGCGCGCGCAGCGCTAGGTTGGCTCGCGCGCAGCGCATGTTTGGCTCGCGCGCAGCGCTTGTTGCCCCGCGCCAGTTGCCCCGCGCAGCGCGAGTCTGCTAGGAAAATCGCGGTTGCGGGCTGCCGGTCGGCTTGGCCGTTCCGGAATATCCCAGCAACTCGCCGAGCCACTGCGAGAGTGGATGCGCGACGGCGGCTGCGGCGGCCGCGAAGCTCTCGGCAATGTCGTCGCCGAGCTGCATCACCAGGGCCGAAAGTTGCAGTAGTTCGTCGGTCGTGCCGCGGTCGAGCTTCTGTTCGAGCCAGTCATGCGTGCAGTGCTGCCGCGCGAGCTGCAATAGATGATGACGGCACGCGTCCTCGACGTCCGGACGGCGTTCGAGCTCGGTCAACAACCAGGTTGTTGTCGCGATGTCATCCGCCTCCAGAATGCGTTCCATCAGCCGTTCGAGAATGCCTGCGTCTGGCGATGGGGCAGCCACCGTCGGGCCGTTTTCAGTCTCGATGCGTTCCCGGTCGTCGAACATCTGGCGGGCCGCCAGAGCCGGCAAGTTGGCGGCGCCATCCCGTTGGATCATCGCCCGGACACTCGCCGGCATCGCTGCGGGAGGCGGCAGGGCGCTCCAGTCGACCCCGTCTTGGCTGGCTGCGCCCGGCAGGTCGGCGGCGGCTCGGAGGTCGACACCGGGGATGTGGGCCGCGTCGATCAGCGCCGTCAGTTCGCCGTCGGCGTCATCGCTGTCGCTCATGGCCGTCAGTTGCTGCAGCAGTTCGGCGAGCCGTTCCGGCGGTAGCGACTGGGCCAGGACGAGTTCGCCAATCCCAGCTCCGCGCAGGCGCCCGAACGGTCGGTCGTCGACATGAAACTGCAGCACGGCCTCCTCATCGACGTAGACCGAACCGGCTCGCAGGCCGAGGACCAGCGAGTCGTCCTGCGTGGCGGCTGTCAGGGCGGCCAAGGCTCGGCGTTGCGCCGGGCGCCAGACCGCCGGCGAATCTGGGTGCTGACGGCTCGCGGCGAGGGCATTCTGAAGGGCCAATACCGCAGCCCTGGCCAGCTTGTGGCCGTCGCTGTTCTCCGGTTTCTTTGCACTGGGCCTCGCCATCTGTCCCACTATCGGCAAACGAAGGATCCTGGCTGCAATGGGCCACCTTTCCTTTATCCCATGGTCTCTCGAGCTTACTCGTGCTAACCCCCTTGTTCTGCTAAACCAATTCCCTGTGCTGACTCCGTCTTTGCTTCGCAACTTGTGGGCCTGTCTCATACTCGCCCTGTTAACGGCCTGTGGCAGTCCGTTATCGCGCGTCGATCTGCAGAACCCGGATTCCAACGCCACCGCCAAGGAGGATGCTCCGCGCGTCCTGGTGGTGACCCTAAAAGGGAAACTTGGCACCACGGAATTGGCTCGCTGCCACCGTTCGATCCGGGAGGCGGAGACGCACAACTGCTCCTATGTGATCTTCCGGATCGAAGCTGCCGGCACCTACGGCGAAGATCTCTCTGATCTGCACAGCCTGATGGATCGCATCCAGGCGACGGTCGTGCCCACCATCGCGGTGCTGCAGGGGCATGTGACGCAGGGTGCGGCGGCCCTGGCACTGTGCACCAACAGCACCTACCTGCTCAAGGGCACCACCTGGGGTGAAATCACCAAGCCCGAGAAGGAACTCGCGGTCCTGCTGGCGGAAGATCCGAATGCCGTGCAGGGCGAGCTGTTCGATGTGTCCCGCTCGGTCTTGCAGTCGCGACTCGCCAAGCGGAAGAACCCGCTGGGTCCCGATGCCGTCAAGCTGGCGTTGGCGATGGCGGATCCGCGCGTGCAGTTGGTGTCGGCGACCGTGCGCGAGGGTGGCATCGAGCGCCCACGCATCATCGATCAAGATGAGCTAGCCGCATTGCAGGCGTCGGGTGCGACGATCCTCGGCGAATCGCCGATGCCACGCCCGTTGATGGTGACCGCGCAGGAAGCCGAGGAGTTCGGCCTGTCGAGCGGCACGTTGTCCGGCCACAGCCAGTTGCTTGAGGTGCTGAACATCGATCCCGACAGCGTCGGCGAACTCAACGAGAACTGGGCCGAGCGCATGGTCGCTTGGTTGGAACTGCTGCAGCCGTTTTTGCTGGTCGCGGGCTTCCTGTTCTTGCTGATCGAAGTCAAGACACCGGGCACCGGCCTGCCGGGCATCGTCGGCGTGGTCTTCCTCGCCCTGGCGATGCTCTACAGCTACCTGGTCGGCCTCGCGGAAGTGACCGAGATCATCGTGTTCTTCCTCGGCATCGTGGCCATCGCGGTAGAGATCTTCGTGTTACCGGGCACGATCGTATTCGGGCTGACCGGGTTCTTGTGCCTGATCCTGTCGCTGGTGCTCAGTCGTCAATCGTTCGTGTTGCCGAGCAACTCGATCGAAGAGGACCTGCTGGTTTCCAACCTGTTCCAGCTGTCGTTGATGTTCATCGCCGTGCTGGCGCTGGGCGCGTTGATGTGGCGCATCCTGCCGAAGGTGCCGGTGTTCAATCGCATGTTCTTGCTGCCGCCGGGCAGTGGCGACGAGCCTGCCGCCAACAGCGTTGCGAGTGGCCTGGGCCTCGATCACGACAACCTGGTGGGTCTGGTCGGCCGAACCGGCAAGGCCGCGACCGTGTTGCGGCCGACGGGCACGGTCGACATCGATGGCGATCGTTTCGATGTCGTTACCGAAGGCGAGTTCATCGACAGCGGCAGTGCGGTCCGCGTGCTCTACGTGCAGGGCAATCGCGTCGTCGTGGCACTCGACGGTGTCGATGCTCGCGAGAGCGAGCGCGGCAGTGTCGGTCTCGTCATCCTGCTGACCGTGATCGGTCTGCTGCTGATCGTGGCCGAAGTGATCTTCGTCTCGATGGGCATGCTCGGTCTGGTCGCCGGTGGTACCTTGCTGGCGGCGATCTTCGTCGCCTTTCAGGTCTCGACGGGATTTGGCATCGCGATTTCGTTGGTCGAAGCGATCGCGGCTCCAGTGGTGTTGATGTGGTCGTTCAAGATCCTGCCGAAGACCCGGTTTGGGAAGCGTCTGATCCTGACCGGTCCACCGACCGATGGCTCGGCTGCGGCCGGTAACGCATCGGTGGCAAGCCTCCGGGGCAAGACCGGCGTGACCATCAGCGCCTTGCGACCTGCTGGCTATGCGCGCATTGAGAATGCCAAGGTGGACGTCGTGACTCGCGGCGAGATGTTGGACAAGGGCTGCGCGATTGTCGTGCACGAAGTGTCCGGCAACCGGGTCGTCGTCAAGGCTGCCAGCAGTGCTGCTGCCGGCTCGCCGCCATCTGCAACACGGCAATCTGAAACACGGCAATCTGAAACACCAGGACAGTCGGCGCCCTAGTGGCGGCCTGCTGTCCTAACTGACCCCATCTATTTTCTGTCTGCCTGGAGATCCCCCTGATGCTGCTGCAATCATTCTTCGAGAAGAGCCCGATCCTGGCTTGGTCGCTAGTCGGCCTGCTGATCCTGCTGGTCGTTCTGGTCCTGATCCTGTTGAAGTTCATCAACTTGTGGGTTCAGGCCTACATGTCGGGCACCAAGATCGGCTTGTTTCAGCTGGTCGGCATGTCGCTGCGCAAGGTCAATCCAACGGTGATCGTCCGTGGCGCGATCTCGGCGACGCAGGCTGGTATTCCGCTCAACGTGCGCGACCTCGAAGCGCACTACTTGGCTGGAGGCCGTATTCTCAATGTCGTGCAGGCGTTGATCGCTGCCGACCGCGCTGACCTCGGCCTCGACTTCCGCCAAGCTGCGGCAATCGACCTCGCCGGTCGTGACGTGCTCGATGCTGTGCAGACCTGCGTCAACCCGAAGGTCATTGACTGCCCGCAGAATGGCAAGGTCGCGGCGATGGCCAAGGACGGCATTCAGGTGTTGGCGAAGGCGCGCGTGACGGTTCGCACCAACATCAAGCAACTGGTCGGTGGTGCCACCGAAGAAACGATCATCGCGCGGGTTGGCGAAGGCATCGTCTCGACGATCGGTTCGTCCGACAACCACAAGCAAGTGCTGGAGAATCCGGACCGCATCTCGAAGGGTGTGTTGTCGAAGGGACTCGATGCCGGCACGGCGTTCGAGATCCTGTCGATTGACATCGCCGACGTCGACATCGGCGACAACATCGGTGCGCGTCTGCAGGCCGACCAGGCCGAAGCCGACAAGCGCGTCGCGCAGGCGGCCGCCGAAGGTCGTCGTGCGATGGCCGTTGCGGTCGAGCAAGAGAGCGTTGCCGACATCGCGGCCAACCGCGCCAAGCTGGTGTTGGCGGAAGCCGAAGTGCCGTTGGCGATGGCCGATGCGTTCCGTTCCGGCAACCTTGGCATTCTGGACTACCAGAAGATCAAGAACATCGAATCCGACACCCGCATGCGCACGGGGATCGCCGCCGGCGAAGAAGCGCACCTCGAGACCGAGGAAGACAAGAAGAAGATGCGCGGCCAGGAGGATTAGTCCATGGACAAGATTATTGAGCTGCTGATGAAGCAGCCGATCATCGCGTTCTTCCTGGTCATCTGGGTGGTCGGGGCGATTACCAACGCGCTGAAGGCCAAGCAGAAGGTTCGCGATCGCAATGAGGCGAAGACTCGTCCGACGCCGGTGCCGCGCACCGGGTCGGCCGACTCGTCGGCTGGCGGAGCTGCCGTCGGCAAGAGTTCCTCTGACATCATCGCGGACCGCGCGGTTGGCGGCAGCAAGCGTGGCGCCGTTGTCGGTGGCATGGGTACCGGCGAGCAGAAGCGGCTGGAGCAGCAGCGCCAAGCGCCGGCTTCGATGCGCGGGCGTGACCGTCAGGTGATTCCGGCGGACAAACCAGCGCCGGTTGCCAAGCCAGCAGCGAAGACGCCGGACCAGGTTGCTCGCGAGATGCGTCGCATCCTTGGATTGGAAGAACCGCCGACGGCGGCCCCAACCCCGCCGCGACCAACACCGGCGCGACCAACACCGCCGCCGATTCGCAGCGAGCCCATCTTGATCGACCCTGCCTCGGTTTCGTTGAGCAGGTCCCCGAGTAACGCACAGAAGCACGTCGATTCGCACGTTGGCGAAGGCCTTCGAGGACGTCACCTGGCGGCAACGAAGGTTGGCCAGACCGTAGAGAGGCACAGTGACCGCGGCGCCATCGGCAACCTCGGTGGCCGCACCAAGGTCCGGATGAAGCAACTGGCCCCCGCCGAGCGTCGCTACGCGATGGCGGACCTGCGCCGCTTGATCGTGATGAACGAGATCCTGTCGCCGCCGATCGCGATGCGACCCAAGAGCGACCGCGTCATCTAGCGGTCGCGCTGGGCACGCTCGGTGCGGCCCTGCGACTGGAGCCCTGCGACTGGGGCCCTGCGACTGGGGCCCTATCAATGGGGCCCTATCGTCAGTCTGGCCCTATCGAGGTGGGCCCGTCGCTCGCGGTCGCGTGCATCGCGATCGCAAGCCTGCCAGTCTGGGGCCTCGCCGACTTGGTGGCCACCTACGTGGAGTCCGCAACTGTCTTGCGGACTCGGTCCAGCTGCTTTAGGTCGGCAGCCGTGAGGCCGGCAGCATCTCGCCCGGGGCTACTTCGCGCCAGTAATCGGCGCGACCGGTTGCTTCGGCATGCGGCCGCGGCGATCCGTCTTCTTGAACGCGTCCCAAAGCTCTTCGTCGACGGTCGGCCGATCCGCGCGGTTCGCGACTTCAAAGCCGATGTCGTAGATGTAGCGGGCGACACGCAGCAACTTCGGGTACTCGATCTTGTCCGGCGTGTCGCTGCGCTGGTGGTAATCCTTGTGGATGCCGGTGAACACGAACGCGATCGGCACGCCTTGGTAGGCGAAGTTGGCGTGGTCGCTGCGCGTGAACAGGCCTTCTGAGTCGAACTCGATGTCGAAGCCGGCGTGGTCATTGCTGGCCATGCAGATGTCGTGCAGCGTGTTCGACAGCTTCTTGGTGCCGACCAGGTGGATGACGTTCTTGTTGTCTTCGGCGGTTTCGCCCTTGTTGACCAGGCGGCCACCGTCGCGCGACTCTTCTTCGCTGCGACCGATCATGTCCATCTGCAGTTCGGCGGCGATCGCCGATAGTGGGATCGGGCTGTTCTTGACGAAGTAGCCAGAGCCAACCAGGCCGCGCTCTTCGCCGGAGAAGCACACGAACAGGATGCTGCGCTTCGGGCGCACGTTGTTCTTGGCGAACATCTGGGCGACTGCCATCACGCCCGTCGTGCCCGAGCCATCATCGTCGGCGCCGGGGTAGAAGCCGGTGGCATTGCGGCCGAGGTGGTCGAGGTGGCTGCCGATGACGACGTATTCGTCCTTGAGCTTGGGATCGCTGCCTTCCAGCACGCCCCAGACGTTCATTGCCGGGGCGGCACCAACCTCAGTTTCGACCGTGATCTTGGCGGAAAGGTCCAGCTCGGTCGCCAGGGGTGCCTCGGCGATGGTCTCGGCGGTCAGGTTGGCGTGGCCGAGCAGCTTGCGGACGTCGTCGCCACCAATCGTGACGTCGAGCGGGCTGCGGCCGCGCGCGGCGGCTGCCGGGTTGCGGCCACGGCGAGCCATGCTCGAGTTGCCGGTCAAGCCACCGGTCACTTCGTCGAGCGATCCGGTGATCAGCGCGGCGGCGCCTTGGCCTTGCAGCGCGCGCCGCATGACGAACGACGCGAACTGCTTGGCATTGCCTTCGGCGCGCACGATGGCGACGACGACCTTGCCTTCGAGGTCCAGTTCGTCGAGGCCTTCAATGCGCGGCATGCGACGGCCTGACATCTCGGGGATCTCGACGTTGAGCAGCACGACCTTGCCCGATGCTTCGGCATTGGCGGATACGCGTCCGGACATGCGGTTCGGCGCGACCGTCAGCACCGGCTTGCCGTCCTTCGAGAACGTCATCTCGGCCTTGCTGACCTTGGTCTGGTTCCACGGGACGTTCTGGTAGTAGGTGCCGTCTTCGCCACGCGCTTCGATGCCGAGCGCCTTGAAGTGCGCCGACACATACTCGGCGGCCAGGCGGTAGCCCTCTTGGCCCGTGCCGCGGCCGCCGAACTCTTCGCTGGCGAGTTTGCCGAGCCAGGTCTTGCAGTCCTCAACCTTGACGGCTTCCGCGCCCTTTTGGCGATCGGCTTGCAGGCCCTGCGCGGTGACCGAGGTCAGCAGCAGCCCGGCGCAAAGGAGAGAGGCTGCGCATCGCGATGGCACGCTTGGGAAGTGGGACAAGGATTGGAATTGGCTTGGCACTGGACGAATCAACTAGGGGAATGACTGGTGACTAGAGGAAGGAATGGCCGATTGACGGCCGAACAAACTGGCCGAACGGTCGTTGAGAAGTGGGGGTCTGGCTGCGTTTGATACGCGTTGGCCCCCGATCGTGCAGGAGCGGAGGCGGCATCGTGCAGTAAAGTTGTGCCGGGTTTGTCGGTTGTGGCCTGCAAATGGCCCAAGGATGTGGCCAAGCCGCAGATCGCTCCCTTTGCGCGGCAGCGTTCGTGCCATACGATCGCCAACCCCTGATGACGACCCCGCGCCTAGAAGACCCACCCGTGCGTCGCAGCCGTAAGCGCTTGCGCCGTCGGCTCAAGGAAGTGCCGATCTGGCCAAGCCTGGTGACCCTCGGGAACCTGGTGTTTGGGTTCTTGGCCGCTGCCAAGGTCGCCGATGCCCTGCGGCTGACGGTGCCGGGGGTCGAGTTTGCGGCGGTGATGCCGTACTTCGAAGTCGCGGCCGTGCTGGTGTTCGTGGCAATGGTGTTCGACGCGCTCGACGGCAGCGTCGCACGAATGACCGGACAGACGTCGAACTTCGGCGCCCAGCTCGACAGCCTCGCCGACATGGTGACGTTCGGGGTTGTGCCGGCGTTCATTGCCAAGGTGTTTATCGATTGGCACGCGCAGGACGATCTCAACAATCTGTTGCCGATCGGGCCCAAGCTCGTCTACTCGGCGGCGGTCGTGTATGTCGCCGGCGCCGCGATGCGATTGGCAAGGTTCAACGTCGAGACCGGTGCCGACGAAGAGGATCACCGCGAATTCAAGGGCTTGCCGTCGCCGGCTGCCGCGGCGGTCGTCTGCGCGATGATCGCGATGTTCTGCACCCGCGGCAGCGAGTCGGCCGAACTCGGCAACTGGCTGTTGAAGCCTGAGCACTACAACCTGATCGTCGTCGCGATGCCGGCGATGCTGGTGTTGTTGGGCTTGTTGATGATCAGCAACGTGCCCTACCCGCACTTCGTGATCGCGCTGGCCAAGGGCCGCCACAGCATGTCGTTCTTGGTGGGGGCGGTGGTGGTCGTGGCAATCGCCGCGGTCGAATGGCAGTTGGCCATGGTGACGCTGACGACCGGCTACGTGCTCTGGGGCATGGCGCTTGGCTCGTATCGCGCCGTGTTCGTGCGCGGCTCTCGCGACGATGACGATGACGATGACGACGATGACGCCGACATCCCCGGGCGGGACTTGTCGCGCGTGCTTCCATCCCGCAACTAACCAGAACCCAACTCTCGGGCCACATCGTTGGAACTTGTATACGTCGCGTTCGGTAGCAACGTCGGGGATCGTACGGCACACGTCGATGCGGCGCTGCAACGCCTGCGCAGCACTCCCGGCATCGTCGTGCTGCGCCAGTCCGAGCGCCTCGAAACCGACTTCGTTGGCGACGGTCCGGTGCAAGGTCGCTTCCTCAATGGTGTCGTCGAACTGCAAACGTCGCTGAGTCCGATGGCATTGTTCAGCGTGCTGCAGGCTCTCGAAGTCGAGGCCGGGCGCGCGGTCCCGCACGCGGTCAACCACCCGCGTGAACTCGATCTCGACATCATCTTGTTTGGTGCCCGCGTGCTCGATACCCGGGACCTGCAAGTGCCGCACCCGCGCTTCTACGAACGGGATTTCGTGCGCGAGCCGTTGCGGCAACTCGGGGTCGATGTCGACAGCCACGCGCCGGTAGCCAAGCCTGTGGTGATTGACTCGATTGCCGCGTTGACCGCCAACACTTCGGAGTGGGCGGCGGGAGACTGCACGATCGGGCTGGTTCCAACCATGGGTAGCTTGCATCGCGGCCACCAAAGCCTGATGCGTCTTGCTCGTGAGCAGTGTGACCGGGTGATCGCGACGGTGTTCGTCAACCCGCTGCAGTTTGGACCCAACGAAGACTTCGCGGCCTACCCGCGCGACCTCGATGGCGACTTGGCGATCTGCCGCGAAGCCGGCGTCGATGTGCTGTTTGCGCCACCGGTTGCCCAGATGTTCGGCGAGAACTTCTGCAGCAATGTGGCTGTCGGTGCCGAAGCCATCGGCATGGAAGGCGCGGTCCGAGACGGCCACTTCCAAGGTGTTGCGACCGTGGTCGCGCGATTGTTCGCCATGAGCAATCCACACCGTGCCTACTTTGGCGAGAAGGACGCGCAGCAAGTCGCGGTGGTCCGCCGCATGGCGCGCGACTTGGGCTTCCCGGTGCAGGTCGTGCCGTGCGCCATCGTGCGCGAACCCGATGGCTTGGCGATGTCCAGTCGCAACGTCTACCTCACCGCCGAAGACCGCGCGGCGAGCACCGTTTTGTATCGTTCGATGTGCAGCGCGCGCGAACAGTTCCGCCGCGGCACGCGCGATCGCGACCAGTTGTTGCAGCGTGTTGCGCAAGTGTTGTCGAGCGAACCGCGCTGTGCCGTCGACTACATCGAGCTGCGCCGCGAAGGCGACCTGCAACCGTTGCCGCCCGGTGAAGTGCGCGGCGGACGATTGTTGGTGGCGGGCAAGTTCGTCGCCGGCAAGACGCCCGTGCGCCTGCTCGACAACCTGTCGTTGACGCTTGAGGACCTCGGCGAGTGAGTAATTGCCGCGAACTCTATTTGTCGTCGCGGGCGAAGCTGAACCTCGTGTTGCGCATCGTCGGTCGCCGCGATGACGGCTACCACTTGCTCGACTCGTTGTTTCACACGTTGGCGCTGCACGACGATGTGGTGGTTGCGCACACGCCCGAGAGCAGTCGCGATGGCATTGCGATCGACGTGACGGCCGATCACGAACGTCTGTTGGTGCCGGCAGACGACAGCAACCTGGCGGTCAAGGCGATGGCGTTGGTGCGCGCCGAGTTGGGTCAACAAGCCTCTGGCGCCTTCCACATCCGGCTGCACAAGCGCATCCCGAACGGCGGTGGCCTCGGTGGTGGCAGCAGCAATGCGGCGGCGGTGTTGCGTCTCAGCAATCGCTTGCTGGGCGACATCATCAACGAACACCGTCTCCAGGCACTGGGCGCCACGCTCGGCGCCGACGTGCCATTCTTCCTGCGAGGTGGTTCGCAGTGGGGCCGGGGCATTGGCACCGAGCTGCATCCTGCCGACGCGATCGAAGCCAGATTCGTGCTGCTGGTACCGCCGTATGGGTGTGGCACCGTCGAGGTTTACAAAAAGCACGCTGCTTTGTGGCGCGATCGCAAACGCGCGGATACCGTCCCTTCTATTACGGTCCCCGAAAACTGGGATTCTGCTGTGGGCATAGGGTTCTGCAACGAACTGGAAGATGCGGCGGAGCAGGTCAGGCCAGAACTTGGCCGCCTGCGCCGTGCCGTAGCCGAAGCGGGATACGCGCACGCGCGCATGTCCGGCAGCGGTTCTACGTTGTTTGTTGCGGTTCCAGATGAGGGATCGGCCCAGCAGTGTCAGCGCCATCTTCGCCGTGCGCTGGCTCAGACCGAACATCGCGACGTGTCGTTCGTGCAGACGACGAGCGGACCAGCGATCGACGTCGACCAACCTTCGTCGCAGATTCCTGCGACTCTTCGGCACCATCCGCCGGATCCGCTCTGCTAACCAGGCACGAACGGGACTGCCCGCTGCGACCAATCAGGGAGAATGGTGATGCAGGAACAAGACAACCAGGACGCGCGACCGAGAGAGTTCCACGTGACTGAGGTTCGGGTCAAGTTGACCGAAGACCCTCGCAACAAGCTGAAGGCCTACTGCAGCGTCACGATCGACAACGCATTCGTCGTGCGCGATCTGAAGATCATCGAGGGCAACCGCGGACCGTTCGTCGCGATGCCCTCGCGCAAACTCGCGGATCACTGCGCGCGCTGCCAGCACAAGAATCATCTGCGCGCCTCGTTCTGCAATCATTGCGGCACGCGACTCGATCCCGAGCGGGCGCCTAAGGATGGTCGCGGGCGCGCCCGGCTGCACGCCGATCTGGCCCACCCCATCAACTCGGTCACGCGCATCGAAGTGCACAAAGCGGTGGTGCGCGCCTACGCCGAAGAAGTCGACGCGCAACAAGAGGCGGGGGAGTCCTACCGGCCGAAATCGTTCGAGGACTTTGATCAGCTCAGCGAAGTCGTCGACGACGAATACCTCGAAGAGTTGGAGCGGCGCCAAGAGGAACGCGAGCGTCGCCGCCGCGAACGGGTGCACGAAGCATCCGGCGATGCGAGTTCGGGCGATTGATTCGAGGCCAGCACGGATCGTACCAGGGCACGGTTTCGGCGAGCAACAGGGTTAAAGGCTGCCGCAGATTGCGGTAGCCTGGATCACGCTGCCTGGGCAATCGGCACAGTCAGCGCAAGCTCCCGCCATGGCATTGCGCATCGCGATCGTTGGTCCCGGCCGCGTAGGCATCGCCTTCGCTCGCCGCTTCGTGCGCGCAGGCGTCGATGTACTCGGCATGGTTGGTCGCGACCGTGCGCGCACCCAGTCTCGCATCGACGCGCTCGGTGAGCACGGCGGCAAGCTCAAGGTGCTCAACTGGACCGATGTGCACTCAGCTCACGTGGTGGTGTTTGCCGTGAGCGATGACGAGCTGCCGGGGGCGATTGCAGCGGCTGCCGCGGCGGGTGGTCGTCCGTGCAGTTTGTGGCTGCACACCAGCGGCCGCTATGGCCTCGAAGTGTTTGCCAGCGCGCAGGCCCAGTTCGCAACGGCGCAGGATCCTTCTGCCGCGGCGCAGGATGCTTCCGCCGCAACGCAGGATCCTTCTGCCAAGCCATCGGGAGTGCGCCTTGGTGCCTTGCATCCGCTGCTGCCGTTCTCCGGGCCGGTCGAGACGCACTCGATGCGGGGGGCGTTGGCCCTGGTGCTCGGCGAGCCCCGCAGTATGCGACTGCTGCACCGTCTTTGCACGCTGCTCGAACTACAACCGGTCGTCTGCGTCAGCGGGACCGGTTCCAAACCCAGTGCGCCCGGCTCGCATCATCATCGACTGCTCTACCACGCGGCATGTGCGTTGGCTGCTAATGGCACAACGGCGCTGTTTGGTTTGGCCGGCGAGTTGCTGCAGCGAGCGGGCGGCATCACCCCAGCCGACTGCGATCGCATCGTGGCGTCGCTGATGCAGGCAGCCGTGCGCGCTTCACAAGAACATGGTGCGGGTCCGGCCTTGTCGGGACCCGTGCGCCGTGGCGACGCCGACACCGTGACGGCTCATTTGGCCGCGCTCAACGCCGAGGCCAAGTCGGCCGTGCCTGCGTATGTTGCCTTGATGAACGGCGCGCTTTCGCTGGCGCGGGACCAAGGACTTGCGCCTGCCGATTGCGATCGCATCGCCAGTGCGCTTTGGTTGCTGCGCCCTTCCTCCTGAACTTCCGTCCCATGGCCAAGATCATCGCCAGCGTGCTTGCCCGGTCGCAGGGACAAGTGCTCGAGCAAGCCCGCAAGGCGGCGATGCTGGGCGCCGATTGGATGGAACTGCGCCTCGACGTGTGGCCGATCCAGGAAAGCCTGGAGGCAGTGATCGACGCGATCCGGTTGCCGGTGTTGGTTGCTTGTCGCACGCCCGAGGATGGCGGTAGCTTCCGCGGCACGTTGACTGCGCGGCGCGAACTGCTGACCCACGCGCTGCAGGTCGGCGCGCAAGGGCTCGACCTCGAACAGTGGGAAACGTGGACGCCCTCTGCTGGTCGCACCGGATTGAAGCTGCGGATCCGTTCGTTTCACAGTTTCACTGGGGTGCCCAAGGAACTGCATCGCATTCGCGACGAACTGTCGACGCCTGGCACCGTGGTCAAGTTGGTCGTCACCGCGCACGACCTCGCCGATGCCGCGCCGGTGCTCGAACTTCTGCAGGAGACCAACCAAGCGGAGCAGCCGACCGTGGCGTTCGCGATGGGCCGCACCGCGTGGCCGACCAGAATCATGGCGGCGGCCATGGGGGCGCCCCTGGTCTACGGCAGTATCGACCCGCAAGAAGCCACGGTGCCCGATCAGCCGTCGATCGGCTTGTTGGCGCAGCTCTACCGGGTTGGCTCGTTGGGGCCAAAGACCAAGTGGTATGGCCTGCTTGGCAACCCCGCGATGCACTCCCTCGGACCTTGGCTGCACAACCGCGCGTTCCGCCGCCTGGATCACGACGCCGTCTACTTGCCGTTGGAGACATCGCGCCCGGAAGCGGTGTTGGCGATGATGCCGCAGGACCGCCTCGCCGGTGTGTCGGTGACTTCGCCGCACAAGGAACGCATGCTCGATGTCTGCTTGCACACCAGTGACGAAGCGGCGGCGGTTGGCGTCGTCAACACCATGGTGGCTGCGGAAGGCGGCGGCTGGCACGGCTACAATACCGACGTGCTCGGCGTGCGGGAGGCACTCGAGCAGGCTGGCGCGATCGATGGCGATGGGCAGACGGCCGTCGTGCTGGGATCGGGCGGCGCCGCTCGCGCCGGGGCCTACGCGCTGTTGCAGCTCGGCTTCACCGTTGCCATGTTGGCGCGGTCCCACGAGCCGATCCGAACGTTCGCAGATACCTATGGGATCCGGCTCGGCAGCCTCAGCGAAACCGTGCTTGCGGAGCTCAATCCGAAGGTTCTGGTGCACGCGACCCCGGTTGGCAGCTACGGCCGAAACCTGGATGGCAGTGAGGGGGAGCGTTTGCTGCCCGACTACACGCCGCCAGCTGGCACGATTGTGCACGACATGGTCTACCAGCCGGTGCGGACCAAGTTGCTCGAAGACTGCCAGCGCGCCGGCGCGGTTGTCGTACCCGGAGTCGAGATGTTCTTGCGGCAAGCGCGCGCGCAAGTCCGCCTGTTCGTTGGCAAGGACCTGCCGGAAGAGGTGCTGCGTTCGTTCTTGGCCGGCTCGACGGCGGCGGTTCGATTGTAGCCGCGTTGCGAGGGGCGAGTTCGGTGCCCGCAGGGTGGCACCGCGGCCGGTTCCTGGCACTCCCCGGCCTCGGGCCGCTGGTTGCCCCGAGGGGGCTTGCCTGGGCCTGTAGAGCCACTTGCGACGAAGGAACTACGAAGCTGGGGTCCACTCGATGGTCCAAGCAGCTATCGTTGCCTGGGAATGGACACCAGTATTGACCCTCAAGATGCCCCTCTCGAACTGGCCCTGCGTGGTGGTGATGACGCCGCCATTGGCCAACTGTTCGAGAACCACCGTGCCCGATTGACGCGCATGGTGCAGTTCCGTCTCGACCCGCGACTGGTCGGGCGCATCGATCCAGAAGACGTTCTGCAGGAGACGTTTATCGAGGCGGAGAAGCGGTTGCTGGCGTATCGCGAGGACGACAAGCCATTCATGGTTTGGATCCGTTTGATCACCCAGCAGACGATGATCGACCTTCACCGCAAGCATCTTGGCGCCCAGATGCGCACGGCCGGCAAAGAAGTGTCTGCGCCGCAAAGTGGTACGATGTCGGGTCTGTTCGTAGGTCACATCACTTCTCCCTCCAGGGCGATGATGCGCGAAGAGGTTCGGAGCAAGATTGAAGGCGCATTGCAAGAGATGGATGAGATCGATCGCGAAGTCCTGATGCTGCGACACTTCGAAGACCTATCCAACAAGGATGTCGCGGTCGTGCTCGGCATCCAGGAAAACGCGGCCAGCAACCGCTACGTGCGCGCGCTGGGCCGTCTCAAAGGATTCTTGGGCAGCTTGGGCGAGCAGTGATTGGAGTGATGTGACCGAGCCAACTTCAAACCCCGAGTCCTCAAACCCCGAGTCCTCAAACCCCGAGTCCTCAAACACAGGACCCGCAAACTCTGAGTCGTCAGATTCCGGGCGCGACCCACTCGACCTGTTGATTGAACAGTTCCTGGGGCTGTATCGCTCCGGGGAGCCGGTCACCGTTTCGGTGTTTGCGGAACAGCACCCGGAGCAACAACAACAGTTGCTCGATTTGCTACCGACGTTGTTGGCGCTCGAAGACGTCAAGCGCGATCGCGCTTCAAGTGGCAGTGGCCACTCGCGCGTGTCCCTGCCCAAGCTCGATCGGCTCGGCGACTTTCGCATCGAAGGCGAACTTGGCCGCGGTGGCATGGGGGTCGTGTTCGAGGCGGTGCAAGAGTCGCTCGATCGTCGCGTCGCGCTCAAGGTCGTGCCGCAGGCATCGCTGCTGACCGGCAACCAGCTGGAACGGTTTCGCCGCGAAGCACAGATCGCGGCGCGCTTGCACCACACCAACATCGTGCCGGTCTACGGCAGTGGTGAGAGTGATGGCTACCACTGGTATGCGATGCAATACATCGATGGCCAGAGCCTCGACCAGTGGCGGCAACGGCAGAGCGAGCTGGTGCCCGAAGGTTCTGGCGCCTGGCGCAATCGTGCACGGTTCGTGGCCCGCTTGGGCGCGGCCGCGGCGGGTGCGTTGCACTACGCGCACTCGCTTGGCACGCTGCATCGCGACATCAAGCCCGGCAACTTCCTGCTCGATCGCGACGATCACTTGTGGGTCACCGACTTTGGCCTCGCCAAGGCTCTCGAGGCCGAAGGCTTGACGCACTCGGGCGACCTGCTCGGCACGCTGCAGTACATGGCGCCGGAACAGTTCGCCGGCGCCTACGACGTGCGCAGCGAGGTCTACGCACTCGGCGTCACGCTCTACGAACTGTTGACGTTGACGCCGGCATTCCGCGGCCGCAACCACAGCGAGTTGATGGCGCTCGTCAAATCCCAGCGTCTCGAACTGCTGTCGCGCGTGTGTCCGGATGTGCCTCTGGATCTTGCCACGATCGTCGGCAAGGCGATGGCGCGCGAACCGCGCGACCGCTACGCGACGGCCGGGGAACTGGAGCAGGATCTCGAAGCGTTCCTCGAAGACCGTGCCATCCAGGCGCGGCCGCTGTCTCTGGTGGCCACGACTTGGCGGTGGTGTCGTCGCAACCGCGGTGCCGCTGGGCTGGTAGCCAGCACGGCAGCCGGGGTGGTCCTGGCGGCGATTGTCGGTTGGGTTGCCTACGGTGTCGAAGTCGACGCACTCGAACGCGTGACCATCTCGCAAGGCGAGACGGCGGAAGCGCTCAAGCAAGTAAAGCTGTCCGAGGCCCAAGCCAAGCTGGCGGAGGCCCAGGCGCAAAAGGACAAGGCGCTAGCGGAGTCGAGTCTGCGCTTGAACATTTCGACCCTCGGTGAGGTGTTCGATGCGTTGGTAGGCCTCGATCCGGCACTCAGTCTCGATGAGGATCCCGACACTGGCGAGCAGACGGTCGTCGTGCACTCGCCTTTGACCGAACGCGACGTCGTGTTGTTGCGCAAGATGATGGCCGTCTACGACCAGTTCGCGAGCGAGAATCAGGCGAGCCAATCGCTGCGCTACGAAACCGCGCGTTCGTATCGGCGCGTCGGCGCGATCCATCTGCGCCTTGGTGGGCCGACTAGTCTGGCGGAAGCAGATATCGCCTTTCAGAAGGCGCTCGCGGGCTATGCCGGCATCACGGATCGGGACGTGGATCGCGACCTGGCGACGTTGCACAGTGATATTGGCACGCTGCGTTTGCGGCAGTATGAGGCCAGCAAGGCGAAGGCCAGCTTCGGGAAAGCGCTCGCGTTGCTGCAGAAGCTTCCGAACGCCAAGACACCGGCGATCCAGTTGGAGTGCGCGGGCATGTTGTTCGAGCTATCCCGGCTTGGCGAACGGTGGGGCGGTCGCGGTGGCACCAGTGGCCCTGGCCCTGGTCGCGGTCCCGGTCGTGGCGAGGGACGCAGCGAAGAGTTGCAGCAGGCGTTGACGCTGTTGGCTGAGTTGGAGACCGCCGAACCGGACAATCACAGGGTGCGTTCGCTGCGTGCCCGCGTGCTGTTGGAAGGCGGTTCCCGCGCGTATGCACCACAAGACCGCGACGAAGCGCTGGCCATTTTGCGCGAATTGGCGGCGACCCATCCGGATCTCTACCGCTTCCAGTTTTGCCAGGCGTTGCTGGCGAGCATACCGCCTCCTGGCAGCTCTCGCGCAACCGAGTCGGCCACCGATCGACTGGCGGTGTTGCGGGAGGCTGATCAGGTGGCGCAGCAGTTGTTCGATGCGCAGCCGCTGTATCTGGAGAGTCGCGCGATCTTGATGCGGGCGCGTTCTTCGTATGGCATGGAGCTGCACCTGACGGCGCGCCAGCTTGAAGAGCCTGGCAAGGAATTGCAGCGCGAGATCGCCGGAGCGATGCTGGAGTCGGCGGTGGCAATTGGGCAAGGGCTGATCGGTGCTGATGGCGTGGCCGACATGCGCTATCTCCGTGACGTAGTGGAGTCACAGTGCTGGCTTGGCATGCACTACCTGGCTGAAGGCCAACCGGATCGAGCCAAGCAACAGGCGATGACCGCAATCGATGTCGCTGAGTTCACCAGCATCGCGATGATTCAGCGTTTCCGACGCGTGCAGGGTCGGCCACGCGGGGAAGGTCGTCGACCTGGGGGGTCGCGCGCGCGCGGTGACCGCCCGCCTCGTGGCGAAGGCCGTCGGGGTCGCCCCGATGGACGCCGTCCGGAGAGCCGACCTGAGCGCCGTCCGGGTGGCAGCTTACGGGACTGGATTCGTGCCCCGTTGTTGGATTTGACGGAGCGGCTCGGGGACGACGAACTCTACCTGTACGGCACCGCGGCCGACCATCGGGTGAAGGCAGCCTACGAAAAGGCGCGCCAGCCTCGGTAAACATCAGTCACATTGCTGCATTGGCCGCGTCGTGCAATCGTCGAGCTGGCAATCGTCGAGCTAGCAACCGTCGAGCTCTGTAAGGCAATTGGCGCCCTCGGTGCCAGCTGCGCTGCTGGTGTTGGGGCGCGGGTCACCCGATACTTGCCCGTCATGAAAACGCTGCGCTTTGGCCTGTTGTTGTCGTTCCTCGCACTGGCCAGTTGCAGCGTTACACCCCCGGGCGTGCCTGCGTTGTATTTGCTTGTGCCAGGTGCCTCGACTGGCGCCAGCTTGCGCGGGGTGAGCGCCGTGGATGCCAACGTGGCGTTTATCAGCGGCTCTGGGGGCACGTTGATGCGCACGGTGGATGGTGGCAGTAGTTGGCAGGACATCGCGCCACCGGGAACCGAGCAGTGCGACTTCCGCGACGTCGAAGCGATGGATCGCAATTCTGTGCTCGCCATGGTCGCCGGCCAACCGGCGCGTGTCTACCGCACGAGCGATGGCGGAACGACGTGGAACATCGTGGTCGAAGACCCGCGACCCGGAGCGTTCTTCGATGCGATGGCGTTTGCCGGCGACTACGGGGTCATGTTCGGCGATGCAATCGATGGCCAGTTCGCGTTGTTGCAAACGGCAGATGGTGGCCGCACCTGGCGCGATCGCTCGGGAGTGTTTCTGCCCGAACCCAAACCAGGGGAAGCCGCGTTTGCAGCAAGTGGCACGTGCCTGGTTGCGGTGGCTGACGCAGTGCCGGAGTTTTGTCTGGCGACCGGTGGCGGTCCCGCACGCATGGTCAAGCTTGGTCCATCGATCGCGACGCCGGATGCCAAGAACTACTGGTCGCGCATTCTGCCGCTGCAATCGGGCGCCAGCTCGAAGGGGGCATTCTCGATTGCGTGGCACGGCAAGCACGGCGTGACGGTGGGCGGTGATTACCAGTTACCGCAAGAATGCAACGGCACGGCCGCCTGGTCGAACGATGGTGGCGAGACGTGGACCGCATCTGACGCACTAGGCTTTCGCTCCGCAGTGGTTTGGCTCGACCATCAAAGGCTGCTGTCGGTCGGCTCCCATGGAGCGAGTTGGTCGGCTGACGCGGGGCGCACTTGGAACGCGCTGCAAGACGGCGGTTACCACGCGCTATCGAAGGGCCGCGACGGCGCGGTCTGGGCGGTTGGTGGCAACGGCCGAGTTGCCAAGCTGAAAATGGTGCTGCCAGACTGAGCGCTGTGGGCGCGGCGAGCGGCTAAGGTGCTGGCATGCAATTGCGCCGCGTCCTCGTTGCTTCGTTGTTCTGTGTTGTTTCGGCCGGATCCCTCTCGGCGCAAGCCGGTCCCGCGAGCCCTGTGCCGGTTACTGCGACAGAGGTGGCCCCGCTGACAGTGGCCCCGCTATTTGGCGACCACATGGTGCTGCCACCCGAGACGGCCGTGCTCGTGCACGGGCATGGTCCCGCCGAGCAGGCTGTCGCCGTCGTGCCATCGTGGGGTGCGGCCGCCAATACGCGGGTGGCAGCCGATGGTCGCTGGCAAGCCGAAATCAAGACGCCGAAGCGAGGTGTGTCCGCGTCCTTGCGCGTTCGTTGTGGCGAAGAGCAGATCCTCATCAAGGACGTGTTGATTGGCGATGTCTGGTTGGCCTCGGGCCAATCGAACATGGAGATGACCGTCGGCGATGCCGGCGGTTGGAAGACCGGCGTCGTCAACGAGAAGCAAGAGTTGCAGGCCGCCAACCACCCAACGCTGCGAGTCTTCACTGCGGCCAAGCAGACCAGTGACCAGCCGGCCGACGACGTGCATGGACGTTGGCAGGTGTGCACTCCGGAGGTCGCAAATTCGTTCTCGGCCGCCGGCTACTTCTTTGCGCGCGATCTGGTCGAGGCTGGCAAGGGGCCGATCGGGCTCGTCGTCAGCTCCTGGGGCGGCACGCGATGCGAAGCATGGACGCGCGCGGCGGGGCTGTCGAGCCTGCCCGAGTTCGCTCCGGCACTCGAGGCGTTGGCGTCGGGCTCGTCGCAAGAACTGCAACAGCAGCGGCGTGAGCAGTTCCTTGCCGCGATCGAGGCAGCGATGCCAAAGGCCGCACCAAGCGTGGCGGCGTTGCCCGAGCGCTGGACGACTTCCGGCCTGTCGGACTTTGACGGGGTTGCCGACTATGCGCGCACGATCGCGGTGCCCGTCAGCTTCCGAGGCAAAGCACTGCGCTTGCAGCTCGGCGCGATCGACGACATGGACACCGTGTATTGGAACGGCACTCGCGTCGCCGGCAGTGAACGAGAAGGCTCGTGGTCGACGCCGCGCGACTACGTCATCGCCGCGAAGCACACCGACGTCGACATGGTCGAACTGGTCGTGCGGGTGATCGATACTGGCGGCGAAGGTGGCTTCACTGGCAAGCCAGAACAGATGCGCTTGTCGGTCCAGGGAGCGCCTGCACCGGGGGCTTTGCCGCTATCCGGGGCTTGGCGCCGCAGCGTGCGCGTCGCGATCGACAAGTTGCCGGCGTGGCCACGCAGCGGTGGTGGACCCAACCGACCCTCGGTGCTGTGGAACGGCATGATCGAGCCGTTGTTGCCATTCCCGTTCACCGGCTGCATTTGGTATCAGGGTGAATCCAATCGCAACAAGGCCGAGCAATACCGCGAGCTGTTCCCGGCGATGATTCGCGACTGGCGACAGGTGTTCGGGCGCAAGGTGCCGTTCTTCTTCGTGCAGATCGCGCCCTATGGCTACAGCAACGATCGCGGCGAGACCGCTGCGTTGCGCGACGCACAGGCCGTCGCGTTGGATCTGCCGAACACCGGCATGGTCGTAACCCTCGATTGCGGCAATGCCCGCGACATCCACCCGAAGGCCAAGCAGCCGGTCGGGGCGCGGTTGGCGTTGTTGGCCCGCAAGCACCACTACGGTGACGACGTGGTTTGCAGTGGTCCACGTGCCATCGCGGCGACGCGTGAGGGGGCCACGGTGACGGTGCGGATGGCGGCGAACAACCTCCAGCTGAAGCTACGCAACGACGGTGCCGGCTTCGAATTGGCCGGTAGTGATGGGGTCTTCCACAAGGCGAAGGCACAGCTTGTCTCGGGCCGATTGCAGCTGTCCGCCGACGCCGTCACCGAGCCCCAAACCGTGCGCTACGCGTGGCGGGCCGTGCCGGAGTGGTCGCTGGTCAACGCGGCCGGTCTGCCCGGGCAGCCGTTCCGACTGGCGGTTCGGTAACGATCGCGTCAGCTCGCCGTGCCATTGTCGTGATTGCGGGGTAGGCTTTGGGCCACCGCATGGATGATCTTCCGCTGCACGCTGCGTTCACGTCTACGAGTCCTGGGAGTGTGCCGATGGCCGCTGCCGAAGTTCACGTTTGGGCGGTGCCACTCAACGGCGACCCCGACCGGTTCGAATCGCTGTTGTCATCGTCCGAACGCGAGCGGCTAGGCCGCTATCGGTTCGCGGATCATCAGCGCCGATACCAGATCGGGCACGGCGCACTGCGCCAGATCCTGGCCGGCTACCTGGATGTCGCGCCGACCGAGATTACGTTCCGCACGGGGCCGCGTGGCAAGCCGCACCTGGTCGGCGATGGCCTGCACTTCAATCTGTCGCACTCAGGCAAGCTGGCGCTGATCGGCGTGGCCCAAACCGAACTCGGTGTCGACGTCGAGAAGGTCAGGCACCTCGAGAGCCTGACCCCGATTGCGCAGCGGCACTTCTCGAACTCGGAGTTCGAAACGCTCGACGAGTTGCAGGGCACGGCGCGCGAGTTGGCGTTCTATCGCTGCTGGACCCGCAAGGAGGCCTACATCAAGGCGCTCGGTGAAGGGCTTTCGATGGCCCTGGACTCATTCGAGGTCAGTTTGTCCGAAGAACCGCAGTTCCTGGCGTGCCACGACGGCCGTGAGAATCCGGCCGAATGGTCGATGCTGGACGTGTCACCTGGCCCCGAGTTCGTTGGCGCGATTGCGATGCGCGCCAAGCAGCCGATGGTGAGGTTGTTTCGTCACGCCGACTGCTAAGGGGCCCCTTCTCGGCTACGCCTCTAGACTGTGGGCCTCTAGCCTGTGGGCCTCTAGCCTGTGGGCCTCTAGAATGTGGGCCTCTAGACTGTGGGGGGCCTCTAGCCGCGGCTGGCGTCTAGCGCGCCTTGACCTTCACCGTCTCGCCGATGGTGTTCATGATGTTGCGGAGCTCGTCGTAGTCCGGGTGCTTCAGGCGCACGTAGGCGTTCGCCATGTAGCCGCCTTCGACGCTTTGCGTCGGCGTGCCGGCCGGCGGCAGGTGCATGTCGAGGATGTGCTCGCCAAACTGGTCGCGCATTTGTTCGACCCCTTCGTAGTAGGCGATCGTGCCATCGCGGTCGGGACGCAGCGCGATCATGCCGGCCGAGTACTTGCGGCTCGCCTTGAATGGCACGTCTTCGTGCACGATGGCGTGCGCCCATGCGGCGAACAGGTCGAACTCGTTGGCTGCGGAGTAGAGGTCCCAGACGCCGACGCCTGGCGGCCGGCAGCCGATTTCGGAGAACTTCAGGCCCTTGTCTCCGGCGAACCATTCCATGTGCGTCGCCGATGTCCAGATGCCGAGCGCGTCGATGACCGACTGGCCCATGTCGCGCACTTCCTTGTAGCCGTCGCTGTCGATGCGGTTGGTGACGGCAATTTGTGGCGAGATCCAGCGGGTGCGCATCGCCTCGAGCACGTTGGGATAGTAGTGGCACGCGAAGTCGAGCACGACCTTGCCGGCCACGGCCAACGTGTCGTAGAAGCCTTCGTGGCCGGTCAAGAACTCTTCGATCGCGACCTCACGGCCCTTGGCGACCTGGAGTTCTCCGAGCACTTTGTGCAGTTGCTCGTCGTCCTCGACCTTGTGCGTGCCGGATGCGCCGGCGCCATCCAGCGGCTTGAGGATCAGTGGGTAGCCGATCTTCTTGGCGAATGCTTCGGCATCGGAGATCGCGGTGACTCGCGCGCTGGCGGCGCACGCGATGCCGGCCTTGCGGGCGGCTTCCTTCATCTCCGGCTTGTCGCGGCATAGCCACGCCGTCTTCGAC
>TARA_R110002072_G_scaffold534_5_pt1 | contig 75819 bp, 74 predicted proteins | sample TARA_R110002072 | Tara Oceans TARA_R110002072 (sample SAMEA4397118) | marine metagenome | biome: Polar Biome; feature: [SRF] surface water layer (ENVO:00010504); material: water (ENVO:00002006), including particulate matter (ENVO:01000060) such as... | depth 5 m
GCCAATGGGGCCGCAAGGTGTTGCGGGTGCTGATGGTGCCGCTGGACCAATGGGGCCGCAAGGTCTTAAAGGCGATAAGGGTGACAAAGGCGATACTGGAGCAGCTGGACCGCAAGGGCCACAAGGTGTTGCAGGACCAATGGGACCGCAAGGTCTTCAAGGGATTGCTGGTGAAAAAGGTGATAAAGGTGAAGACGCTACTGTATCTTTAACAGCTGGAAATGGAATCGTTGCTGGTACTGGTGCAAACGGCGAGATCGAAAGTACAGGAACCATTGCTGTTAATGTTGGGACAAGTGCTGGTCAAATTCCTCAGTTAGATTCTGCAGGGAAACTTCCGGCATCAGTGATTCCAGATTCTCAAGCAGCTTCAGGAAGCTCAGTAAAAATAGCTTATATAAAAGATGTAAAGCCAAGTGGAACTCATGGTGGTGATTGTACTGCCGGTGCTTGGAACACAAGAGATTTAAATTCTTACCAAGGGGAAGCTTTTGGTAGTGTGTCTGGAAATAGAATTGCTCTTGCTCCAGGTAAATATTTATTTGAAGTTGTTGCTCCTGCTTATTTAGATAATATTCACAAAGCAAGATTATTTAATGCAACAACTGGTGCCACTCTTTTAGTGGGAACAGCTGGTAGAAGTCATACTTCTTATGGTGGAGTTAACCCTTCTTTTATCCAAGGGGAAGTGGTTTTAACAGCTGGTGCAGAAGTTGAAGTACAGCACAGATGTTCAGCTTCGAGAACCATTGTCGGTTTTGGTGTGGCCGCAAATTTTGGAGTAGATGAGGTTTATACTCATGTTAAAATAATCAAAGTAGACTAAGCAAAAATAGACATAGTTTTCAACAGCGATTACCATTAGGATGTGAAAGAAAAAACCCTCTTGGTAATCGCACTTTTTTTTGTTCAAATCTCAAGTACTTTCTCTCTTGATACAGGTACTGGCGTAGATGGTGCTTGCACCGAGGCCACTCTTGTTTCAGGTCAAAGAACTTACAATTGTACTTCCTTAACGATTAGTGCTGCAGGTGAATCAAATTTTTCTGCCGCTGGCGGCACTGCTCTTATTATTAAAGTTCAAAATGATGTTTCCATTAATGGTGTCTTCAACTTAAATGGTGGTGTTGGCCAAGCTGGAAATGCAGGGCTTCCTATTACTGGCGGACTTGGTGGGGCTGGTGGTTTGCAAGGGGCTAATTGTACGGCCAATAACTGTTCAGGTTCAAATGGAAGTGGAACGGGAGTCGGAAATGGTGGAACCAATGGCGTAAGTCAGATAGGTGGTCAATCAGGTGGTTCTGGTGGAGCAGGTGCTTCATATTCTACAACAGGTATTGCTGGCGGGCAGGGCACTGAGGATTTAGGTGGAGCTGGTACTCCAGCAGCAGTCGCTGCAAGTGCTACTTATGGAGATGCCTCAACTTTTGAAACAACTTTTACTACGGGAAGTAGTGGTGGAGCAGGAGGCGGAGGCGATGATAATGGTACTCTCTATGCCTCTGGAGCAGGTGGTGGCTCAGGTGGAAACTTAAGAATTATAGCTGGTGGAGATATTAATCTTAACGCTAATATCACTTCAAATGGTGGCAATGGTGGAGCTGGTAATACTCATAGTGGTGGAGGCGGAGCTGGTTCAGGCGGATCAATTTGGCTTCAGTCTGAAGGACAAATTGTGATTGCTGTCGCTGCAAATGTTACAGCATTAGGTGGAACAGGTGGAGCAGGTGCAGGTAATGGTGGAGCTGGCGGTGCAGGCGGAAAAGGATTAATACGTATAGAAGACTCTGATGGCTCATTTAATAACATTGGAAATGTAGACCCAACTCCAACAACTAGAACAGTTGTGACAAGTGGTACTTCTGACTTAGGTGTTCAAAATTTTTCCAGTGATATTTCATGTGCTATTCGTGAAATAGAAGATAAGAATTTTATTTATATACTAATCTCTTTGATCGTAGGCTTTAGTTTAAGCTTGTTACCAATTAAAAGTAGAACCAATCTCTAATCCCATAGAGCTGAAGCTAATTTCACTAGCTCCTTCCTCATAACTTCCAGATTCAAACCTTGCACTTAGGAAATACTTTTCACTGATGATCGTTCTAACTTTTCCTTCAAAGGCCGAAAAACTTCCAATAGAAGTTGCAAGATTAATTTCAAAGGGAGAAGTTTGCAGTTGTCCAAAAGTAACCCCTACTTGTAGTGCAAAAAGAGTAGAGTTCATTTCAGAGAGAGTTGTCGTGCTGAGTGGGAAAGACTTTAACATCTTGAGACTTGGACCAATTGAAATAAAGGTATTATTTAAGAATCGTTGTGCCCAATCTCCATGATAGATTGCTGATGTTTCGATGAACTGAAATCCTATATCGTTAAAAACTTTACCTGAACTTCTTCTTAAAGTGTAATCAAGAGTTGATTCATATTTTCCAAAAAGTGAAATAGCATTTAGAAATGTTCCATCAATATTTACATTGTGGGCAGTTGAGGTTTCTTCCAAAGAAAACTTTGAAGGTGCATATGAAATAGCGATAAGATGTTTATTAAATGATTTATCTAGCTTAGTAGCACTTTTATTAACAAGCCTGTTCTTCTCTTTGTTTTTTATTTTCTTTGGTCTGCTTTTAAGAGAAAAAATTCTTCTCTTACTAGTATTGATTTTCATACCATCTTTGTCATAGGCCTCAACCTTCCAGTAATAACGACTCTTAGGGAGTTTTAACTCGAAGTCAGTATCGTCAGTGGTAATGGTCTTTGTGATCCTTTTAAACTTTAAGTCCTTGGCAATGAGCAGCTTGTAGCTTTTTGCATACTTCTGATCATCCCATTCAAATTCAACTTCATTATCATAACTACTCATTCTGTGTTTTGGTGCCTCAAGTTGAATCGCTTCTCTAGGATTATACTCATTAACAAGTTCTACTTCAGATAAGTTTGAAAAAGAGGTTTGACGGTCCCAGTAGTCAATAATGGCCACTCTAAAAAAGAACTTATCATGATCTTCATATTCCCAAAGATGAAAGTTATCTTTGGTTTTTGTTGAAAATATTTTATTGGTTAAATTTTGATCTTGATAAATTTCTAAAAGATACTCTTTTGCCTTTACTGATTTAGGCCATTTAATCTTAATTTTACCCTCTGACGTAGAATAATCATTTTGTTGGGACTGAGCATTGGCGCTTGGAATAATGAAATCCAATATCTTTTTGAATATATTGAAGCTAGATCTTTTAATTTTAAAGATTTGTTTTTCATCAAGCTTTAGAGGTTCCGGTGCTGAACCTGGTTTAATAATTACTTTCTTGGGAGGAGAGTATATAGTTTTTCCTTGCGAGTTTAGAACTTTGGCTCGCCAGAAAAAAGTTCCTTTCTGAGAAAACGACTGTGTGAGTGAAGTTGAACTAGTTTCCTTCGTTATAAAAATTTGGTTAAAGTCTTTAGACTTTGAAACCTCAAAGAGAAATTTTTTATTATCCCCGTTCCATTCAAACTTTACTTCGTCTCCAGGTCTTTCAAGTTCAATAACAGTTCCTTCCTGAGGAAGAGAGTTTGAGGACTTTATGTTGATAATTTCAAATTGAGATGGTTCATTAAAGTTGCCCTTGTTGATACCTTTAAATTCTCCAGCTACTGACCATTGGTAGCGACCTTCTTCTAGTTCAAGAGTCATATTAGGTCTTTCGGCCTTGTAGATTTGATCATTAATTTTAAGGTCGAAGGAGTTGAGCTTTTGAGCGTTACTCCACTCAAAATAAATTTTCGCTGTGTTTTGGTGATAAAAGAATAATTTCTCCGAAGGAAGAGGTGTTATTAGTTTGACCGTATCAATTGCGGGGAGAGGCTTAACCGTAATCAATTTTGATTTTGCGTTTAATACGCTTGCTCTTTGGCTTGCCTCTTTTATATTAAGTGCGTAGCTTCCAAGCTCATCGAATGTATAGTTAAGCAGTGGTTCTCCTAAAACGACTTCACTTTCGATTTTTCCATTCTTAATGATCTGAACAATAAAGTCTTTTGCTTTTGGGTGTTCCCACCTAAATTCTACTTCTTGATTTTTATAAATCGTTTGATTTTGCTCCGGAGAGTAAATATTAGGGGCCCTCTCTTTTATCATTTCAAATTGAGAGACTTCACAGAATTGATCATCTTTTAAGTTAGCTGAACAAACCCTCCAAAAGAACTGCCTTTCTTTATTGAGTGTTAGTTTCATTAAGTTACGACTAACTTTTAATTTCCTTGATTTTCGAAATTCAAAATTATCGGCAATTTCAAAATATAGTGCATCTTTCTTAACCTGTGGATCAAATTGAAAGTTGATTCCTTTGCTTTTTGTAAAATATAACTTTGAGTTATGAGTAGGGAAGTTATTGATGGCCAAGGGCTTTTGTGTAATAGATTTTCCTTCAGATACACTAATTGATTGGTTTTGATCGATAGCAATAACTTTTTTTCCAATCTTAATATTTGTTTTACCTTCTTTTACATTAATTCGACGTGTATCACCTTCTTTTACAATTTGTATTTTTGCTTTTGAGCCACCTACTTGTACTTTTTGACCACTAATGGTTAGTGTTAAGTACTTTCCTTCTGATGTTGTTGCATCAACGCTTCCTTTCTTTAAATCGATAGCTTGATCACTTTGGTCAGTGATTTGAATGAGGGTATTTTCTTTTAAGCTTATCTTTGAGCCATAGATTTGAATTTCTGCCTGAGATTGTTCGTAGGTAAAAATGGAATCACCGCTAAGAATTTGATCACCGTTGAAGGTGTCAAACCAAGTAAGCACTTGTGAGGTTTTTCTTTTCACTGAATTGTTGAAACTCAATACCTGTCCGGCTTTTGAGCGTTGTTGCTCTCCACCGATTTGATACTTGTCAATAAAGACTGAGTAAGAACTAAAGAGAGCGAGAGCTATCATCAAAGCAACTAGTAAATGATCGGCACTTTTTGATCTCGTCATACTTTTGTCCAAATTTTATATATAATTATCATAACTTATGGCATTTTATTAAAGTAGGCGGAAAAATTGATACGTAAGGTAAGATTTCCAATTCGCTATAAATTCATTATCACCATTTTGCTCTTGTTAATCATGGCGTTGAGCACTTACGTTTGGTTTGCACTTGATCTCTTCAAGAAAGACAAGGCTGCTAGTACCTATGAAACGGCCTTAAGACAGTCACAGTCCCTAACTGAATTTGTTGATAATGTGATCAATTCTAATTTCATTGTTGTAAAATCGATTATTTCCAATGTCAGAAGCCAGCAAGTGAAAAATGCAAAAGAGCTTTTTTTAGATCAAGATAAAATCATTCAGATTAGAACTTTTAATCAAGAGAAGAAAGAAGTTGTTAACTTAGTCTCAAATCGTTTTTTAAATGAAAACAATATTCTCAAGCAAGAAATTGAAAGTGTTGATGATGACCTTTATGAAAACACAAAACCTCTTTTAAGAATTAAAGAACTTGGTGAGCTAAAAATCCTACATTTGTCTTATTATGACAAAGAAGCGAAACAATATATAACAGCTAAAATTAATACAAATGAAGTACAGAAGTTTTTTGGGCAAAATAAGCAGTTTAAAAGCTTTCTCTATTTTTCAAAAGATAATATTTTATCATCAAAGGGAGCTTCAGTTGAACTCTTTGATCAAGAAGAGCTTAAGGCATTATATAAAGAAAGTATCGATAAGGTTATAACCAAAAAACTTAATGAAGAAGTGAATATCACAGGGATATCGACCTCTTATCGTAATAACTTTATATCTGTTAGTTATATTAAGGAAAGGGAAGCGTTTAGAGCTGCGGATTTTCTGATAAATAAAAGTCTCATGTTTGGACTCCTAGTATTTTCTATAAGTGTTATTGGAGGAGTCTTCTTCAGTAGAAAAATTACAATTCAACTTCAGGCCTTAAGTGATAAGACAATTCTCTTTGCACAAGGTAATTTTGATGAATCAGTTGATGTTTCTGGTAAAGATGAAATTGGAGCTCTCGCAGATAGTTTTAATTATATGTCAGGAGAGATTAAGAGATACCTAGGTGAAATGGAAGAGAAAGCTCGAATGGAAAATGAAATTGCTGTAGCGAAGCTTGTGCAAGATAAGTTTTTTCCTGACGAGCATATCGTTAACACTTTTGGTGAGATAGCTAGTTTTTATACCCCTGCTTCTGAGTGTGGAGGTGACTGGTGGGGAACGTTTGATTATAAAGAGAAAACTCTTATCATCATTGCTGATGCTACTGGACACGGAGTTCCAGCAGCTCTTTTAACAGCTACTGCTCATTGCTGTATGACAAACTACGAGAATAGTCTTCACGTCCTAAATTCGGACTCCATTGATATAAATAACTTTATGAACCAGTTGAATAATGCTGTATGCTCGATAGGTGGAGATATCTTGATGACTTGCTTTTCTGTTTTAGTAGATCATAGAACAGGTGCTATCGAATATTGTAATGCTAGTCATAATCCTCCACTTCTCTTTGATACAACGAAAGAAATTGATAAAAAAGAAATTCTTCCTCTCATGGGGGAGGTTGGACCACGTATTGGTGAAAAATTAAGTGCCCAATATCCTGTAAATGAAGTTCAGTTAGAAAAAGAACAAGCTCTGCTACTGTACACAGATGGGATTACAGAAATTGAAAATGATGAGAAGAAACAATTTGGACAAAGGCGTTTCTTAAAATCTATAGCTCAATATAATCAACTAGGCTTAAAGGAACAAAGGGATCGTTTAGTTCGTGAAGCTTTTGAGTTCTCAGGTGATGTTGGTAACGATGATGATGTGACTCTCATATTATTGAAACGTGGTAGTCACGATACAGAAAAGAGTGAAGATATCATGATCTTAAATGATAATGATAATTATCTTGATCTTTTAACCATGTTTAAAGGGTCATCTTTATCGGCGGTGATAGGGAATAATTCTAATCTTATAGAGCTAGAAAAGAGCCTTGTTGGTAATGAGATTAAAGTCGATACTCTAGCCGGTGCTAATACCATTCAGAATACATTAGAAATAAATGATTCAAAAAATATTAATGAGAAATTAACTGAATTATTAAATCAGTTGAACTTTGAAGATTACTTTTCAGAATGTAAGAATATCCTATTTCAGGTAGGTAACGAACTTCTAGTGAACGCTTTTTATCATTCTTCTGAAGAAACAAGTTCGCAGAGTAGAAAAGAAAGTATCGAATTACAGAACGATAAAATTTCATTCAGTCTTTTTCAAGGTGATCATGGAGTTGGTATCGTTGTCGAGGACTTTTCGGGCAAGCTCTCAAAAGAGGTTACGGTCGATTCATTAATAAGGGCCGTTAAAGAGAAAACTCCTGAAGATAAAGATGGTGGAGCGGGCTTAGGCCTTTATCTTTCTTTGAATAAGAGTAATATCTTAGTCTTTGATGTTACAGAGGGAAGTTCCACGAGAGTCATTTCATTTATTGAAAAGACAAAGAGAACAAAAAACTACTTAAATAGAAATACAAGTATACACATGAGGTTTGGGGGTTAAATGAGTTCAAAATTAGAGCTTCAAGTCGAAATAGCTAACGACGAAGTAACAGTTAAATTAATCGGAATTATTGATGAGGATGCCGATTTTTCAAAGGTTACGGATTTAAATTTAAAAAAATACATTTTTGATTTTGATCAAATTAAGAGTATTAACTCCTGTGGTATCAGAGATTGGATTAACTTTATTAATACTATCGATGACACTGCCGCTATCATTTATCGAAATTGTACACAGGTGATTATTGAACAAATGGGGATGGTGAAAGGTTTTGTAAAAGATGGTGCTGTCATTGAAAGCTTGTATGCCCCTTACTTTTGTGAGGATTGTGACGATGAATTTAAACACCACATGAAAGCATCTGATGTTTCTGATATGAAGGCACCTGATGTTAAATGTCCTAAGTGCAGCGGTACTAACACTGAGTTTGATGCGATTGAATCTCAGTATTTTAATTTTCTAAAGCAGGGTTAGAACATGGAAAACTCATTCGAAATATACGATGATTTATTTGAACCAATTCTAGTGTTGGATTCGAAGTATAATGTTGTTTACTTTAATCAAGCGCTTCTCGTTGCTTTTCAACTGACTCCTCGTAAAGTGAAAAATCTTGATCATCTAAAAGATATCTTTAACTCTCACTGGGATGATGTACATAAAATTATTGAGGAGAGTTTTAAGTCAAGTAGTTCAAGTACGTCAAAAGAGTTTTCGTTTTCATTTAATGAAACTTCTTACACTGTTGTTTGTCGTACGAAATTTTTGGAAGGTAAGGTTGTTCTTTCGGTAAACGACTTAAGTGTTGAAAAAAAGTTATATGAAAAATATAAGATTCAGTTAGAGCAACTAAGGTCTTCCCATAATCAAGTTGTTCAAGCAGATAAGTTAAGAGTTATCGGTGAGCTAACGGCTGGGGTTAGTCATGAAATTAACAACCCTTTAACCGTTGCTTGTGGGAATACTGAAATTTTAGGATTCATGCTTGATACTGAAGACCTTAATAGTAAGAGAAAAGAGATTACAGAATGTATTGGCAATATTGAAGAAAGTCATAAAAGAATTCAAACGATCATTGCTAATATGAAAGAGTTTCTGCATACAAAAGATGAAGAAGATAAAGAGTACTGTTCCTTAAATGAACTGATCGACAAGTCTTGTAGTTTTATCCAGAAAATGTATGAAGAGGCGGGGGTTAAGCTAAAGATTGAAAACTCTAAAAAGACTATCGTTGGTTGGATTAATAGAGGGAAGTTTGAACAAGTTGTAATCAACCTCCTTCAAAATTCTTTGGATGCTGTTTCTCATGGGATAGATAAGCCGGAAGTGGTAATACGTTTGGGTAAATCTTCTGACGATAATCAAATACATTTAAGTGTTACCGATAATGGTCCAGGTGTTAATAAAGGTGATTTTGATAAAATATTTGATACATTTTACACCACTAAAGATGTGGGGAAAGGGACAGGCTTAGGACTTTCAATAAGTAAAAGAATCATGGAGGCCCATCAGGGTGATCTTACCTATATTCCAAGTGATTCAGGTGCGTGCTTTAAAGTAACTTTACCAGTTGTTGAGGTAAGTAGTTTTGCTGGGAACGATGCTTTCTTAGGTAAAATTGATGATAAAGAAGGAGTTAGAGTCTTAGTGGTTGATAACGATGTGCAAGTTTTAAACCTTTGTCATAAGTTCTTCGAAAAAACGCCCTTTGTCTTTATTGGATCTACTAGTGGAGAGGACGCTCTTATGCTTTTAGAGAAAATGCAGGTTGATGTGGTGATTACTGATGTGAATATGCCTGATCTTGATGGAAGGCTATTTATTAAAAAAATAAGAGAGAAGAAGTTAAGGCCAAAAGTTTTTTATCTATCAAGTAAAGAAAGTATGAGCTTCTTTAATGAAGACAAAGAAGTTTTGGATTTGACCGGCTTCATTATTAAACCTTTTACTAAAGATGAACTGTTATCTCCTTTGGAAAAGATTAATGGTTAACGAACAACAAATACATGTCTTAGTGGTAGATGATGATCACCAAGTTTGTGATTTGATTCAGGCCTTTCTTAAGATTGGTAACTCTTCCATTCAATGTGTACAAGCTTTTGATACGGCACAGGCAACTTTTAAAATTGATAATCAGCACTTCGATCTCATCATCATTGATAAGAACCTTCCTGGTAAAAGTGGACTCGAATTTGTGAAACAATTAAGAAGAACAATGCGTCATCAGAGAAAGAAAATCATTCTAGTTTCAGCTGCCCTGGAGAGAGAGGATGTCCTTTTTGCAGTGAATCATAATATTCAAGAGGTCCTCGTTAAGCCTTTTACTTTTGCCCAGCTTATGGAAAAAGTGAAGAAAACTCTACCGACTGAGCCTATTTAGTATTCTACATACCTATTTCTAGACACTTACGACCTTGATTATGTCACCTTCTTAAAGTAAGTTAATTTGAGACGTATTTCGTTTCGAAATAAAAAATATTTGTTTATAATTCATTAGCAGTTTTTAATCTCTCGAATGTTAGAGATTTGTTACAGGAGGTAAGCAGTGGTTGCAAATATGAAACTTGAAGGGAATGTAGAAAAGTTGGCTCACTTAAAGAGCTTAGAGACAATTCCTAGTATTAACCCAAGAATATATGATCCATCTGAATCATATTCAAAATTAGATTTTATTAATCACAAAACTTATGGAACAGGATTTGTTGTTGAAGTCTTAGACGGTAATAAAATTAGAGTTTTCTTTGAATCAGGTGAAAAGATCGTTGATCAGAAAACTTACACCATTTAAATTATTTTACATTTTTTATCTATGAGTTCTTGTTCTATTTGTTGAAATGCTTTTTTATAATGATAGAAAGGAACTCTAGGGTAAAGATGATGAATAAGATGATAATTCTGCAAGAGCATTATCGAATCTAGCATTTTAAACCTTATTATTGATGTGTCTTTATACCTTCCAACTTTATCGTGAGGATAGTGGGGAAGCCAGTCAAAAAGTAATGCTAGAAAAGCTAAAGCAATAACTGCACTGAGAAACCAAATTAAAAAGAATAACTTTAATCCCAAGTAAAAATGACAAAGTAAAATGAGAAAGAGATAGCTTCCAAGACATAGGGCCGTGTTCAAGTACAGGCCTTTCATCGGACCAGTAGGTTTCATAAAAGCATGATAGTAATAATGAAGCTTTATCGTGAAACATTTAATGATTAAAAAGATTGGATTTTGAGTTGCTACCCAGTAGTCAGGGTCTTTTTCGGGATCATTAGTAAAACTATGGTGCCTCAAGTGAAGCACTCTAAACATGGGATAAGGTATAAATAAAGTTAGTCCACTTATATAGCCAACAAGTTTTTCAAACTTCTTATACTTCGTTACTTTCCCCGCAACATTTCCATGGGAGGCTTCATGCATAGGCGTGAAGTTTATATAGCTACAGATACTACAGCCAAGAATGGCAAGGGGAAGAGTAATCAGCTCATAGGAGCCAGCGATAAGAAAAAGGCTCCATAAGATGGTGGTAATAGTCCATAAAATGACTGTTTTTAGGGCAAATGGTGACTCTTTAATATAGTTCATTAATTGATTATGAATAGCATTTATTGATTGGTCAAAATACCCATTTTTTAGACCTAACTGCTTGATAATACGGAAGTGGTCTATTTACTTTTGTTTTACAATCCCATGAGCGTTTCAAAGGTAAACTCTTAGTAAGAAAAATTTGGGAGTATTTATGGAAAATTCAAAAAATATCAACTGGCAAAAAATTGTTAAGCCTTATGCAAATGCAGATCATAGAAAAAGCTGGCTTCAATTTTTTAATACGGTACCAATGTTCTTTTTGACATGGTTCTTGGCCTATAAATCTTTGAATGTTCACTATGCTCTCACTCTACTATTTAGTGTGGCCTGTTCTATTTATATGGTGCGAATTTTTATTATTATGCATGACTGTGGACACGGCTCTTATTTTAAATCCAAGAAATTAAGAACGATTGTAGGGTATATCACAGGAATTATTTCACTGACTCCTTATGTGCAGTGGTGTGAGAACCACGCTACTCATCATCAAACAAGTGGTAATCTTGATAAGCGTGGAACTGGTGATGTTTGGACAATGACCCTCAAAGAATATGAGACAGCTTCTAAATGGGAAAAGTTTCAGTATCGTTTCTATCGTTTTCCACTTGTGACTTTTATTATTGGTCCGGTTTATTTGTTTTGGGTGATTTTTAGATTTACAGAAAAGCATAATACAAAAGAAGGCAGACAAAGTGTCTATATTACGAATATTGCTCTTGCTATAATTGCTGGAGTCATGGCCTACACTATTGGTTGGAAGAACTTTCTATTGATCGAAGTACCTATTGTTTTTATGGCCCAACTTTTAGGGACATGGTTGTTCTATGTTCAACATCAATATGAAGATGTTTATTGGGCAAGAAATGAAAATTGGAGTTACTTTGAAGCCGCTATTCACGGTAGTTCATTTCTAAACTTACCAAAGGTAATGCATTGGTGTACTGGTTATATTGGCTATCATCACCTCCATCATTTAAGTCATAAAATACCAAATTATAATTTGGCCAAGTGTCACGAAGAGAATGAAATATTTCATACAGCTAGGCATTTAGGAACATTTGAATCATTTAAGAGTATCTTTATGAATCTCTATGATGAAGAAAAGGGTGACCTTATTTCCTTTAATGTTGCAACACAACGGATGAAAGCCGCCACTAGAGACAAGGCCAACTCTAAAGTCGATGCTGCTATCGCTAGCTTTGCTTCAGTAGATACTGGTCTAGGCAAGTAACCGATTATAATAGTCTATACACGCAGTGCTTCTAATACGCAGTGTGTGGCCCCTGTGACAGATATTCATTACAATATGCTACTAACTTTTAATAAGGGAATTAGTAGTGAAAGAAATGAATATCTCAGGCCATTTAGGTCAGACAGATTTTTACACTGAACTAAGAGCACAAAGAAATTTAAACTCAACAGTTGTATTTTTAAACGGTGACTTAGTTAATAATCAAGAGTCAGTCTCTTCCGGTTTATCGTGTCGTACATTCGTTAATGGTGAGTGGGGCTTTGCAAGTTCATCTATGGCCAAAACAGAAAGCATTCCAAAGTTGATTGAAAGGGCCCAGACAAATGCTAAGTTTATGGCCGATATGAAAAAAGATAGCGGCGAGACAATTTCATTAAAAAATACTAACTTTAATTTTGAAAAAGACTATCGTGCCGATGGGGTTGCGATGGATCAAAAAGAAATTATCGAGTTTACAAAAAACTTAAGTGAGCTTGCCAGCAAAAAATATTCTGATTTAAAAAGTAGTCAATTTATTGTTTCTTATAATGAACTCGAAAAAAACCTTGTTAACTCTTTTGGTAGTAAAGCCTTTCATATTTTACCGCGAACAGTTCTTTATATTGTTTTTTCTTATGAAAAAGATGGGGAAGTTGTTAGTTTGACAAAGTACCTTGGAGAAAATGGACGTCCTGGAGACGTACTTAATGATGTTGATTATATCCATGGAAAAATGGAAGAGCTATATAAAGAAGTTGTTGATAAGTCTAACGGTATTCATGCCAGTGCAGGAGTTAAAGACGTCATCATTTCTCCAAGTGTGACGGGAGTTCTTGCTCATGAGGCCATAGGGCATCCAGCAGAAGCGGACTTAGTTAAATCAGGAAGTGTGGCCGGTCAGTATGTTAACAAAAAAGTTGGAACTGACCTTGTGACCATGATTGATTATGCTCACACTTATAATGGAAAAGAATTACCAGTGCCTGTTTATATTGATGATGAAGGGGTTGAAGCTAAGGATGCTGTTCTTATTGATAAAGGGGTCTTTAAAGGATTCATGAATAATAGAGAATTAGCACAGCATTACGGGGAAGCAGAAACCGGTAATGCAAGGGCCTTTGACTATAATGATGAGCCTTTAATTAGAATGAGAAATACCATTATAGAACCAGGGGAAAGTAAGCTTGAAGATATGATTTCCTCAATCGATGATGGTTATTATTTTACTGAACGTTCTAATGGACAAGCCGACTTAACAAGTGAGTTTATGTTTGGTGTTGTTATGGGTTATGAAATAAAGAAAGGTAAGCTAGGTAGGGCCATTAAAGATACAACAATCTCAGGAGTCGCTTTTGATATGTTGCAAACTGTGGATATGGTGAGTGATGAGTTTCATGTAGGAACAACAGGGTTTTGCGGAAAAAAACAACGTATGATTGTTTCTCACGGTGGACCAAGTCTTAAGTGTAAAGTCCACGTAGGGGGTAGATAATGAATTTAAAAGAAGTATCTCAATATTGTGTTAAAAAACTAAATGAATTAGGTGCTGATGAATCTCAAGTTTATACATCTCAAAATTACTTTGATGAACTTGTTTATGAGAATGATCGCTTTACTCTTATGCGATCGGTAGATGATTATTCAATCGACCTTCAAGTGATTAAAGATGAAAAAGAAGGACGATATAATATCAATAAGCTTGATAAAGAAGAATTGGATATTGCTTGTACAAAAGTTTTGGAAATCGCTTCAGGTGGTAAGAAGGATTCGGCTTTTGCGATTGCTCCTGCCAGTGCTAAGTGTAGTAAGGTCCACGGAGAAAAAGAAGCGAATAGAGAAGGTATGTATCATATGATTGATACCTTCATTAAAGAAGCAACAACAAAGTATCCGATTATCGGTTTGCGCTCAGCAACCTGTAAATTCTATAAGTCAAAAGTATCAATGCAGAATTCAAATGGTGCTGAAAATGAAATTGAAAAAAGTCACTATAACTTTGGAACGCTTTTTAATGCTCAAGAAGGTGATAAGTCTAGTTCAATGAATTATGATTCTTTTGATTTCAATACATTTGAGAAATCAGCATTTGAACAATCATCACTTGATAGGAGTTTATCAGAAACGACGATGCACTTAAACACCAAGAAAATAGGAAAAACATTTTCAGGTAAAGCGATTATTTCTCCTCAGTGTATAAATGGATTTATTCAAATGATGCTAGGTCATCTTGGTACTGGAAAGCTCATTTCTAAGACCAGTAGGCTTCAAGATAGAATAGGTGAAAAAGTTGCTTCTAAGCTTTTTAATTTAAAGTCTATGCCACAAGATAAAGTTTTTGCTAATCCTAACTTCTTAACTTCAGACGGTATAGAAACAAAGAATATCGATATTTTTAACGAAGGTGTCCTTCAGAATTATCTTTTAGGTTTGTATGGCAAGAATAAACTTGAAGCAAGTGAAGTCACAAACTTTGCTTCAAGGCTCTATATGCCAAAAGGTGAAAAGAGTTTAGAGGAAATGATCACTGAAATTGATGAAGGTATTTTGATTGGAAGATTTTCAGGAGGACAGCCTAATGCAAATGGTGATCTCTCTGGTATCGCCAAAAATAGTTTCTATATCAAAGATGGAAAAATTGCTTTTGCATTATCTGAAACAATGATTTCAGGAAACCTCTTTAGCTTCTTTGAAAGTATGTGGGGAAGCTCGAGTGATATATATAATAATGGAACTTGTCATCTTCCTTATGTCGGAGTTGATGACGTTACAATCTCGTAGAGGCTTATGATTAGAATAATTATCTTATTTTTAGCAATTGTTGGAGGAGTCTCTATATCGATGAATTTCTTTGATATAGAGTTTCTTTCTAAAGACTTTTGGAATGAGCATGGGATCTTCTTTCTCGTGTTCATTACTTTATTTCCAAGGCTGACTCTTCTTTTTAGTGATATTGCTTTTGGTGGAGTTTTTTGGTGGTTGTCTTGGGCCTTTGCTCCAAGAATTTTAGTTGCTGTTTTAGCAACAATTTCTTATTGGAATAACCATCCTATTCTTGTTTTGATCTCATGGCTTGTTGCTCTTGGTGGAGAGTCAGGAGAGAAGCATTTTATTAGAACCAAAACGGTTTCTGTAAAAGTAGAGAAACCTAACTTCTATAAAGATAGTTCAGAAAAAGATACCATTGAAGCTGAATTTGAAAGAAAGAGCTAGTATTAAACTAGCTCTTGGCATTTCAAGACGAAGGCATAATTAAAGGCGACTTCTTCTAACTTCTTATATCTTGCTGATGAACCAGCATGACCTGCAGTCATTTTTAATCTTAGTAGTAGCAGATTGTTATCAGTTTTTAACTCTCTTAACTTTGCGACCATTTTAGTAGGCTCCCAGTAAGTCACCTGCTCATCAGTAATTCCCGAATTAAATAACATATGAGGATAGTTCTTTGCAGCAACATTATCATAAGGAGAATAGCTCATCATATAATTGAAAGCTTTTGCATCTGTAATGGGATTTCCCCATTCGTTCCACTCTGGTGGTGTTAAAGGAAGAGTCTCGTCAGTGATTGTTGTCACCACATCAACAAAGGGAACATCAAGAATAACACTGTTATACAGCTCTGGTGCCATATTGCTAATGGCCCCCATCAGAAGCCCACCAGCACTACCACCATTGGCGGTGATATTTCCTTTTGAGCTATAGCCTTTTTCAATTAAATATTCAGAGCAAGAAATATAATCTTTAAAGGTATTTACTTTTTTGTCCATCTTACCATCGAGGTACCACTCGTAACCTTTATCTGATCCACCTCTTATATGAGCAATTGAAAATGAGAAACCTCTGTCAATTAAGGAGAAGATATTGGAAGAAAAGTAAGCCGGCATGGCATGGCCATAAGAACCATAAGCATATTGAAATGCTTTAGCACTTCCATCTTTAACAAACCCTTTTTTCGTCACAATTGTGAGAGGAATTTCTTTTCCATCATGAGAAGGTGCAAAGACTCTTTCAACTTGATAATCTTCAGGATTAAAATTTGGGCACTTCCCCTCTTTTACAACTTGAATTTCACCTGTGGCAAAAGTTAGTTCTTGAGTTTCATAAGGTCTAACTGGTGATTCATAAGTAAATTGTATTGAAGGGCTTTGGTATTCGAGTGCTCCGATATAACTAATATCGTAGGCCTCATCTTTCATTTTTACAGATGTTGTCTCATTGCTTTTAAAGTTACGAATGTAGAGTTCAGGAAGTGCCTTGGCATTATTTGTCGTCAGATAAACAAAGTAATCTTTATAGATATCAAAAAATTGAATATAAAGAGAGTTACTATGCTCAATAAGTAATTCCCAGTTTTCTCTTTGGATTTTATCTTCTGGGCATGTGAATATTTGATTATTAATTTTTCCATCTTCATTACTAAGAAGATAGAAAAGGCCATCTCTAAAATCAGCTTCAACAATAGTGTCTTTTTGAATTTTATGAAAAAGGTTTGGCATGGCCTTTGGGTTAGTGCCACTCATATAATAAATTTGATTAGAGTTGGTATCTTGCAGTGAAATAAAAATATAATCCCCGTTGGCACTTTGATTTATTCCCATGAATAAATTTGCAAGTTCTTCAGGCTTATCAAAAATAAGCTCTTTTGAATCAGGACCTTGATGAATATTGAAGCGATAAATTTTTTGTCCTCTACCATTTACGGGATGTCTTTCAATATAATAAAGATGTTCATAATCCGAACACCAGCAAATAGATCCTGTGGAGTCAGATATTTCCCAAGGGAGATAGGTTTGAGAATCTAAATCTTTTACACGAACGGAATATTCCATGGAACCAGTGTTATTTTCAGCAAGAGCAATATACTTGTCACCTTTTGCTCTTAAGAGTGCACCGATTCTGTAATAACCTTTTCCTTGTGCTTCAACATTTTCATCAATAATGATTTCTTCAGGAGCGTCTAAACTTAGTTTTTTACGACAGTGGTAACGATAATCTTTACCTTTCTCAATTCTTGAATAGTAGTAATAATCACCATGCTTACGAGGTGCTTGTGTATCATCTTCATTAATACGCGAGACCATTTGCTCATAGAGTTCTTTTTGAAGACTCTCTGTATCTGCCATAATGCTTTCAGTATAAGCATTTTCTTCATCAATATAAGTTTTTACATCTTGATCAGCAAAAGAAAGGTCACCTTGAATAAACTTCTGCCAGTTGTTATCTCTAATCCAGTGGTAGTCATCAGTTCTTTCAGTTCCATGTTGCTTAATGACATGAGGTATTTTTTTAGCATTTGGGGTTTTCATCTAGGAATCCTTTATTTAATTTGAGATCATCATAAATGAAATTAGCTTAAGGAGCAATTATGACAAAGGGAGACATCGTTTGGAGTTCAGAGGATGGAGATCTGAGAGGCAAGAAGAGTAAAGGTAGTGATGCTCCAGTGAATGAGTCAGATATTGAAATTCACCTGAGAAGAGTTACCACTGGCAAGGGAAGAGCTGTTATTGAGCTTACAAATTTACCTAATAATAAAAACTGGTGTAAGAAGCTAGCAAAAGGGTTAAAAAAGTCTTTAGCTGTTGGCGGTGCCTATAAAGACAATAAGATTGAGGTACACGGTGAAAAGCTAGATATGGTTAAAGACCATTTGAAAAATATTGACCTGAAATTTAAACAAATTGGCGGCTAAAGAATAAATAAGTGCTTGATAATAGATGAGGATTTTGTACGTTTTGACTAAAAAAGTGTCTATAAATTATCTGCCGCGGAACTTTTTACATTAAATCTGTGAACTTTTAAAACTTATGTAAAAATAGATACATGCGAATTATTGGAATTATTTATATATTATTTAATCTCTTTCATACAGGTCTTTATGCCGCTGAAAATCTTCCTGAGATAAAACCGTTTCATACAGACTATTGTACTGGCTATCCAGAAGGAACCAGAGAAGAACCTATGTTGTGGGCCAATTGTTGTATTAAGCATGACCTTGCTTACTATGTTTCAGGTACAAGAAAAGATAGAAGAAAGGCCGATAAACTTCTTCGAAGTTGTGTTGAAAAAGTTTCGACTAAAACCAGAGCAAATATAATGTACACTGGAATTGTTCTTGGACACCTCTCTCCCATAAAAGCGAAAACAGCCTGGGGGTGGGCATGGAAGAATTTTGATAGAAAGTCATTTGATGAGTTGAGTGATGAGCAAAAACAAGAAGCTCTACATGCAATTTATCAATCGGATGTAGAGCTTTATCTTATAGATGAATTTTTAAAAGAGTTCTTTTAAAAACTAGTCTACGAAAATTTTTCCAAACTTAGTATAAAGAATTCCTGATATCACATCACCTTTTGATACTTCACAATCGTGACCATTTTGAAGAGGAAGGTTAACACCCTCTGCAAGAACTTCTTGCTGATCAAGAGGACAAAGAATATGAGAATTATACATCTCAAAAGATTCTGTACTGAAATAGGCCTTACAATAAGTCATTGAATCTGTTTCAACACGATCAACTTTCGCAATCACTTGAGCTTCATAAGAAGAACATGCATTGATAGAAAAGTTGACTGCAAATGCTACTAAAATTAATGCCAATACTTGCTTCATTTTTAACTCCCAATTAATTTTTTCCACTATATATAATCAGGATGATTCCATGTAAAGTATTAATGAAAAGAAGTAATTCGTTAACGGACATATGTCTTGTGAAAAACAGTATGAAAAAGCACTTTAGACTGATTTTAACCTTTTGTGTGATTGGGCTCATTCTCATCATGGCAAAAATTACAGGGTTTAGTCAGCAATTTAGTATCGAAAATATAAGGGAAATATTCGAAAATCACTTTATTCTGGCCACATTCATTTATATTCTCGCCTTCGCCATTGGAAATATTTTGCAGATTCCTGGGTGGATTTTTCTGAGTGCTAGTATGGCGGCTATTGGTCATATGAAGGGGTATGTGATTACTGTTCTGGCCGCTTATGTGAGCTGTGTTTCGGGTTACTACTTTATAAGGTTTATTGGTGGTGATGGGCTAACCAAGTTTGAGAATCGCTTGATAAAGAATTCTATTGAGAAAGCAAAAGAGTATCCTATTCGTACAATAATTGTTTTAAGGTGCATCTTTCAAACGGCTCCTATCTTGAATTACTCTATGGCCCTTTCTGGAATTCCTTTTAAAGAGTACTTTATTGCTTCAGTAATTGCTCTTCCACTACCAATCTTCATTTACTCATTTTTTATTGATAAGTTTATTGCATGGGTTACTGGATAAGTTAGAATAGAGAAATGAGATTTTTAATAACATTAACATTCCTTCTTCTTTCACTAGAGGTTTTTTCTTTTGCAGATGTATACTATGTGAGAGGTAATGCCTTTAAGACCAGAGAAGGCTTAAAAGAGCCCCTTAGAAAAGGGCTACGTATTCAAAGCCTTGATAAGATTACAGTGGAAAGCAATTCTCTTGTTATTCTTAGTTTCGACAATACTTCTAAGCTTAAAATAGATGAAAATTCAACCCTTGTGTTTGATAAGAGCGACTTTGAAGAAGAAGGTGATACAGGCCCTCACTATATTATCGACTTGCTAAAAGGCTCGACTTTAATGAAATTCAATAAAGGAGCCAATGAAACAATTGTCTTAAAGAACAATAAGATAGCCCTTGGAGTGAGAGGAACAACATTCTTTTTTGGAGAGTCAGACGGAGATAGTTACGCTCATGTTAAGGATGGGAGTGTTGATGTTTTTAAAGAAGACTTTGATCATGAAAATATTAAAAGTGGTCAAGGTATTGTTGTTGAAAAAGGACAGCTAACTAAGCCTACAGAGTATGAATGGGGAAAAAATCTTGATTGGAGCCTCGATAAGGGTGCTAAGACGACAAAGTTTCAAAAGGAAGAGTTTCGAAGAAAACGTAAGTCTGAAATTCAAAAGAAAATAAAGAAACAAAGATCGAGAAGGAAAAAAATACTAAAATCTAAATTAAGAAAGAGAGTAGAGAAGCATAGAGAAATGAAAAGAAAAATGAAAGGTAAAGTTAAAGATATAAAAAAAAGAAAGGCCCAAAAAATGGGCCTTGAGGCAGAAGGTAATTCTAAGAAAAACACAAAGGTAACTCCTCAAGAATTTCGTAAGAAATTACGAAAAAGAATGAAGAGAGGAAGGCGTCGAAACTAGTCTCGACATTTAGGGATAACAACTTTCTTCTTTTCTTTAATATTTCCATCATCGTCTTTTATAACGACAATACGCTTAGGACTTTGTATGAATGGAACTTCTATCCATTCTATACAACGATCATCTGAACGCTTACTACATCTTCTTCTTTTACTTTCCATGGGTTGGAAAACTTTTTGAATTTCCGATTCAAGACATTCTCTATCGTCATCATTTGATCTGACCAAGCATTTTTTCATAAAGGTCATATAGTCATGTCCATCATGACAAAGTGATCGACTGTAATTGGCACTTACAAAATATGAGTGCTTTTGGAAGAGGATCTTATCTCCCGTTTGGAATTTACTATTTCCACCCGCGATACCACCAACTCCAGCAAAATTACTAAAAGATAAAAAGGTTAAGATAATAGGGGTTAGTATTTTAAACATTTTGATTTCCTATTTTAATAGTATCTGTAGAGGTAAAGGTAAACATGGGAATATTCCCTTGATATTTTTTATTATTTGCGATTTCAAGTTTCTTATAAAAAGACTCTGTATCTACAGAAAGCCAAGCTTTCTTACCTTCTTCGTTTAAGCTTTCCGCATAGAATGAAATAGTGTTTTCACCCTCTGTATAAGACTCTTCTGCTTTTGAGAAACGATGAGTAAAGTATTCTCCTAAGAACTTAAGAGCTTTGCCTGTTAGGGTTGGTGTTTTCTTTGATAAAATATATGTTTCATTATTTACTTTAATGAGTAGTTCTTCTTGAACTAACTTTTCTAAAATTTGAATACCGTATTGACCGTACCTAAAGCCAACAACTGAAGTCAGAAGCGGACCTGTTCCTGCAAGAACAAAGAGCTCGGCCATAATAGGTTCTTTTTTCATAGAATCAATTAATTTATCAAGCTTGTCTTCATCACACGTGGATTCACAGGGAGTGAAGTCTTTAATTTTATCTGCGACAACCATTGGAGCCTTGTCCAAGAGTTCACATAGATCCTTTGTTTCATAAAATTCAGAGTAGAGAAGAAAGAGTGTCTGGTAAGTGGCCTTGTTTTGGGCCTCCATAAGTCTCTTAATTGTTTTAGGGTTAAGTCCTGTTTCTTTTGAAAGAACTCTAATTCCAAAACTAGGATTCGAAAACTGAGAGAGATACTCTTTGAGATCATGAGCAACTTGAGTTGATAAACATAGTTTATCTTTTGAAGAAGCTGGTGATAAATCCTGTGAATTTTCAAAACTATTCATTTCCATGGAGACAATAGCTAGCATCACGATATCCTTTTGTGAAACTTATTTTGAGATTTTGTGAAAAATATACAAAAAAGCAGGTGGCCCCAAATAACCACCCACTTTTTGGAGTAACGTATTATTAACTAGTTACAAGCAGGAACTGTGATATTCTCTGTTCTTACTAGGTCACGTGAACCTTCACTATCAACTCTGTAGAATTCAACTGTTCTGTTTTCAGACTGGAAGTAACGAACTGTTTCCCAATCTTTACAGCTTCCACCGTCTCTGTCTGAACGAAAAGTCTTACATCTTTGACGAGTAGACTCTTGTGGTTGAGACGCTTGGATCATTGCGTAGTCAGTACATCTTCTTTCATCATCGTTTGTCCATTCAACACATTTTCTGATTGTTGCGTGAAAGTCAGTACCGTCAAAACAAAGTGACTTGCTGTAGTACGAGTTTACCCAAGTAGACTCAGACTGAAAGTGAATCTTGTCACCTTTCATTGCCATTCCTGCGAATGCACTAGTTGATAAAAGAATTGTTAAAGCGATTAAAGTTTTCATAATTTCCTCCAAAGAAGTTTATTAATGCTTACAAGTTTTTTGTAAGCGTTTTGTTATTTGTTGAAACGAGTTATATTCATCTCGAAAAACTTTTTCAAAAAAATGCGGACTCTGCTTGATATTTGAAAGACATGTCTGGCTTGGTGAAGGCTTTATTAAGACATGTCCTTTGAGATTGACCTAAGTTATTGATCTTAAGTGTCTTACTTTTAGACACGATCAAATAATGAACACTATAAAGGCCTTAACTAACTGAAATTCAAAGTTATAACTGGCACACCCTTTGCTCTATATATAGCTAAACGGGGGATTTATGAGAATTTTAATTTTAGCAACTGTCATTCTTTTTGGTTGGGGTGCATCGGCTCAAGGGCTTTATGATAACCTATCGAGTGGTCAAAAGCTTATGTTGGAAATTCAATTTCGTCTTGGTGTTGGGAAGAAAACAAAGAGTAGGAAAGTATCTCCTAAGCAAATTAAGAAAAGATGTATGGAGTCGATAGGATATTCTGTTGCCGGCTGGAAGAAATATCAAAAAGAAGGTTTTCCTTTTGTTGAGACTTACGTGCTTGAAGATTCTTTTACAAAAGAAGAAATTGAAAAATCAGAAACCGTTCCAAGTTATGAGCCTTGGAGAAATGCTGATATGGACTACGTTCCAGGATTGGCCAACGATAGAAAAATTGGACTAGCTTATACTTATATGACTTCAGCTCCTCATACTAGACCTGCTTGTAAAGATCAGTGGCTTGTTAAAGAGATTCAACTTGTAACAATAAAAGAAAAGTCATGTCGTCGTGTAAAAATTGAATTATACGATTATGAGTATGGTGTTACTTTCTGCGAAGGTGATAAGGCAGTTCTTCTTGACTACAATAAAGATGAGCCAACTCAAGTTGCCTGTGCCAATAATTAAATAACTCTTCTACTTATGCCATTGAACAGAATAGAGATCGTGTCTTCTATCTTTTAAGTTCTGGACAGCACCGTGTGCACGAGCTTCTAGTAGCGTATCGATTCGAAGATCAGCAATGGCCACCATTTCCACATTGGGAGTTGTATCTGCTGCAATTCCATCACGAGCAAAAGCAAAATCACATGGAGTAAGAATACAACTTTGAGAGTATTGAACGTCCACGTTTTTAACTCTTGGTAAGTTTCCAACATTTCCGGCCATGGCCACATAGATTTGATTTTCAATAGCTCTTGCTTGGCAAGAATACTTAACACGACAGTAGGCCTGCCTATTATCAGTGAGAAAAGGCACGAAGAGAAAATGAATTCCTTGATTCACTAAGTGTCTGGTCAGTTCTGGAAATTCGCTATCATAACAAATGAGAACACCGATTGGTCCACAGTCTGTATCAATAACTTTAACTTCATCCCCACCTTTTATTTTCCACCAGTATTTTTCATCAGGAGTAGGGTGTATCTTTGCTTGTTCGTGAATAGAGCCGTCACGTAAACAAATATAAGAAATATTTCTCACAGTATCTTCTACTTTGGTAGGATGAGAGCCTGCAATAATATTTACATTATATCTCATGGCCAAACCTCTAAAGAGTTCTTTGACCTTCTCTGTGTATTCAGTCATGTGATTAATGGCCACGTCAGGAGTGACTTCTTCATTTTTAATGGAAAGAAGCTGCATGGTAAAAAGTTCTGGAAACAAAAGGAAGTCCGTTTTGTAATCCCCGGCCACATCAACATAGTATTCAACAATCTGAGCAAATTCTTCAAAAGATTTAACCGGTCTTTGCTGGTATTGAACGGTAACAACTCTTACGGATCTCTGTCGAGGCGGAGTTTGTGGGGTATCAGGGTGAGTGGCGTTGTACTCAACATTGGTCCACATAAGATGAGCAGCATAACCTAAACTTGCTTTATCTTCTGCTAAGTATTTAGGAAGAACTCCAATCACTTGAAAACCATTTCTTAAGTGAAAGCCCAGCGTTGGATCTTTTATTTTCTTGTCTTGAACTTGCTTTATATAATCATGAACGTCTTTAACTTTTTTTGCCTTCTTTGCGTAATTAGGTAACCTTCCACCAAAGACGATTCCTTTTAATTGGTAGTAATTAACAAGTCTCTTTCTTGCATTATATATTCTTAGACCGATTCGATTTCCTCTCGAGTCTGGATCCACACATGTTTCATAACCATATAGATACTCACCATCAGGGTTATGAGTAGAAGCATAACCATTGGCCGTGATTTCAGTCCAGGTATGTGGCTTTAAGGCCTTTTCTTCACTAATGATAAGACTTGCAGAGTAAGCAACGATTTTATCGTTTTGAAGAACAACGAAACAACCATCAGGGTAGTTCGAAATCTGACCTCTTAACATTTCTTTTTTGTACATGCCCATATCTTCATAAACTTTTTTTACCAGCTCATTAATGGCATCAATATCAGACACTTTTGCATTTCGAATTTCTAGAGTTTTTTTCTGTTGCTCTTGCATAATATTTACCTTATATCCCTTTAAAGATTATTAAATATTATGGGATTTTATGAGCACTGTAAGCAACTTTATTGAAAGAAATTTTAAACATTTTAATGCGGCAACTCTTCTAGACGCCTCTGTTGCCTATAAAGAGCATATTAGCTCTGGTAAGAAGATGATGGTTACCCTTGCTGGTGCCATGAGCACTGCGGAGTTGGGAATCAGCTTAGCTGAGATGATTCGTCAGGATAAAGTCCATATTATTTCTTGTACAGGGGCAAATCTAGAAGAGGATGTCATGAACCTCGTTGCTCATAATTCCTATAAGAGAGTTCCAAACTATCGAGATCTATCACCTCAGGATGAACAAGAACTTTTGAACGAGGGTTTTAATAGAGTTACTGATACTTGTATTCCAGAAGAGGCGGCGTTTAGAAAACTCCAAAGGCATTTATCTAAACTTTGGAAGACAACTGAAGAAAAAAAGGAAAGACTCTTTCCTCACGAATTTCTCTATAAGATTTTGCTATCAGGAGAATTAGAGCAGTACTATGAAATAGATCCTAAAAACTCTTGGATGCTTGCCGCTGCTCAAAAGAATATTCCTATTGTGGTCCCAGGTTGGGAAGACTCTACTATTGGTAATATTTTTGCCAGCTACTGTCTACAGGGTGAGCTCTCTCCAAGTACAATGAAGTCAGGTATTGAGTACATGGTTTGGTTAGCAAAGTGGTATCAAGATAATACAAAAGAACATGGTATTGGCTTTTTTCAAATAGGTGGGGGTATTGCCGGGGACTTTCCTATTTGTGTCGTGCCAATGCTTCAACAAGACTTAGAACTAAATGAAATCAATCTATGGTCTTACTTCTGCCAAATATCCGATTCAACCACTAGTTTTGGTTCTTATTCAGGAGCTGTTCCTAATGAGAAAATCACTTGGGGAAAACTCGGGATTGAAACACCAAAATTTGTGATTGAATCTGACGCAAGTATTGTTGCCCCCTTAATGTTTGCCTATATCTTAGAACTATAATGTGGCACAATAGGGTTGTTAACGATCCTAGGAATTAATTTGAGCGAAACAGCTGTTGAAATTGATATCACTTCACTTGTTTTCGATGTGAAAGAGGCCATTAAGCATTATCAGTCCGATGATAATGTTACAGTTCATCCATTTGATATTAAAGAAACACTTGTTGAGATTCGTGATCTCGATGAAGAAGTTTACCTTTCCACTTTAAAAAGTATTCCCAACGTCCTTCTTGCAGAAGTTATTGCAGAATTCCCTTCTCATTTACAAGAGGAAGCCTCTGAACTTTTAGGGGTAAAGAAACTTGCAAAAATTACTACCGAGATGGACACGGATGATGCGGCCGACTTTCTTCAAAACATTAGTGAGCGTGACGAGAAAAAAGCAGAAAGTGTCCTTGGAATCATTAACAAAGAAGATCAAGAGATTATTAGGTCTCTTATTTCTTACGATGACGATGTTGCTGGTGCCTATATGCAAAGTGAGCTCTTCTCCGTTTCAGAAGATGAATTGGTTGGTGCCTCAATAAATAGACTACGTAAAATGAAGGCCGATGGAGATATTGAAAGTCTCTCTCAAGTTTTTGTAACAAAGAAGTCACAAGAATATATTTGCTCTATTGGTTTAGAAGAACTTGTTCTTCTTGATCCAGATAATGCCTTTAAAGATATTATCAATCGTTCAGACATTAGAAGAATTGAATTTTCTTGTCATCACCAAGACGATATTCGTGATGTTGTTGAAAAGGTGAGTGATTATAACTTAGGTGTGATTCCTGTCATTGATGACAATAATAAACTTATTGGTAGAATTACCTCCGATGATATTTACGATCTAATTGAAACTCAAGCTACCGAAGAAATGTTTAGCATGGCCGGTCTAAATGCTGACGTGGAACAATCAGATGATATTATTCAAGCGGCTAAAAATAGGGCGCTATGGTTGGGAGTCAATTTATTAACGGCCATTGCTGCTTCGGCCATTATCTCGCTCTTTGACTCTACCATCGAGAAATTTGTTTCCCTTGCGATCCTTATGCCCATCGTTGCTTCCATGGGAGGAAATGCAGGAACTCAAAGTTTAACAGTGACCGTGAGACAATTATCAATTGGTGAAATTGAACTTGATGACGCTATTGATACTATCAAAAAAGAGGTTACTCTTTCTCTCATTAATGGTCTCCTTTTTGCTTTAGTTATTGGAGTGATTGCTTACTTCTGGTTTCAAATACCATACCTGGGAATTGTGATTGGGCTTTCGACCATTATCAATCTCTTTATCGCCGGTTTTGCTGGAGCTCTCATTCCACTCGCTCTAGACAAGCTAGATATTGACCCTGCCATCGCTAGTACAGTTTTACTGACCACCATCACCGATATCATCGGCTTCTTCAGCTTCCTTGGCCTGGCCCGACTCTTAATGTTTTAGTTTTCTCAAAAAAAAGGCCACACTTTCGTATGGCCGCAGCTTTAACAGTTTTAGTATTTCTTAGAATAACTCTAGTGCTTCAGCTGTATAGTAGTTTCTATTAATCACTTCTCTACCATTGATGCGATCATAGAATCTCTTCTCTGTATTAATGGCCGTCTCTGGAAGAATGTTAAAAGTTGGGCAAACATAATCAGTGTAATCAGTTACTCTTACGTACTCAAAGATTCCATCAACAGGTCTTTCGTCTTTAAGAGCAGTATAAGTCTTTGCTCCACATTCATCAGTAGAAGTATTAACGATTGGAAGATTGATTTCTTGTGTATAAAGAACCTCAATACAAAAAGCGAATGGAGGACAATGTGGTCCATGAAGAAGAGTCATCTTGATTGTATTTCTCATTTTATTAACTTCAAGATTTCCTTGTAAGAAAACTTGGTGATCCTTTTGAGTTCTCTCTGTTAAAATTTTTGCGGTGTAAATTTCTGGGTAAAGAGATCTAGCGTTAGCACTGAAAGCGGCAATCATTGTGATTAAGATAATTAAGTTTTTCATTTGTGTATCCTCCAATAAGATAAGTAATTGAGAGGTTTATAGGTCATCATAAAAGTACTGACAAATTAGATATTTTAAAGATAGACCATTAGCTTTCCTAATGAGTAGGAAAGCCCTTACTCTGTAAGGGACACTTTTAAATAATTGAGATGCTCGTTATTGTTGTTATCTACGTAAAAAACAAGAGCATTGTTAACGTCCAAAACGATAGTATCTATTAGAATTGGGTTTGTTTTCGTTTCTACAGACTCAATGTCCCCATTTATTTTAACCAGTTTTCCATCTCTATCCATTAAACGAACTCCAATTGAATTACCAGAGGTATAAGAAATCAGGATCAGTTCATCTTTCTTTAGATGGTCCATCTTTAAAGACGATGTGGGGAAAGTTTCAATACCGGTATTATGAAAATTACGATCAATATCTCCATTATTTTTATCTACAGCTATAATTGCTTTTTTTATACTCTGTGGTGAATGTGGAGTGGCCAAGGATGTCGCTATAAGGATGTCATCCCCAAGTTCGATCATATCATGAATAGTAAAAGTATTTATATTTCGAAGCAGAAGATCTGCAAGACTATCATTTCCAGAGCCTTGATTATCAGTGACAATATCAGGAAGCGCCTTGAGGTCTTGATCAAGTTTAATAAGCTCAAGTGTATTCTTTCCTTCATGACTCCATACTCCACTTGCATAGAAGTTTCCTTCGCTTCCCTGTAGAAGATTAAGAATGTGATCACTATTGCCAGTATGAAGACGAAAATACTTCATTGTCTTAGGAGTAAAGTCTGGTAGAGAAAAGTCAAAAATGCTCATGGAGCCATTTCTTAAGCTCATGCCATAAATATCATCACCAGAGAGAAGAATTGTTTGAGGATTGAAATTAGATAACAAAAACTTCTTAGTAAGAGCACCAACATTGGTTTTTGTATTTACATGAATAAATCGAGTAATTTGAAAAACATGCTCTCTTGAAAGGTAGTGACCAATCCCCGGCTGAGCTTCATACACTTTCATCGCAACCGCTTGAAGATAGAGCTCACCATTTTTATCACAGAAAAAATCTTTTACTCGAAGATAAGAGGTCGTGGTGTCAAAATTGGCCTTATCAGTAAAATCAACGATAAAAGATTTTTCAACTTTAGTTCTCGTTTCATCAAGAATAGATACTTTAAAGATCACTCCTTCGGCCCTGGCACTGGCTAGGTTATCCGATGGATTAGCATTTGGACGATGAGAAAACTCTAGGTCGTTCTCAGTATTTAATGCGACTCTAGTTCCCTCTAGTCGTTGAGTAAAAACTTTATTACCGCAATTTTTAGCTGGATAAGGAAAATAAAAAGTAGAGTTTTGAAGAGGTATTGAAGCTTTTACATCCTTCATTGATAAATCAATAGAGGTGTTCTGTTTTTGATGATTATCTACAACCGTTCCTGTGCGATTTTTATTAGAGATATCCGGCCCTTTCGTGACCACCAGTTTTGAACTCTTAGTACAGCTAAGAATAAGGCTGCTTGAAAATAAAATGGCAAATATGACAGATATGGATCCCATGGACATTCCTCGTTATATAGTAAAGCGTATGGGATATTTATAGGTGAAAAGATAAGTATAGGCCAAAAAAAAGGCCATACATTCGTATGACCTTTTCTACTAAATCATTTGTGATAATTTAGTGATAAATTTGGTACTCCCAAGGGGATTCGTTCCTCCCACAAATTAACATCCGTTAATTTGTACCGGAGACGGGGCCACTCGCTGAATCAAACATCGTGTTTGATTCTCCCTTACAAAACGCTTCCTATTCGGTCGCCTTTTGAAATGGTCGCTCATTCTTTTCGAATCCTCCATGAGACTACAAAATTAACAAAAAAAAAGCCAATCTTTCGATTGGCTCTTTTTTTATTATAAATTTGGTACTCCCAAGGGGATTCGAACCCCTGTTACCGCCGTGAAAAGGCGGTGTCCTAGACCAGACTAGACGATGGGAGCATTTTTTGGATTTGCTTTGTCGCCCTTGAGCTTCGAAAAATGGTGATCCGTCTGTGACTCGAACACAGGACCCTCTCCTTAAAAGGGAGATGCTCTAACCAACTGAGCTAACGGACCACTAATTCTCGAAATGCGTGAGATTGAAAATAGAGGTTTTAGCTTTTTTTGTCAACGAAAAATGGAAAAATTATCAATCATTTTTACAATTGGTCTTGTCGCTAGGTAGAAGATTCACTATTGTGTGGTTTTTGTAGAAACAGGCATTTAGCATAAATAACTTTGAGTTATAAATGAGTCAAAAAGAAGAGAGTTCACATTCAGTATCAGCTGAGAAATCGGCCAAAAGGGTAGCACTTCACACCCTAGGGTGTCGCTTAAACTTCTCCGAAACAGGCTCTATTGCTCAAGGTTTTGAGAAAAGAGGCTATAAGGTCGTCGACTTTGGACAAGAAGCAGAAGTGGTTTTCATCAACACTTGTACCGTTACAGATGGTGCCGACTCTTCATGCCGTAACTTAATTCGAAAGGCCGCCAAATCAAGCCCAGATGGCAAGATTGTCGTTGCGGGTTGTTATGCCCAAATGGACGCTCCAAGAATCGCTCAGATGACAGGAGTTGATCTGGTTTTAGGAACAACTGAAAAATACAAAGTCTTTGAATATCTAGATGAAGAAGAAAAAGACTCTGTTCACGTTGATAAAACAGCAGAGTTCTATGGTGCCGCCACCAGCACAGCAGATGGTCATACTAGAGCCTTCTTAAAAATTCAGGATGGCTGTAACTACGTATGTAGCTTCTGTATTATTCCTCAGGCCAGAGGAAGATCAAGGGCCATTACTATTGAAAATGCTGTTATCGAAGCAAAATCACTTATCGCTAATGGCTTCAAAGAGATTGTCCTCACTGGTGTGAATATTGGAGAGTATGAAAATAGCTCGGGAGAAAAACTCGCGGATCTAGTTCAAGCAATCTTAGATTTAGAAGGGCTTGAGCGTTTAAGACTTTCTTCGGTAGAACCCAATACGATTACTGATGAACTACTAGATGTCTTTGCCTCTTCACCTAAGTTTCAAGATCACTTTCATATTCCTATGCAAAGTGGAAATAATGATATTTTAAAAAGTATGCGCCGTAAGTATAGCGTTGATGACTATAAGAAAATTATTAATAAAGTGATTACGAGATTTCCAAACGCGGGGATTGGTGCTGATGTTATCGTTGGGTATCCTGGCGAAACTGATGAGCAATTTCAGGAAACTTATGATCTCTTAAAAGAACTTCCTATTACTCACTTTCATGTTTTCCCATACTCAAAGAGAAAGGGGACAACGGCCACTCGAATGGAAGATCATATTCAGCATCCAGTAAAAAAAGCGAGAGTAAAAGCACTCAATATGTTTGGGGATGCTAAGCTTGATATGTTTAGCGAAGATCAAGTGAATACTAGCAATAAGGTTCTTTTTGAAAGAAGAAATAAAGAAGGGCTATGGGAAGGATACACTTCCAACTATGTCCGCGTTTATATGAAGTCAGAAATAGATCTTAAAAATCAAATTGTTTCGGTCTACATCACAGAGCTTTTAGATGGAAAGCTTTTTTGTGAGCCATTACATTAATAACAAATTCCGGATCAAATCTTAATTATTCAGACCTATTTCTAAGTGTTAACTTAATACTGCAACTGAGTTTGAGGGTGCTTTTTTTTGTTTGACATCTCAAACTATAATGGTATTTTGATTTTTTAAATCAAGGAGAAGAGATGAAGAAGTTATTAGGGCTTTCATTGATTCTATCGTTAAACACATACGGGGCCAATCTACCTGTTATAACGCTAGATGAGAATGGAGTAGAAAAGGTGAGCACTCTGACAAAAGAGTCTTATCAGAAAAGTTTCAGCTTTATATTAGATCAAGCAAATCAAGCAGCATTAAGCTTAGACGGTACTCATAAGGCCGTGAATGACTGGAAACTGACGAAGTTTAGTCTTGGCCTAGGTTTGGCCGGAACTGTTGGGCTAGGTCCTTGGGATCTTGGATTATCATTAAAGCAACGCTTTATTTTCACAAAGTAGGAAATCATGAAATTATTAATATTATTACTATCAATAAATAGTCTCTTTGCTTCAACCGTTCCAACGAATTGGTTCGAAGAAAGCTCGACTAAGAACAAGGGCAGTGAGTTAAAAGTCATTGATACAATGGAGCTTATTGTTGACTCACAAAAAGAAATTCTAGAGAAGACAGAAGCAGATCATCTCTTTGGTGGCTGGAAACTTTCAGGACAGAAAACAGATGTATCTGTTAGTAAAAGTGGAATCTTAGGTTTCAGTGCTGTGAAAGCGGCAAGTGGTATAGAGTTAAATTGGACTAAGAAAAGTAGTACAAAGAAACTCGATGAGCCAAAAGCGACTCAAATTGATTCAAGCATAAGTAATGAACAGCTTTTAAAAGAAGTTCAGCCTTCGATTAATTTAGCACTAGATAAAGTTAAATTAAATAAGCGTGAAAAGGTAAGATCTAATTTAGAAGAGAGAATTCTTCTCATTCACCAACAAGTAAAAGATTTAGAGAATGTTCAAAGTAACTCTTGGGTACCTAATAAATTTAGACTAAGCACTTCAGTAAGTCAGAGTGGTAACTTACTTTGGTGGAGCGAACTATCAGGTGATGCAAGAGTGAGAATTGAATGGAGTATTAAACCAAAGAATAATACTAAGAGTGACTCTAAGAATAAGCTCGTTGAAAAACTAGTTAAAGATATAGAGAAGTCTTCAGCAAGTCTTGTTGCCGATAATGGTTTTACTCTTGATAAAATCTCCATGGGCCTTGGTCTTAGCAAGAAGAATCTTTTTTCTTTAGTAAGAACAAAAGGTGAAGTTGTAGGTCAACTCTTCTTTGCTCCAGTTAAGGGCTCAGTTAAGAAGGAATCTCTAGTTAAAAGTGAAGACCTAGAAGGCTATTACTTAATGGAAGATGGAGAGTCTCTTTTTGGAAAATTCTTCACTCGTAAAAAATTAAGAAAAGGTCTTGAGAAGTCATTCAAAATTGGAAAAGTTTTTTCTAAATCACTTAAGAAAGATAATGGAAAATGGTGGATCAATAAGATGAAGGTAAGCTTTCAGTTATCTTACTCAGGCTTTTTAGGACTAGCTGGCACTTCTAGTGCAGGCGTTTACGAAATTTACTACAAGAGGTAATTATATGAAGAAGTTAATACAAGTAATAATGTTAAGTTGTTTATTCACGAATCTTTATGCATCAGAAAATATGTTTGAAGAAATGCTTGTGAATGAAATTGAAAAATCTAACTATGTTTTAAATGACAATGATCGTGCAAATTATGATTGGATGTTAAAAACTATCAGAGTACGAATCAGGCTTACCACAGGAATTAATTTTCCAGGCCTTGCTTCAGCGAAGATAAGACCAGAGATCGAACTTTTTTATACAAAATAAATAAAAAAAAAGCCCCTTAATAGGGGCTTTCTTCTAATTAAAATAATCTTGCTTAAATTTAATTTCACTTCTTTCAGGTCCATGGGCCAAGATACCAACCTTAATCCCAATAGCTTCTTCAATGGTTGAAATATAGGCCTGTAACTCAGTAGATTGCTCATCAGTTTTAAAGTCATCATGGAAAGTTTGCATATCTTTCATGAGAGGCTTTGCTTTATTGAGATCAATACCAGGATAAGCACAGTCAATTTGCTTACCTTCATACTCGTAAGCATAACAAAGTTTTAAGTTTTCAATACCTGCCAGAACATCAAGTTTTGTTAGGGCAATGGAAGTGATATTTGAGGCCTTTACTGTATATTTAAGTAGAGGGAGGTCAAGCCATCCACATCTTCTCTTTCTACCTGTTGTCGCTCCAAATTCTCCACCGATACGCTGAATTTTTTCTCCAACTTCATCAAAAAGTTCTGTTGGAAATGGTCCTTCACCAACTCTCGTTGTATAGGCCTTAGTGATCCCAAGAACTTCGTCAACATACTTTCCTGGAAGACCGGCTCCAGTATAAATACCACCAGCGCCAGTGCTTGAGCTAGTGACATAAGGATAAGATCCGTAGTCAATATCGAGAAGGACACCTTGAGCTCCTTCATAAAGAACTTTTTTATTGGCCTGAATACTATGATCTAAGAAACTAAAAGTATCACAGAGAAAGGGAGCGATCTCTTTTCCTAGTTCAAAAAGTTTCTCAACTTCTTCTTCTACTTCAGGAAACTCAACATCATAAAGATGTTTAAAAAGAATAGCTTTTTCAATTAGGTTGTCTGAAAGCTTTGCTCTCAAAACATCTTTATTAAGCAGGTCTTTAAGTTTTAATCCTTTACGACTTGTTTTATCTTCGTAAGCAGGGCCAATTCCTTTTCCTGTTGTTCCAATTTTAATAGGACCCTTGGCCTCTCTTTGACCATCAAGAAGTTTGTTATAAAAAGTAATAACTGAGCAGTTTTCAGAAATTCTTAATTTCTCTGGAGTTACTTCAATTCCACCCCGTCTCACTTCTTCTATTTCTTCTTTGAATGCTCTTGGGTCAAAAACCACACCATGTCCTATTACTGAAACACAGTGATCATGCAAGATACCAGAAGGAATTAAATGAAGAACAATCTTCTTTGTTCCAACGATAATAGTATGACCAGCGTTGTTTCCACCTTGGTAGCGAACCACAAGGTCACATTTTTGTCCTAGAAGATCGGTGATCTTTCCTTTACCTTCGTCACCCCATTGGGATCCAATAATTGCTAGAGATTGCATTATGCTTTTACCTCGTTAAGTAAGTTATTGTTGATGAAAAATTCTTTCATTTGATGAACGGCCATTTCTCCTACTCTAACTTGTGCTTCTTCAGTTGAAGCTCCTAGGTGAGGAGTAAGAACAATATTATCTAATTTTCTTAGAGGGCTATTTTCTTCTAAAGGCTCTGTTGCAAAAACATCAAAGCCTGCTGCTCTAAAAGATTTATTTTTTAAACAATCGTGAAGGGCTTGCTCATCAACAATTCCACCTCTGGCAGCATTAACTAAAATAGCGTGAGGTTGAATTTTAGAAAGTAATTCTTTATTCACTAAACCTTTTGTGGCGTCCATAAGAGGAGTGTGAATTGAAATAACATCACAAGTTTCAAATATTTCATTTAGATCTTTTGCTTTTGTTGCGTAAGGAAGATCGCTTTTCTCAATAAATGGATCGTAGAATTTTACTTTAGGATCAAAGCCAGCAAGACGTTTGGCAACAATCTGACCGATTCTACCAAAACCAACAATCCCTACTTTCTTATCAGCTAATTCAACACCGGTATATTTCGATTTGTCCCAACCACCATTGGCCATGGTGTTGTGGGCCCATGCTGTTTTTCTTAAGGTTGTCATCATAAGAGCGATAGCATGTTCCGCAGCTGAATTATTATTAGCACCAGGTGTGTTTGAAACCTTAACACCTTTTTGTTCACATGACTTCTTATCAATATTATCTGTTCCTTCTCCTGCTCTAATAACATATTTTAGATTAGGGGCTTTCTCTAAAAGATCCGCAGTCACTGTGGTTGCTGAACGAATCACTAAACCTTCAATCTTTGGTAGTAGCTCTTGTAATTTCTCTTGAGAAATTTTTGCTTCAGGAAATACTTCAAAATTTTCTACACCTTGAAGTTGTTTGAAAATCTCTTTGTCCATGCCGTCTGATACGACGATAAAAGTGCTCATGCTCTTCCCCTTTAGTCCTATGATAGGTGATGTTTAAGACACTGGGATTATAGCGATGTTTGTGTATAGTTTGAAACAAAAAGGGCCCTTAATAAGGCCCCATTTTAAAGATATATTTTGACGAAGCGTTAAGTGACCTAGAATCCGAAACCATCATTTCCTTGAAGTACAGCGTCAACATTATTTTCAGTGATTTTTGGCTCACCAACAACTCCGTTTTGTAGCACTTCTTTGTTTTGCATCGTGTTTTGAAAAGTCTTCTTTTGGTCGCCACCTGGGAAGCCGCCAAGACCGCCACCACCAAAGAAGCCACCAGTACTTCCTGATTCAGGAATTCCTAAAAAGTTAACGGGGTTTATGGTAAAAGTGTTGGCCTCTGTACTAAAGCTCACGCCATCTCTGGTATTGAGATCGATAATATTTCCACTAGCAACTTCAATTCTTCTTGCATAAGGAGAGTCAAATGTTTCAAAGTATTGTTTTATTTTCTCTTTATCTTCTTTATCAATTGGAGGTCCACCTAGTGGCATAACCCCATGCTGTCCATCCACTCGCGAAACTCTATTCCAAACTCGTTGTGCTAGATTTCCAATTTCTCCACTAGAATTTGTGAGCTCTCTTTCAAGAGCATTCATATTAGAGAAAGGAATTGGGGGAGCACCTTTAACGCCATAGGCATGGCAACCAGCACAGCCCTCTGTATTTAAAATCTCACTGACATCGTTTCTTAGTTTGTTTCTTGCATCTGCTAGAGAAGCAACTTGTAAATCTTCGAGTAATTGTTCATTACCAAAAGTAAGGGGACGAGTGTCCCATGGATTTTGGCACGACTCTGTGGCATTCACAGAATAGTTTTCTAGAATATCATCGGGAGCCTGATTAAAGGCCTCTACACTCAGTCTTTTTAAGTCACTACAGCTTTTTTCATTAAGTTCTTTGATAAAACCAAAGTCAGCAATATTACTGAAGAAGTCTCCAAAGGTGTAGGATTCTGGATCAACAGACATTGAAAGTAGGGAAGTATCCATTCCACTAGCTTCTAGCACATATCTCAGAGGAGCAACTTGATCTAAACTTTCTTCTCTGTCCTCTAAGACAGAATGACTAGCTCCAGCTCTTAAGTCACTTTTTGCGGCCTCATAAGCTTTTATCTCATACTCTCTTCTTATTTCATCTTGTTTTTCAGAATCAGTTTCTGCAGCAATTCTTTGATTCATTTCCTCTTCAAAATCTTCCATGTACATTTTTTCAGTGGCCCAAAGTTTTCTACCGACTCTGTCTGCATAATAAGCTTCTTGTTTATTCTTTGTGTCTTCATAGAGTGCCTTATAGCCGGCACCATCTTTAGCATTAGGGGGAACGGAATACCGTCCTTTAAAATATTTTTCTGATTGATTATTAAAAGATTCAGGAAAGTAGGTCTGAATATCTTTTATTCCCTCTGGACCTTCATCAAAGCAGCCCTTTGCCACTGCGGCAATAGCATATTTATTTTGATCAAATGCCGGATTATTTTCTTTGTCGGCGATCATTCGATTGAGTCTACAGTGATTGTTGTAGTACATATTATCAAAGAGTCTAACTGCCGGACCTCCATCAAAATTACTAGAGCCTGGAGGATTTGGAGTTTGTGCTTCAGCTTGAATTCGGTAAGTGGCAACAGGTGTTTTGGAGTTTTTAAAGAAGGCACGAATATTATCAGGGTCGTTATTTTCTAAAATGGGAGAGAGAACTGAGTAACGTGTACGCTCACCTGTTTCAACTTCTTTTTTGGCATCATCTTTTACCTTATCGAGGAAGGCCAGATAGTTCTTAGTATCTTGGTTCCATTTGCTTGGATCAGGACCACCAATCAAATCATCTCTAGTAAAGGGAACGGTATGGGCCCAAAAATTATAAGGATCAAAAACAGGTCTTATATTCGGATGACTTCCATGGCAATGAACGCATCGACGTGGATTTTTTTCAACACTTGGTTTACCATTTTTCATTTTAATTTCGGCCATTTGATAGGTACCTGTCTTCCCATCCCAAACAAGCATTTCAATTGATTGGCCACCACCACTGGATTTATCAGGATGACCATTTACTGAAAAGACAACTTCAGCATTGGCCGACTTCATAAGAAAACGTGGACCTTCTTGGAGTGACCTGGAAGGGTTCATAACCACAACATCCTTTTTCACACTGTCTGGCATAATCGCAATTATATCTTCAATGGTTTTTGCTGATTGAATAGCATTTCTTGAACTAACATTATTTTCAAGGGTCGGATCCATTAACTTATCTAGTAAACCTGGTTCTCCGTACGAGTTACCCTCTTCATCTTTCAAGCTTCCATAAACTCCACTCACTTTATCGCGATCACAGCTTCCGCACATAAAATCTTTTTGAGCTTTACTGCTTTCTTTACAGCTAGAAATTCCACCTCGCCCTTGAGCAAAAACTGAATTTGATAAAATAAATAAAAATATAAATCCAACTCTAAACATCGGGTTCCCCTTTAGGATTTCTCTTAAATATATTTTACTGATTTATTTTACCTCTTGTTAGTTAGGATATTTTGCCTAAAATGATAAATAGAGGTGTTTATGAAGAGATTCTTATTATTTTTGACGGTATTTTCAATGTTTTCGGCAATTTGTTCCTCACCACTGCCTTTTAGAAGCCTGACTAAAAGAGAGCAAAAATTTAAGAAAGACTACCTCTATAAGTTGGCTGCACGAAAGGGTTATAAAGGAAATAAGGCGTGGGATAAGTTTATCAGTATGGCTAAAGAAACTGGGGATAAGGAAGTCATAAAGTTTCTACTTTCTATACCTATTTTTGAAGGAGTTGAGCTTGTTACTTATTCAAAAGATCTCTTTAGTATTTTTAAAGCAAGACCTCAATTATTTATGACTTCTTCTTTAGAAGTTTATAAGAAAAATTATGACTGTATGGTTTATCAATTTGGTCGTGAGCCAGAAGTCATTTACAAAAGCGATTTAAAATCACTCATGTCTACTTTTAAAAGCGAGGAGCTTGTTACTTATAGAGAAAGGGTTAATGAGTATTGGAACTCAAAGAAGAAGGTCCTTAATTTTCACGGCTGTCGAAAAAGTAAGATGGACTATTTTTTGAGCAAAACAAAGAATAACCTGCAGAAGAAATAGTATAGTATGCAATATAACCATCTTCTATTTTGATAGTGATTTTACTTTTTAAAAGCTTATCCTCTAAATCAATTTGACCATTTTTAAACTGATCTTGAAGTTTTTTTACTGAAAGCTTTTTAGTAAAAACTTTCTTTTTCTTATGAGTCGCTTTAATACTTATCACTTCTTCATCATTTTCATTAATATCAATCATCGCTGATAATTTACAATATGAAGTTCCTGTCTCTTTCCAATCAATCCCTGCATAACGACCTTCAATGGAATATGCTATCGGTCTATCTTGAGCAAGAGCACCGAAAGTAATAAAAATAAGAATTAAGACTACTAGATTTTTCATGAAACCATTATCCCATAAGAGAGTGTCCAATATTAGGATCTTTGTGAATTTTACAAAGGTGTATGAAAAATTGACGATTTAAATAGTAGAGGGCCATGAAAATGACCCTCTAATTACGATAGGTTAGCAAGCAATTGGTCGTAATTCCATATTTGCTTTTAATTGGTTAAGTGTTTCTTGAAACTGATCTAAAGTCGGTAGATTTCCAAAATGGGTATTCTCTTGACCGTTCATTGCTATAAAATCGTATAGCTCGATAGGAGTGGATTTATCTTCGCCTTTTTTGAAGGCCCTCCAGTTGGATTTTCCACTCTTTTGGTAGTTTTTGAAGAGGTCTTGCACAAGCTCTTCTCTGGTTACTGAACCCATTCCAATGACAGTCCCTCGTGAATCCATCTCGAGATACCATGCTTTGTAATCCGCCTTCCTTGATGGATGTTTCGAAGTTTCTACAGCTACTGCTAACTTCATAAATGCCTCCCTGCTAAATTTCTCGTCTACTGAAAAGGGATTTTAAACTGTGTGTGCAACTTACTTACTTCATCCTGAAGGGTAAGATCCCTTTTCCTAACTAAAGTCTATGGCCCGAGAAGCGCTCTAGCACGAGGTTTCATCAAACACTTACTTACCAACTGTATAGAGTTTGTAAGAATTAAGGGGCCAAACAGGCCGTGTCAGAAGGGTTTTCAGCCATTTAGCTGGAGACAAAGTGGCATAGCTTTTAGCGTTACAATGGAATAAATTTATATTTCGCTTAATTGGCCAGCAAGATGTTGATTTAAATTCTCTAATAACTTAGGAGTGACTTCTAATTGGCGATACTTTATCCCAACAAGGTCAAAGATCTTCTTCGCAATAATCGTATGGTCTTTATCTTGATGTTTATCAGAGAGATAGATAACTTCAGATACTTTTTTAGAGGCGATTAATTTAGCACATTCATTACAAGGAAAGAGTGTGACATAGGCACGACTTCCTGTGAGATCTCCCTTCGCATGAAGGATGGCGTTGGCTTCAGCGTGAACGACGTATCCATATTTCTGATCAGCAGGGCCGACTGAATTTTCTTTTCCCCAAGGAAGTTCGCTTTCATTGATACCAGCAATAAAGCCGTTATAGCCCATAGTGATTTGATGATTATTACTATCAACAAAGACACTACCAACTTTGGTTGAAGGATCTTTAGAACGAAAGCTAGCAATCATTGCTTGGAGCATGAAGTACTCATCCCAGCTTAGAGGAGATTTAACTTCAATGTGGTTTATGGTTTTATCATTCATTATTTTAATGTAGCTCATCTTTTTCTTTTTTCCAACGGCGATCTTCTAATCTCTCAAAAAGAAGCTTACATGCTGCTAGAAATCTTTCTTCATATTGAAATTCAAGCTGATAGCGCTCGTTATCTTGCTCAAATGTTATTTGTTTTGATAAAGAATTTCTTTCACCGTGAGTATCAAACTTCTTTAGCTTGTCGCCAAACTCAAAGAAAACACTCCAGTCATGACCCTCACTCATTAAGTCTGGTGTTGATTGAATAAGATACTTTATTCGAATACAGCCTTCTGATATTTCACACTGCTTTTGAATACAGGCAAGGGCAATAGTTCTTAAGCTTTCTTTGAGAAAATCTTCTCTTTCCATTTGCTTAAATGATTTCTTGAGATTTTCTTTTTCATCGTTTTTTAGCATTCTTGCTAAGAAGTAAACTCCAATGAGAAGAGAAACAATGGCAAAAATAATTAATGGCCAAAGCCAGTGGGAGTTTTGATTAAGCCAAACATTCATTGCGTAACCTTTGGATAGAGTTTATTAATTCGCTCTATATCGATTTTATTTGGAAACTCATTCATTTGAATTTCACTACCATCACTTTTTACAATACTAAAATCACCATCAAACTTTGAAAAAGATGTAGAAGGGTAGAGCATAACGGTTTCAAATGAAAATGGAATTTCGAGTTCCGAAATTAATTGTTTAGGGATAACTTTGAACTGGATCCAATTGGTTTCATCTATATTTTCCCATAATACCTGTATGTGTTCTCTACTAGAAGGTCTATTCTGCTCGTGAAAGAAGCCGAGGGTGTGCATGAGTTCATGAATAATTTTTACATAAGTACAGCCACTACCTAATCCTATTTTTTGCTTTCCTCCAAGGTAACCAACATTGGAAACACATCTCCCTTCAACATATTGAATCTCTACATAGTCTTGATCATTATCTGTTTTTTCGACAAACTTCACATTGGTCAAATCATTAATTGCATTGACCGCTTCTAGAACCCTTTCTTTGATGGACGCAGCGGCAGTCATATCTATTTCTCTTGAGCTGCTATTACTGAAAGAAAAAGGAACTCTGTTGTTAGGCCACTTCCTAGGCATGGGGAGCAGAAGTGGTTTCGTTCCATTTTGGTATTGATCTAAATTTTTAACATCACCAACGATTAAATCTCCTTGAGCAATAAGGAGGTCTCCATCTACTTCCACATATTCAACGACAATATCGCCATTTTCGAATTGATTGACCATATCCTTAGACTTGATAGGTATCATTGTTCGTGTGGTTCTATGATTTGTATTTTTAGGGACCGGAGCAAGGGTTGCTTCTTCTTTTTTATAAATGGTCTTTCTTTTTTGATCAAAACTTTGGGGGGTCTTTGGGGATAGAGAAATTTTCTTACTACTTACTTGAGGTTGAGAATTTACTTTCTTACTCTCTTGGTAACGATAGATGAACGCCGAAATTAAGGCCACTAGTGAAAGTAAAAAGATTTTTCTCATCCAGATAACATACACCTTTTTTGACCAAAAAAAAGGCCTCCAAATGGAGACCTTCTTTTATATCTAGTATTAAGTCTAGCTAATTCTTATAGAAGAGGTGCTATTACTAAGGCAACAATAGACATCAACTTAACGAGGATGTTCATTGCAGGTCCTGAAGTATCTTTGAATGGGTCACCAACAGTATCACCTGTAACGGCAGCTTTATGAGCTTCCCCACCTTTTTTCTCACCTTCAACATGACCTTGCTCAATTGCTTTCTTAGCATTATCCCAAGCGCCACCAGCGTTTGCCATGAAAAGAGCAAGAAGAACACCAGTAACAGTTGCACCAGCAAGCATACCACCAAGAGATTCTTTACCAAGTCCAAATCCAACGATTACTGGAGCAAGTACTGCAACTAGCCCTGGAGCAACCATTTCTTTAAGAGAAGCATTAGTAGCAATCTCGATACATCTTTCAGTATCTGGCTTACCTTTACCTTCCATAATTCCTGGAATTTCTCTAAATTGACGACGAACTTCCTCGACCATTTTTTGAGCCGCTGAACCAACAGCACTCATTGTTGTAGCACCAACATAGAATGGAAGTAATCCACCAATGAAGAGCCCGATAACAACTTGAGGAGTCATGATATTAATTGTTTGAAGTCCAACTGCTGTTGAGTAAGCAGAGAACATTGCAAGAGCTGTAAGAGCCGCTGAACCAATTGCGAAACCTTTTCCAACAGCTGCTGTTGTGTTTCCAATTGAGTCAAGACTATCAGTAATTGATCTAACTTCTGGTCCTAATTCACTCATTTCAGCAATACCACCAGCATTGTCTGAGATAGGTCCGTAAGCATCAACAGTCATAGTAACACCAACAGTTGCAAGCATACCTACAGCTGCGATACCAATTCCGTAAAGACCTGCAAATTGATTGGCAAAGTAAATCCCAACACAGATTAAAAGAATGGCAGGAATACATGAGTACATACCAACTGAAAGACCAGCGATGATATTTGTTGCAGGACCAGTTTTACCTGCTTCAGCAACTTTTTTAACTGGAGCAAATTCACCAGCAGTAAAGTATTCAGTAGCAAGACCAATAAAAAGACCTACTAATGAACCAAGAACCATTGCATAGAATGGACCCATTGTAGGTGAACCAGCAATGAATAATCCTTCTTGGAAGTTTGCCATTTTAACTGCGTAGTATGAACCACCAAAAAGACCAACAAGACCAACAACAGGAGCAAGTCTTAGTGCCCATGCTGGATCAACACCTTTTAAAAGATTCATTGAAAGAATACCGATAATAGAAGCGATCAAACCAATTGTAATAACAATTAATGGTAAGAAAACAGCTTCAGAACCACCCGCAAGAGTTGAACCGATAAACATTGTTGCGATAACTGAACCAACATATGATTCAAAAATATCTGCACCCATACCAGCAGTATCACCAACGTTGTCACCAACATTGTCTGCGATAGTAGCAGGGTTTCTAGGATCATCTTCAGGAATTCCTGCTTCAACTTTACCAACAAGGTCAGCACCTACGTCAGCAGCTTTTGTATAAATACCACCACCAACTCTTGCAAAAAGAGCGATAGATGAAGCACCCATAGCGAAACCATTTAAAGCTTCCATATTAGTTGAGATACCAGAGATCCATTTGAAAAGAAGAGCAACTCCCATAAGTCCTACAGAAGCAACGGCCATTCCCATTACTGAACCACCATAGAAAGCAACTGAAAGAGCTTTACCTTGACCACTTTGAGCTGCAGCTTCTGCAGTTCTAACGTTGGCTTTGGTAGCAGCTTTCATTCCAATGAAACCACATAGCATTGATGCGAATGCTCCTGTGATGTAGCAAATGGCTGTGTTCATACCAAGACGAGACCAAAGGATTGCAGTAACGATCGCTAAGAAAACCACAAGAATTGAGTATTCTTTTCTTAGGAAGGTCATTGACCCTGATTCGATAAGTGATGCAATTCCTTGCATCTTGGCGTTACCTGCAGGTTGTTTAACGACCCAGGCGTAAGTAAGTAGCGCAAAAATAAACCCAGCGAAACCAATGATTGGTGATGATGCCAGGAAGCTTGTTGTAGTTCCCATTAGAAACGGCTCCTTTCCATGAAAGTGTTAATAAATATTTTTCTTCTGCTAAATGCTGAAGTTTGTTTTCTATTTAAGTGTTTAACTTTAAAATAATTTTAAATCTAATAATTGACAATTTTTATCACAAGCTTAGGAAAGCGTAAAACTTAAAAAAACGGAAAATTAAATTGGTTGCAACGCAAAAAGAAAATTCAGATATTGCAAAGCAGAAAAAATCATTACTTTTTTCAACTTTGAAAATGGCAACTGCAACTTTCAGTAGTCGAATTTTAGGTTTGGTAAGAGAGCAAGTGATGGCCGCCATGTTCGGAGCCAGCGGAGTGACCGACGCCTTCACCGTTGCCTATCGGGTTCCCAATCTTTTAAGAGATCTTTTTGCGGAGGGTTCGTTCTCCTCTGCCTTTGTTCCAATTTTTACTGAAGAATATCAAAAGGATCCAGAGAGAGCGAAGAGGTTGATGGGCACCATGGCTTTGTTGCTAGGTGTTGTAACAACAGTTCTAAGTATTCTTATTATGATTTTTGCAGGGGATATTGTTTATTTATTTACAAATGAGCAGTTTACTAGTGATCCCAATCGATTTTACTTAACAAAGACCCTTGTGCAAATCATGGCACCTTTTCTTGTCTTCATTTCTCTTGCCGCTCTTTTTATGGGGGTCCTTAATACTTTAAAGGTATTTTTTACTCCTAGTTTTGCTCCGGTGTTCTTTAATATTCTCATGATTGCTTCTATGATCTTTTTACCACCAATTCTTGAAGCGAGAGGAATTCACGCTGTCATGAGCTTGGGGATTGGTGTTATCACTGGGGGCTTGGCCCAGATGCTTATCCAAGTTCCTATGCTTATAAAGAAAGGCTTCTTTCCGAGTAAAATGGGATCTTTAAAAGATCCGCAAATCAAGAGAGTCTTTAAAAGAGTGGGGATCGGAACGATTGGAATTGCAGCAACTCAAATAAATGTTTTAGTAACAACAATTCTGGCAACGGGTACAGTTATCGGGGCAGTCAGTTGGCTTGGTTATGCTTTTAGACTTTTCCAATTTCCGGTAGGGATCCTTTCAGTCAGTATTGCTGGGAGTAACCTTGTTCACTTTAGTGACTCTTGGAAAAGAGGAAATAAAGATGAAGCAATGTCGGTCTTAAAGCAAAGTTTTTTGATGAGTTTCTTCACCATAACACCGGCTACAATTTTACTCTTTGTTCTTGGCAAAGAATCTGTTCAGATCGTTTTTGAAAGAGGGGCTTTTTCCGCTGAAGATACTATGAACACTGCCTATGCATTAAAATTTTATCTGATTGGTCTACCGTTTTATGGATGGTACAAGCTTTGGTCTCCAACTTTCTTTGCTCTCGATAAACCGAAGCTTCCTGTGATGATTTCATCTGCCTGTATTCTTTTTAATATTATTTTCTGCCTCTACTTCACTCCTAGACTAGGCTTTAGCGCTCTTGCTTTGGGAACAAGTCTTTCGATGATTTTGAATTCGTTCATTCAATGGTTCTACCTTCGAAATATTCTAGAAGTAGGCTTCTTCTCCCTGTGGGATGCACGAATTTTAAAAATTCTCATGGCCGGTGCTGTATGTTTTGCTATGGCATGGGGAGTTAAAACAAATTTCTATGATGTTCAAGATTCATTTGGACAAAGGTTTTTGTGGTTCTGTGTTTCAGGACTTTCGGGTGCCATTGGATACTTTGTTTCATTGCTAATTTTTGGTGAAGCAAAATATTTAAAGAAATCCATACAACGAAAATAAATCATTAAAATATCAAGAACTTTCTTGTATGAATTTGAGTTAACAGGTAGACTAAAATAGAAACTAATATGACCCATGGGGTCTTTAAATAAGAGGAATTGTTCATGAGAACAGATTTTGAAACTTTGCGCACTCTGGCAAACTATACGATCAATCTATTGAATGAGGGAAATCTCATTGAATTTGATGTAACTAATCGTGAAAAGTTGATAGATGCAATGGCCACGGAGTTTGGCGTAAGCTTTGCGACTGATGAAGATATCAGAGACCAAGCAATTGAAGAAGTCGAAGAAAAAATGGGAGTTGATAATCTTCCAGAAGATGTTACTGAAAGTGAGATGTTTAACCACGCTAGAAAAGAAATTATAAAGTCTTTTTCAGGTGAGAATATTGGAGGTCTATACTTAGTAGAATCTCTTTTACAAACAGCTCAAAGAATTTCTAAATTCCTAATGGATTGTGACATGATTGAAGATGTTTTTGGTACTGACGAAGAAATTTGTGAGTTTCTAGTGACAAAAATGAGAGGCTTCAGTACTAAGAAAAATTAGATTTAATTTTAAAAATTAATAAATCACGAAAGGCCATCTACTTAGATGGCTTTTTTATTCTCTATTTTCTCTAAAAGATAAAGTGACTCTTCAAAGTATGGACCTTCAACAGCACCGTTTAGAACGCTACTCCAGCTAAAGGCCAAAAAGTATTGATCAGTTTTTGGATTAGGGTGTAGTAAAAAACAATCAAAATAAATTCTTGTGATCCCGTCTTGGGTGGCACAACCTTCAACTCTTGCCACTTGGTAGTCTGTATTTTCATTTAATAAAGGAATCTTTTTAAAGCTAACAGGATTGGCGATGACAACTCCATCTTGATCAAAAACAATTCTTTGTTCCTCAAGGAAGTCACCAATATGCTGTTCAATTGTTCTTTGATTTCTTCCTTCTTCAAACCATTGGTATTCACAAAACCAATCATACCTTGTGTCTTGTCTTTCAAATTTTAAATGATTTTCTTCTTCAATTACTTTTCCCCACCAAGAAGGAATAGATAATTTAAAAATTCCGATGTTAAGGGCAATAGCATTTTCGAGAAAAGATTTCTTCTCTTCTTTTATAACGACCATGGCATAAATGAGAAATAGAATGGCCAGTATAAGGATAGACCATTCAAATACAAGCTTTGTTGTCATGGGGGGCAGTATTCAGAAAAAATCCTCTGTTGGCAATCTGATATGAGTCCTACTTTTCGTAATTTCAAGCACTTAAGATTATGTAAACGAGTAAGGTAAAGTTTTTTATAGAATTCTCCGATTAGTCGTATGAGTTAATCGGTTGAAGAGTTAAAAAATTTGCAATTTGGAGAAAGCAATGAAGTTTACAAAAGCCAAAAACCTATTCACAAAAGAAATATTTCTATGTTTCTTATTGGCAGTTACATTTTCTCAGTCACAGCTGGCACAAGCAAGCGGTAGATTTGATGACTGTAGTGAAATTAATCCTAATAGGTTCGAAAGAGAGTATCGTTTCTGTCTCCAGGCTGAAATCGGTAGAGATGTTGATTGTATCGATTGTATGTACGGCATGGCGGAAGAAAGTAACCCATGGGTAGATGCTCTTAGTGCAGTCGCCGCTCCATTAGCGATTGTAGGTTCAACATATCTCTCAGCAAAATATAATCACAAATCACAAAAAGCGTGGGCCGGAGCATATGAAGCTGGACATGCAGCTTGTACTTCAAGATTCAATAGTTATTTAGATTACAATATAACAAGACAATCAAATCCAATTCTTCCAGATCAAGCTGAAACATTAATGAATACTTGTAACGGTAATAGTTATGGGTCATATGCTGGTTTCGGCGGTTACGGCGGAAATGGCTTCGGCGGTTTCGGTAATTCATGGGGTGGGGCAGGTTACTCACCCGGATTCATGGGCGGCATGATGGGACCTTACCCTGGAATGGGTGGAGGTTTTGGAATGGGCGGCGGTTACCCAGGAATGGGTGGCGGTTACGGAGTAAACGCAAATATCGGTGGCCTTGGTGGTCTCGGTCTAGGACTTGGTTTAGGTCTTATGGGCATGGCCGGTGGTGGTTACCCAGGAATGGGTGGCGGAATAGGATTTAATGTAGGCATCGGCGGCGGCATGGGCGGTTACCCAGGAATGGGTGGCGGTTTCGGCATGGGCGGCGGTTACCCAGGAATGGGCGGTGGCTTTGGTATGGGCGGATACCCTGGTATGGGTGGAGGCTTCGGCATGGGCGGTTATCCAGGAATGGGTGGCGGAATCGGTGGTGGAATTAACCTCGGTTTTCCTGGTGCTGGTGGAGCAATGTGTTTTGCAGCTCCTTGTCCTGGAATGGGCGGAGGATTTGGCATGGGCGGTGGTTTCCCAGGAATGGGCGGCGGTGCTGGCTTTGGAATAAATTTAGGAATTGGCGGCGGAATGGGCGGCGGTTACCCAGGAATGGGTGGCGGATTTGGAGTACCAGGTGGTGCTTTCGGAAGTCCAGGAATGTATAACGGTGGCATCGGTATCGGTGTTGGCGGTGGTTACGGTATGCCAGGAATTGGCGGAGGCTTCTACGGTGGTGGAGGCGGATTCCCAGGCGGCGGTGCCGGTGGTGGATTTCCAGGTGGCGGAGGCTTCTACGGTGGTGGAGGCGGATTCCCAGGTGGCGGAGCTGGCGGTGGATTCTATCCAGGCGGTGGTGCTGGTGGTGGATTCTATCCAGGTGGCGGAGCCGGTGGCGGTTACTGGGGTAACACTGGTGGCTGGGGCGGAGGAAACTTCTGGCAACAGCAACAACAACAAATGCAAGAACAACAATTTAGAGCACAAGCTGGAAATGCTTATGCAAACTATAGAGGACAAGGTAACTACACAACAGCTCAAGCTGGTGCACAGGCCTTATTCAGTAACTATCAGCAAGCCGGAGCAAACTATGGCTACGGAATGCAACAAGCTGGAGCTTATGGTGCGGGTGCATACGGTGCAGGTGGTGCAGGTTATGGCGGATACTTTGGTGGAACTCCATACGCAGCGGGGAACCTGGGATTACAATTTTCAATCGGCGGATACGGCGGTTTCGGCTTTTAAATTTTGATTTTTGGGGAATTTTGGCGTCAGCTTGAGTTCCCCTTCAGTCACTTACTTAGCGCAAGCTCCTATCAGTATCACCCTACGCTTCCTAAAACTTCCCTCAAAACTCAAATTTAAAATCTTAATCTTAAAAATTTAAAATCTTAATCTTAAAACTTTAAAAACTATCTGTTGTGAATAAGTGTTTTAATGTCGTGACGGAAAATCACTTGAATCTTGTCTTGATCGATACACTTATCAACAAAACCTGGACCAAATTTAGTATGGTCGATGATATCTCCCACTTTAAAAACTGATTTTGGGCTATATTTTTGTGATTGTGATGTTGCTTTTGAAATCATCTCTAGCCACATATCGCTAATAGAATCAGATGATGACTTTCTTGTTTTCTTGCTCAATCCAGAGGTTTTTGACTTCGTTGCTTTTACAGCACTTGGGTCTTTGTAAGCGTGTGTAGCGTTACATGTTTTACATTCAACTTTTCCAATACTACTGTTTGTTTTCATTGTTACAATAATATGGGCTAAAGTAAGTTTACATTTATTACAATAGGATAAGACTTCCTTGCCTACACTGACTTTTGACATAATTTCCTTCTTGATTGGAGAATAACTAACATAAGGTAAATGACGTAGTGGACAAAGTAAAGACCGAACGCATAGGTAAAACCCAGCAATTACTGCTTGAAAAGGCCAAGAGCTTGCCTAGAAAGCCTGGTTGTTATCTTATGAAAGATCGCAACGAAAAGGTTATTTATGTGGGCAAGGCAAAAGATCTCAAAAGCCGTGTCAGCACCTACTTCCAAAGTTCAGCTAAGACGCCAAAAACAGAAATCCTTGTTTCTCATATCAGAACTTTTGATTTTTTTCTTACTCAAACAGAAACCGAAGCTTTTGTTCTTGAAAATAACCTCATAAAAAAACATACCCCTAAATATAATATATTAATGAGGGATGATAAGAGTTATCCCTATGTAGTCATAAATAATAATGAAGACTTTCCTCGAATTGAATATCAAAGACGAGTGAAAAGAGGTGCTAAGAAAAAAGTCTATGGCCCTTTTGTTCATGGAAGTAATATTTCCGAAGTCATTCGAATTTTAACGAAATCTTTTCAGTTAAGAGACTGCACCATGAGGGAATTTAATTCTCGAACAAAGCCTTGTCTGCTATTTCAGATTCATCAATGTAGTGCCCCCTGTGTTGGGAAAATTGAAAAAAAATCCTATGATCAAGATATGAAGTTAGCGCTTTCTTTTTTTGAGGGAAAAGGAAAGAAGGGAATCGATTTTCTAACAAAGAAAATGGAAGAAGCCGCAGAGAATGAACACTTTGAAGAAGCAGCTATCTTACGGGATAATCTTGGTATTCTTCAGGAGTTTGTTGATTTTTCTAAACAAAGAAATGCAGAAATTGATTTTAAGTATCAAGACTTAGATATACTTTCTTATTATCAAGGCGAAGAGGAAACGGATCTTGCTATTTATATTGTTAGAAATGGAATTCTCTTAGGGCACAAAAATTTCCACTTCCCAACAGGTGAGAGTATTGAAGACATAGAAGAGTCACTACTTAATTTTAGTTTCCAATATTATTCACAAACACACGATAGTTTACCAAAAGCGATTGTTCATAGCTTCTCTACAGCTCATGGAAAACTTTTATCTGAAGCCATTCAAACCATTGCGAAAATCAAAGTCATGAAGCCAACCAAGTCTATTGAATCGCTGGTTAACCTGGCAAAAGATCAGGCTTTTGAACATCAAAGAGTTCGCTTAAGTAATCAGGAGTCAATTTATGTTGGCCTTAATAAATTAAAAGATCTTCTTGGAATGAAAGAGCGGCCGAGAGTTCTTGAGTGTTATGATGTGGCGATATTTCAAGGGAGCTCACCTACAGCATCACAAATTGTTTACGAAGAAGGCAAACCTAATAAGAAAAAGTATCGCTATTATCATTTAGAAGTAAGAGAAGAAGGAAATAATGATTTTGCTATGATGAAAGAAGTTCTTGAAAGAAGACTTAAGGCAGGAGAGTTACCTGACGTATTCATTGTCGATGGTGGCAAAGGGCAAGTGAGTACTTTTTTGACTGTACTAAAAGAGTTTGAATTAGATATTCCTGTGGTGGGGATTGCGAAGGCAAAAAACATCGCAGGAAATCAATCCTTTACGAAAAAAGAAGTTAGTCATTCAGAAGAAAGACTTGTGATACCAGGGCGAAGTAATCCTTACATACTACAGAAGTGTAAGAGTTTGATGAAAGTTGTTGTGGAAATGAGAGATGAGGCCCATCGTTTTTCAAGAAAGCTTCACCATAAAGCAGAAAAGAAAAGAACGATAGCTTCTTGGGTAGATCAAGTAAAAAACCTTGGGCCTACAACGAAGAAGAAAATATTAATGAATCTCGAAAAAACAAAAGAAGAACTAAAAGAATTAGATTGTGAAGAGTTGCGTGTTGAGCTTGGTATTAGTGAGAAAGTTGCGAAGAATATATTTAATTTTTTAAAGAATGATTAAATTAGAATTTCAGTTGCGGACATCCTGTCCTTCCTGAAAACATTCTAGTTAAGAATGTGAATGAGTTTGCGATTACTACCGCCGCATTCAGGACATCTTGCTGTTTCCTGAATAAATAAATTTTTGTAGTCTGAAAGATGAGTGAAAACGAGCTTTGCTCCACATACTGTACAGTCGTCAATTTGCCTTTTTACTTGCTTGACGTCTCCAAAGTATTCCTCAAATTTTTCAAACTTAAAGTCTGTATCCTGAGACATATATCTTACTCCTGATAACGGGAACTTGTGCCCTTGTTATAAGTATTATTCGACACATATGGGCACATGCTTTACATAACTAGCTAAAATCTAGATTTTGGGATATTTTTACCCAAGAAAAGATTTATTTATGGGCAAATATGTCCCGAAATTGGATAAAATGAGCAAATTTAAAGAAATACTAAATTCTCAAAAAAACCTTATATCTGAAGAAAGTGTCTTTGCTAGAAGCTTTGCGGGAGATCTCTTTAAGGCCAGCTCATGGTTTTTTCTTAACGAAGAAGTCGAAGAATTACTTGAAGAAGAAACTGTAGAGAAAGTAGAAAGTGTCTCTTCTGAAGAACTGAATGATTCTCCAAGTGCTCCGGAAGACAAAACGATCAATGAAGTTGTTGATCAAATGGTGGACTATGTTCACACAAAGGCGAGCGAGCAAGTAACTGATACCGTAGAGATTGCTAATGCAAAGGTCGTTGTTGGTAAAGAAAAAGTTGGTAGCTCTGAGAGTAGAGTCGTAAAAGAACTTGATTCCCCTAGAGAAATCCAGGTCGATAATAATTTCAAAACATCTAAGATAGCTTTTATTGGAGAGTATCCAAAAGACTTTGTAAAAGAGAATCCAGATGCTGACCTTTTAAGTAAAATGATTCAAGCGATGAAATTAGAAGAAGGTTCTTGGTCGAGGTTCTTTTTAGAAAAAAATCTTGAAGAAAACGATCTTGAGATTCAAGAGAACTCTCTTTACTTACAACTATTGTCTTCCGAGATTGAAATTATTGTAAGCCTTGGTGCCTTCGCGACGAATATGCTCATGGGAAAAAGGGAAAGACTTAGCAAGATCCATGGACAGCTTCAAAAGCTAACGTTAGAGATGTCTGACCAGCATAAAGAGCTTAGTGTCTTTCCAGTCTTTCACCCTGATCTACTGCAAATTAATCCGAATATGAAACGCTCTGCTTGGATTGATCTCCAAAAAGTAATGGAATTCCTGAATAAATAAGTCGGTTAGTCTATGTTTCCTACATGATGACTTGAGTTATCTCACCCGTAATTATAGAATATTATTGCACTTGGATTGTGCGACAAAGTCTCAAGTATGAGCATCTCAAGGAAGAGAAACTGATAGGAATAGTTAAAGTCTTAGTCATGACATTAGTCTTTTCAACATTAAGCAGTACAACTGCTTCTGTGCCAAAAGTTTTTGGTTTGCGTGACCATATTCCAAAAGTAAAAATTCGACTTCAAAAAAATCTTAAAAAAGTATTACTTAGTGGGACGGATCTTAAAAGAAAGTTTCACATTGGTAATGACATTAAAATTTTCAAGGGAAGGAAGAGTGTAAAGTTTAATTGCCTTGGTGTTGCAAAAAGAAAGACTTTTAAAAAGCCAGTTCTATTAGCTTCTTTAAGAAGCCAAGCCGGACTCATTGGGCTTGATGAACATAAGTATCGCGGTGATATTCATATTGTGACGTCGGCCAAAGCAGGTAGGTGTGATGTTGTTCAAGAAACGAATATGGAAAATTATATCAGTGGGTTACTGGCTAAAGAGATGAATGCTGTTTGGCCAGTAGAAGCATTAAAGGCTCAGGCGGTGGCAGCAAGAACGTACGCTCTTCAAAAGATGGAGTCTGGCCATACTAGAATCAAAGCGGGTTATGAAACTTACTTTGATTTAGAAAGTTCGGAGAAGCATCAGGTTGGGGGGAGTTTTCTCGATACTAATGAAAATACGGATCAAGCTTCTTGGGATACTAAAGGAGAAGTTCTTACCACTAAAGGTAATCATAAAATTACTCCTATCTTTTTTCACGCTAAGTGTGGCGGCCAAACCTTAACACCAGATCAAGTATGGCAAAATAAAGTGAAGGGGTATAAATCAGTAGATTGCCCATTTTGTTATAGTCACGGTAAGAAGGATTATCATCAAGCAATTGATAAAGTTAGATTTCAAAAATTCTTATCTTGGAGTATTGATAAAGGCTTTCTCGATAAAAGAATCACCCTTGATTTAGACAGAACTATTAGAGTTGTTCCTCATAATATTTTTAGTCGATCTATTCGGATTTACTTGGGTGATACTATTGTTAAATTAAAAAAATCTAATTTTAGAAGATACTTTGGAAGAGTATTATTTCCTTCAAATAATTTTAAAATTTCAGTCAACAATAATAAGCTAAGAGTATTTGGACAGGGCTTAGGTCATGGTGTTGGTCTTTGTCAGTTGGGAGCTCTTGACCTGGCCAAGAAAGGTTGGGATTATAAAAGAATATTGGCTCACTATTTTCCTGAGCACGAACTAAAGAAGTTTTATTAATGAGCAAGTTTATTTTAATATTCTTTCTTCTTTTTAATTTCTCAAGTACTTGGAGTTTTACCATCCTCATTGATCCAGGTCATGGTGGAGAGGATGATGGAGCCACAGGACTTTATAAAGTGGGTAAAAGAAAACTACCAATTAAGGAAAAGGATCTAGCGCTTGGAATTGCTCTAAGAATTAAAAAGAAACTTTCTAAAAATTATAATACCTTTTTAACGAGGTCAGTAGACAGGTCCTTAACTCTTGCCAAAAGAGCGGAGATCGCAGAAAAGGTAAACGCAGATCTTTTTATATCCGTCCATATTAACTCTAGTACAAAGCGCTCCAGTAATGGTTTTGAAACCTATTATCTCGATAATCATGATGATGCTGCGGTAAAGAAGGTAGAGTCTATCGAAAATAAGGACTTGGAAGGAGAAGCTTATATTATCGATAAAATTTTAACTGATTTGGTAATTGATAGAACTGTGAAATCCAGTAAGGGGCTTGCTACCAGCATTCATAAAACCATAAGAAAGAGAGTTAAAGGTAAGTTTAGAATGGTGGATCGAGGAGTGAAACCAGGTTTATTCTATGTTCTTGCTCTGACCAAAAGACCTGCTATTTTACTTGAGGCAGGTTTTCTATCTAACTATAGAGAAGTTTCTAAAATTAGAACAAGAAAGTTTCAAGAGACTTATGCTCAAGCCGTTGCTGATGGAATTCACCTATATTTAAAAGATAAAATAAAGAAGAAGCCTAGTTTATTTTAAGATTTTTTTAGATTAAAAATAAGGAGCAGGCACTTTGAGAGAGAGAGTGATGCCTACTCCTCATTTCTGAGGGATATATATAGGACCCATTTGAGAGAGAGGGTCCTATAGATAACTTTAAAACTTTTTTTAAATTTTAATTAGAAACATTCACCACTGATAAGAGTGATCGATCTTCCATCTGGTCCAACATTTTGGTTTTGGAATTCAATATTACCTTGAAGAATATTTCCTGCCTGACAAGAGATACTGTTATCAAGATAAACATCCATACGGAAGTTACCAAGCTGTGTATTGTTTCCAAGTACTTCATAGTTTCCTTGGATGAATGAACAGAAAGAAACTGTTACAAAATATCTAATTCCGTTTCCGTCACTAACTTGTGATACGGCATACAGATCATTTGTTTGCATTGTATGACCAAAGTAAGCTTGGTTAACTGTTCCTGAAACTCCACCTGATGGTGCAAGGTTTCCGAAGAGTCTTCCATTTTGAGTACTTCCTTGAAGTTCAAAGATTAGATCATTCATTCTTGGACCAGCCTGACAGTTCAGACCACTCTTTAAATTATTCCAAGTATTACTCGCTTGAGTGTTGTTTCCAAAGTTAAGTGGATTAGATGAAGTGTTTTGGTTAACAACTTCATTTGTATTTACTTTGTTTTTGTCTGACTTCCCACACCCGATAGCTAATGCAGCTACAAAACCTAAAGTAGCTATCTTCTTTGTAAGGGCCTTCAACTTAATTGTGTTAAACGCTTTCATGATACTCTCTCCTAATAAAGTATTAATAATAATCATTCCCGATTTGTGTCTACTGTTTATGTTGCATAACCCATGCCAATTTTGACTCTTTGCGTACTTCTGTCTGTTTCACGTCCAAGTGGTTGATATTTAAAGGATTCATTCTGAGGTACTCAATAATGAAATAAATTAGAAATTGTATAGTTTTTCACAGTTGTCTAATTTCTTGTCAATTTTTGGAAAATTTTCATGGAAATGGGCTATTTCGGGCCTTCAATGGTTTATAATATCATTTTAAAACCGATGGGTAGGTTAACTACTTTTAAATAAAGGGTTTTTTAGTGTCTGAAGCTACTGGCATAAAAAAAGGTATTAATGATGCCTTAAGAAAATTCACAAAGAATGAAGAATCTAAGTTTCGGTTATGGACTTCTATAAAGATGACAATGATCCCTATTATAAGTGTGATTATTGTTGGTTGGATGTTCATCTTGCTCCTAGAGGTTGATTTCATCTTTTTTAAATCATTTGAGCTAACAGGCATAGAGAACTTTAGAGTTACTTACTATGACTATATTTTTGATAAGCTAAGTAATCTGGCCCTCTACTTATCGATTCTTTTTATCTTTTTGATTCTAACGGGGGTCTATGTCTCTGACATCTTACTTAGACCATTTCGAATTATTGGCGAATATTGTGAAGAAGCACTTGAAAATGAGAAGGCAAGTTATAACCCTGACTTCTTTAATGACCTTTCTCTACTAACTCGCTTCTCAGAATTCTTCTTCAGTATTATAGATAACTTTAGAAAAGCTGGAAGTGTCCAGAAGGTTGAAATTCCGAGTAAGTATACTAAGATTCATAATCCAAAGTTTGAAACCACCTTCTTCTTTCACTACTCATTATATCTGTTTATTTCGTTTTCTCTTATTAGTGCTATTACTTATATATTTGCCATGAGTCTACATGATGAGCTGCTGAATTTTGCAAGAGAGACTCTTCCGCAACAAAAACAAGTAATGATTTTTCTAGAAGGACAAAACGATATCTTTAGGTCTGTGCTAATTGCTTTTTCAGTTACTCAGCTCAGTCTATATATTTGGCTGGCATCTCATTTATACCTTAAGGTATCAACTCCAGCCTTTGGAGTCTTTGCGACAATGCGGTCATTTCTAAAAGGTAATCATAAAGCAAGAGTTCATCTGATTGGATTTCCTTATTTACGACCAGCTTGCAGAAAGTTAAATAAATATTTAGACTTTATCGAAAGAAATTATAGTGAAAAGAAAACCGAATAATAAGATTCATTAAAAAAAGGGATTAAAATGAAGAAAATGAAGTTAACAAGTATTTTAATTATGATGGGACTGGTTCTCACTTCTTGCGTCAATAAGGATCAAGTGGCAAAAGAGATTGGAACTGTTCTTAAGGAAAAGCCTGAGATCTTAGCAGATGCAATTAAGGCAAACCCAGTACAATTCCTTGAGGCCCTACAATATGCTGCAGATAATGCGAAAAAGGAAATGGCTAAGAAAAGGGAGCAAGACGAAGCACAGAAGTTTGAAGAAGCTTTTAAGAACCCTCTTGTTCCTCAAATAAGAAAAGATGAGATGATTAGAGGACCAAAAGATGCTCCTATCACTCTTGTTGAGTACTCAGACTTTCAGTGTCCATTTTGTCAGAGAGGATTTAACAATGTTCAGGCTTTATTAAAGAAGTACGATGGAAATATTAGATTCATCTATAAGCATCTACCTCTAAGCTTCCATGATAAAGCAATGATCACTGCTCAATACCATGAAGCAATTAGACTTCAGAGTGAAGAAAAAGCATGGGAGTTCCATGATGAAATCTTTAGAGATATTAGCAGACTTAAGTTAGGAGAAAAATTTCTTAAATCAATTGCAAAAAAAGTTGGAGCTAACTTAAAAAGAATTGATAAAGATAAGTCTAGTGCTGCTGTTATGAACAGAATCAAAGAAGATCAAGCTGAAGCTGCTAAGTTTGGTATGCAAGGAACTCCAGGTTTCTTACTAAACGGTATTCCACTCCGTGGAGCTTATCCAGTTTCTGAATTTGATAAGATCATCGATCGTTTAGTTAAAGACGGAAAAATTAAGTTGAACTGAATTGAGAACAAGTGAACGATTTCACTTGTGGTTCAATTCAGTAGAGTACAAATTATAAGCCTCCACTTTATGGGGGCTTTTTTTTGCCTTTCTTATTGTAAAACTTCTATAGCCTTTGTTGATCACCGTTTAGGTAATTGTGGATATATTTAGAAAGACCTTGTAAAGGAAAAAACAAAAAAAATATTTTTTTCTAAGAAAATTAAGAAAAGTTTAAAAAATATTTGTCATATAAAAAAAAATACGTGAACATTCTATTATCCCATTAACACTAACGTTTAGGAGTTAGAATGAACAGAAAAGAGCTTATTGAATCTATTTTAAAAGACAAGCAACTTGCACACTTAACTAAGAAAGATGCTGACCATTTCGTAGCAACTCTTCTTGATGTTGTTAAGAAAACAGTTAAGAAAGGTGATGATGTTTCTCTAATCGGTTTTGGAACTTTTTCAAAAACTAGAAGAGCAGCTAGAATGGGTGTTAACCCAGCTACTGGTGAAAAGATTAAAATCAAAGCTAAGACTCTTCCAAAATTCCGTCCAGGAAAAGCTTGGAAAGAAATGTTCTAATTTGATCTTTTAAAAGATTATTAGATAAAAAAGTCTCTAACGAGAATTTTTATTGGCCTCCTTAATAGGAGGCTTTTTTGTGTCTTAACACAAAAAAGTTATGGTCAAAGTGGCTCCAAAGTTGATTATATTACGCGGTTTTGTCAGCATAATGACACTTTACTAGGAAATTTTTTCCATTGTTAGAGAAAAAGAGGAAATTACTTCCTAATTTATATATGACCACTTGATGTGTGGCATATGAAAATGTATAATTTTTGACAGGAGCGAAACTTTTTCCTCCCCATCATAGTCTAACTTTAACCAGGATGGTTTAGACATGGCAGAAGCCGAAGCAGAACAAAAAATGGAAGTGCAGCCACCTGCAAATAAAGTATCCGGTGGTAAAAATCCTCTTCTAACAGTTCTCGTATTAGTAAATACAATTGCAATGGCAGGAATAGCTTATTTCCAAATGGAACTTCATAAGCAAATTTCTTCTCAGTCTAATATTCAAGACGTCGTAAAGGCAGAGATGGCCAAGGTCGTTGGTGAAGATGGTGATGATGGTAGTGGTGAAGCAGTAGAAGAAGATGGGATACTTTTTCCACTTGAAGGTTTTACTGCAAACTTAGCACAAGGTGATGGGCCTAGAAGGTTCGTTAGAATGAATGCAGTATTGAAGTTTTCTAAAGACTCAAAAGAAGAAGAGTTTAAGTCTAGAAAACCACAGATTAGAGATACGATAATTTCGACTTTAAACTCCAAGAGGCCGGAAGAGCTTTTGAAGTTGGAAGGTAAGAACTTCCTTAAAGAAGAAATTAAAGCAGCTATCAACTCATTTTTAGTTGATGGAAATGTAATAGACGTTTACTACGTTAGTTTTCAAATAAACTAGAACAGTAAAGGAGACTGGCAGGACGCCGGTTGGAACCATTAACCATTCTTTTTCCCAGGAGGGGAGGAATATGGCACAAGTACTAAGTCAAGATGAAGTAGATGCACTATTAAACGCTGTTAATGACGGTGGTGCCGAAGACATTCTCGGAGATGGAGACGTTGGTGGAGATTTTGATGCCGATGACGAAATGGATGAGAATATTCAGTCCTACGACCTAACCAATCAGGATAGAGTTATTAGGGGTAGAATGCCTATCCTTGAAATTATCTATGAGAGATTCATAAGACAGTTTCGAGTATCACTTTCTAACTCTCTAAGAAAAATATCAACAATATCGATGATCTCAACCGACCTTTTAAAGTTTGGAGAGTTTGTTAACACTCTGCCGATACCTTCTTGCATGTGTATCATGAGGTTTAACGAGCTTAGAGGTCCAGCACTTCTGGTATTTGAATCTAAACTAGCTTATGCCATTATCGATTCTTATTTTGGTGGCACAGATAGACCTTTTACTAAGATTGAAGGAAAAGAATTTACGGCCATTGAATTATCATTCATGAAAAAAGTAATGGATATGGCAATTGGTGACCTTGAAGAAGCATGGGCACCTGTTCATAGAATTGATGCTCAATATTTAAGAACAGAGATTAATCCTCAGTTTGTGGGAGTTGTTCCTCCATCAGATGTAATTATCGCTACAACATTAGAAGTAGAATTCGAATCTGCTTCTGGGACAATTATGATTGTTGTTCCTTATTCTACAATTGAACCAATTAAGCAAAAACTAAGTTCAAGTTATCAAACAGATAATGACATTGCAGATAGTATTTGGACTCAGGCCATGAATGAACACATCATGGATGCTGCAAGTACTGTTGTTTGTAAACTTGGTGAAACTTCAATGACAGTAGGAGATCTTGTCACTCTTGAAGTTGGAGATATCATTCCACTTGATCAAGAAGCCAGTGGAGAGGTTAGCCTTGCCATTGAAGGCGTTGAGAAAATGAAATGCTTAATTGGAGTACATAAAGGTAATAGAGCAATTCAAGTAACAAAAGATTTTTCAAATCATAAGAGAAAAGTATAGTTGGGGAGTTAGAAATGGAAGAGAATACAAACGAAAATGAAGAAGCAAAACAACCGGTTGGACTCGATGATGCCGACAGGGCACAGATTGCAAAATTAGCAGATGAAGTTAAGGCCGGTGATGATGCTCTTAATAAACTAAAGGTACAAAATTTAGATTTTATTCTAGATATTCCTTTAAAAGTAACAGTTGAGCTAGGAAGAACGGAAGTCATTATTAAAGACCTTCTTCAGCTTGGACAAGGTTCAGTTCTTGAACTGGACAAACTTGCTGGTGAGCCACTAGAGATCCTTGTAAATGGAAAGTTAGTCGCAAAAGGTGAAGTTGTTGTTGTAAATGAAAAGTTTGGAATTAGGCTAACTGATATTATCAGTCCAGTTGAAAGAATTGAGACCTTAAAATAAGAAAGGCGGAGTTATGATTAAAAATGTCGTAGTACTAGTATTTTTAGCAATGATCTCGATGAGCTCACAAGCTATTGATAAAGCAAAAATTGGAAAAATTGCTTTTGAAAAAGGTAATACCACAAGTAAAGCAGAAGTCTTCTTTAAGGGAGACTTATCAGGAACTCCGATTTTAACAGTACGTAAAAATATTATTCAAGTCTCTGTTCCTGGATCTTATGTATGGCCTAAAGTAGAAAAGAGCATTTCTTTAAATGATCAGTTTGATTCTTCTCTTCAGGCCTATCAGTTTACAAAAGATAAAGTACGTTTTCGTGTCGTTCTTCCATATGACATTGAAAGCAAAAAAAATAATGTAAGTGTTACCTTAAGAGATAATAGCTTTGCCGTTTCTTTCCCAAGATTGAAGTCGGTTAATAAAGTTGCTAACTCAAGAAAGCCAGCAATAAAGAATCCAGAAAAAGCAGTAACAAGTTACGACGAAAGCTATCTTGATCGTTTAATGAAAGATCAGGAGAGTGTGCCTGAAGTTAAAATTGATAATAAACAAAATGTTGCTAACACAAAAACAAAAGCTGCTGCAGATGAAGTCAAAGTGACTCAAGCAGCGAATGATAGTAGTGCCAAAAAGACAGACTTTTTGGCCAATAATACTAAGAAAGAAAATAAGTCTTCGTTTTCACTAACAGGCTATATTGGTAAGTTTGTTGCATTCTTAGGTTTGATACTTGTGTTCTTTTGGGGGGCAGTACAATTAATGAAAAAAGGTGCTTTCAAAAAATCTAAACTAAGCTTCTTGAACTCTACAAAAGTTGTAGAGGTAATAAATAATACTTATATCGGACCTAAGAAGTCATTAGTACTTGTGAGGGCCCATAACCAAGTCTTCTTAGTAGGGTCTAGTGAAACAGGACTTCAACTAATAAGTGAAGTGAATGATGTTTCAGGTTTAATGAAAGATGGTGAAAAACAAATTGCTGGTGATAACTTTGATACAAACCTAGGATCAGCAAATTCAAATAATAAAGAGTTTAAGTTAAAAGATGTTATATCTGAAAACAAAACTGCTTCTCAAAGTGAAGGCTTAGATAAGCTATTAGCTGATACGGCCACTGAAGATAAGGTTAAATTGTCAGATCAAATTAAAGATAAAGTAAAAAACTTAAAGTCATTACAGTAAGTAGAGACAGAGGGAAAACAGGATGTTTTCAAAACTTGTTAAAATCATGATGATCATCGCTTTGGGTTTCTTAGGAAGCTCAGCATTTGCTCAGAGTAATAATGTTAACCTTCCTGGTCTTGCTGTAAATTTTGGCCAAGGTGCTGATCTAGTAGACACAATCGAAATACTAGCTTTATTCACCGTTCTAACCTTGGCACCAGCCGTTTTAATTTTATGTACTTGTTTTACAAGAATCATTGTCGTTCTTTCTTTTATGAGACAAGCAATTGGAACGCAGAATATGCCACCAAATCAACTCTTGATTGGTTTTGCTCTTTTCTTATCGATCTTTGTCATGAAGCCAACTGGTACGGAAATATACGATCAAGCTCTTAAGCCTTATATGGATAAAAAAGTATCAAGTACTTATGCCATAGATAAAATTGAAAAAAGCTTAAGAAAATTTATGAGTAAACAAGTAAGAAAAGCAGATATTGGATTATTCTATGATGTTACTGGTGATAAAGCTCCAGCAACAATTAATGAAGTACCAATTCACTTTTTAATTCCTGCATTTATTATTAGTGAATTAAAAACGGCATTTCAAATAGGGTTTCTACTCTATATACCTTTTTTAATTTTAGATATGGTTGTTGCTTCGGTATTGATGGCAATGGGGATGATGATGTTACCTCCAGTAGTTATTTCATTACCGTTTAAATTATTACTTTTTGTATTAGTAGATGGTTGGCAACTTGTAACAGGATCTTTATTAAGATCTTTCAATTAGGCGGGAACTTATGGGCTATGACGTATTCAGTGAAATTACAAATCAGGCCATAAAGGTTTCCCTTTATGTAGCCAGTCCAATGTTACTTGGCGCTTTGTTTATGGGTATTTTGGTGAGTTTATTTCAAGCGGTCACTCAAATCAATGAACAAACATTATCTTTTATTCCAAAAGTTCTTGTGATTGTCGGTGCCATGGTTATTTTTGCTCCATGGATGTCTGAAACACTTACAAGTTTTACGAAAGAACTTATTTTAAGTATCCCAACGGTAATTCGTCAGAATTAAGGAGATTAAATGATCAACGTTACTATCCAAGATTATCAAGCGATTGTAATCTTCTGGTTAGTATTCACTAGGTGGTTTGTTATTCTTATGCAACTTCCTATTTTTGATAACAACTCAATTCCGGTAGTTGTTAAGACGCTCTTTACTGTAATTGTAAGTTACGCATTCTATAATCATGTTAGCCCTGAAGTTGCAAAAGACATTGCATACTTAGGAATGGATAATTTTTGGGCCCTTACTATTTTTTATGCAGGGACTGGTTTGTTAATTGGTTACCTTGTTAAGTGCTTAATGAATGTTTTTATTGCAGCTGGTTCTATTATTACTCAACAGATTGGTTTCGGAGCTGTTAGTTACTTTGATCCAGCATCGGCACAGCAAGTTGGTCCATTTGAAAAAATGATCCAATGGACAATGCTGATTACAATCTTATCAAGTGGAGCACTTATTCCAATGTTTAAAGGAATATTCAACAGTTTTTGGGCAATACATATTTTTGATATTGGAAAGTTTGCTCATTCACCAGAATATTTTGTTGAAGTATTTAAAGGAATCTTTTTAAGTGCTCTTTTATTATCTTCGCCAATGATTTTTATTAACTTACTGATTACTTCCGTCTTAGGTGTTATTGCACGAATGGTTCCTCAGATGAATGTTATCATGGTGAGTTTCGTAGTGAATATTGGTTTGGGACTACTCGTTTTTGCAGCGAGCTCGGACGAATTTTTTAGAGTAGCTTTTAAAATTTATACAGAAAAACTGGGCGAGTGGTTCCAGTTTGTAATTTAAGGAAGATATGGCCGACGAACAAGACAGCGACCAGGACAAAACCGAAGATCCTTCCGCGCATCGAATAGAAGAATTTCGAAAGCGGGGGGAAGTAGCTTCTTCTAAAGAGCTAACAAGTGTTTTGGTTTTATCAGCAAGTGTTATGACGCTTACGCTGAGCCTCGTCTATGTATATGAAGTGATGACAGATCTTATTCAATATCTTTATACAATTGATATTGGTGTTGCTTATGGTGAAAAAGTTTTTCAAGAAATTATTCAAAAGACAGTGGTAAGTGGTCTTAAAAGTGCAGCTCCAGTGTGCTTAGTCGCTCTTTGCATTGGTATTATTGCAAATGTTGCTCAAATAGGGTTTTTATTTTCGACAGATGTCTTAGAGTTTAAGCCAGAGCGTATTGATCCCATTAGTGGATTTAAGAAACTTTTTTCAATGAAGTCTGTTGTTGAAGCAATTAAAGCGATTTTTAAATTTGTCTTTGTCATGGGAATTGTTTTCTATTTTATTAAAGATGATATCAACTCTTTTCAAGGGTTTTTACATTTAGGATTTACTCAAAGTTTTCTTCATGGAAAATGGATTGTTACAAAATTAGTTTTCGCAATCCTTGCGGGATTAGGAATTATCGCTATCTTTGATTTTGCCTATCAGAAAATGAGTTATAAGAAAAAACTCATGATGACAAAAGAACAAGCGAAAAAAGAATCAAAAGAACAAGATGGTAATCCTGAAATTAAACAAAGAATTAGAGCAATACAAAGAGAAATGGCACAAAAAAGAATGATGGCCGATGTTCCTAATGCAGATGTTATTATTACGAATCCAACTCATATCTCAATTGCGATTTGTTACAATAAGCAAACAATGGTTGCTCCTGAAATTATTGCAAAAGGTGCAGATTCGGTTGCATTTAGGATTAGAGAAATTGCTAAAGAACACGATATTCCGATTGTTGAAAACGTTCCTCTTGCTAGAGCAATGTATAAAACTGTTAAGATCGGTGAGGGTGTTCCTAGAAACTTATATAAGGCCGTGGCTGAGGTGCTTGCATTTGTTTATAAATTAAAAAGAAAAAAGAAAGCCGTTAGTTCTAACTCACAAGAAGTGAACCTTAGGTAATAATTATGGATAATATCTTTGATAGACTAAAATTTTTAACAAAGAACTCTGATCTTGCGGTTGCAATAGGTTTATTAGTCATCCTTTGTGTGATGATTGTTCCTGTTCCACCACTTGTTTTAGATTTACTCTTAGCTCTTACTTTAAGCCTAAGTGTCGTTATCATGTTAATTTCAGTTTACACAAAGAAGCCTTTAGACTTTAGTACATTTCCTACAGTGTTACTTGTAATGACTCTTTTTAGACTTTCTTTAAACGTAGCTTCGACTCGTAATATCTTATTACGTGGAGGAAGTGACGGAGTTGGTGCTGCCGGTGAAATCATTAGAAGTTTTGGTGAGTTTGTTGTTGAAGGTAATTATGTCGTCGGACTTATCGTTTTCTCAATTCTCGTAATTATCAACTTTATGGTTATTACTAAAGGTGCTGGTCGAGTAGCTGAAGTTGCAGCAAGATTTACGTTAGATGCGATGCCTGGTAAGCAGATGGCCATTGATGCAGATTTAAACGCTGGTTTAATAGATGATGTTGAGGCCAAGAGAAGAAGACGAGAAGTTGCAGATGAAGCAGACTTCTATGGTTCAATGGATGGTGCTAGTAAGTTTGTAAGAGGGGATGCTATTGCGGGTATTCTTATTACTGCGATAAACGTTATTGCTGGGATTATTGTCGGCGTAACTCAATATGATTTAGAAGTGGGAACAGCTGCTGAAACTTTCACTTTATTAACCGTTGGTGATGGTCTTGTCTCTCAGATTCCTGCAATTATTATTTCTACTGCTGCTGGTATGATTGCCACTAGAAACAGCTCAGACGATAATCTTGGTTCTCAGATGACTAAGCAATTCAGTGTTCACCCAAAAGCAATCTATATGGCGGCAGCTGTATTATTTATTTTTGCTCTTGTTCCAGGACTTCCAAAACTTCCATTTCTTATTATGGGAATTGGCTTGAGTTTTACGGGATATAAAATTGAACAAATTACTGAAAGAGAAAAAGTTGAAAAAGTTAAAGCAGAAACGGATGTTAAGAAAACAACTCCAGATAATCTTGAAGATCTTCTTGGGCTTGAACTTGTTGAGCTTGAAGTTGGTTATGGTTTAGTTAACCTTGTTGACTCTGATCAAAACGGTGATCTTCTTGAGAGAATTACCCATATTAGAAAGCAGTTTGCAATTGATTGGGGTGTTATTATTCCTTCTGTGCGAATTAAAGATAATTTAGAATTGAAGCCAGGTGAATACTCAGTGAAAATTAAGGGTATCGAGGTTGCTAAAGGAGATCTTGTGATGGATCACTTCTTAGCAATGGATCCAGGTGGAATTATTGAGCAGGTTGATGGTATCGAAACAACAGAACCAGTCTTTGGCCTACCAGCTGTTTGGATCTCAGAAGATCAGAAAGAAGACGCTCAATATAATGGTTATACTGTAGTCGATTTATCAACTGTTGTGGCCACTCATTTAACAGAAGTATTGAAGACTAATTTATCTGAGTTATTAGGTCGGCAAGAATTAGTTAGGTTAATGGATAACTTTAAGGAATCACATCCGAAGATTATAGCAGATTTAATACCTGACATTTTAAATCTGGGACAAGTCCTGAAAGTTTTACAGAACTTACTAAGAGAAGGTGTTTCTATAAGAGATTTACGTACAATCCTTGAGACTTTAGCGGAGTATGGTGCTACAATAAAGGACACGGACGCTCTGACCGAGTTTGCTCGGCAGGCATTGTACAGGACGATTACAGAAGCCGTTCGTAGCGAACAAGGAGATGTTCCATTGTTTACTCTAGATCGAGGGATTGAAGAGTCAATAGCCCAGAATGTAATTCAGACAGAGCAAGGCCAAGAGCTATCGCTTGACCCTAAAATTACGCAGACAATTCTTGCGAGTCTTAATGAAAAAATAGATGAAGCAACAGATATGGGCGAGAAAATGATTGTCTTGTGTAGTCCAATTATTAGAACACACTTTAAGAGATTGACTGAAAAGTTTATCCCTAATTTAATAGTTATTTCGCATAACGAGTTGAGTCCGGATGCCAACATTCGTTCACTAGGCACGGTGAGGTTATAGTATGTATATAAGAAAATTTGAAGCAGATTCTCTAGACGAGGCACTTAAGACTATTAAGAGTGAACTGGGACCAGATGCAATTATTCTGAAAACAGTTACAAATAAAGGTCTCAAGGGTGCTTTTAAGAAAAACAAAATTGAAATTACAGCTGCAATTTCAGAAAAAAACTACACTAAGAAAGCACATGTTGATCATGCTTTAGGTGAACAAAATAAAGAAAAATTTTATCAAAATAACTCTAGTTATATTTCGAATATGATTGATGACTATGATCAGAGTCAAGGTCAGCAACAAAGAGTTGCAGCATCTACACCTTCTGGCTATGGAAGCGTTGGACTAAATAGACAAGTAAAGCAGGTTAAAGATATTGGATCAAAAATCAAGTCTTCACTAGATGACTTTTTATCTTCAGGAGTAGGTGAAGAAAATAAAGATCGTTATGTTGAAGAGAATAAAGAGTCACAAAGATTTGAAGACTATAACGATCAAGATCCTCTTTCTTTTGATCGTACTCAGGAAGCTGTAAATGAAAAGCAAGTTATGGAGCAAACTCAAAACTATGCTCAAATACAAAGCGGAAGTGAGTCAGTAGAAGTTATAGAAAAACAACAATTAAAAATAGAAGAGCTCGAAAGAAAACTCTTTGAATTAACCAGAAATGTTCAGCGGCTTGATAAAAAAGAGCCTGCAGGAATTTATCATTTAAGATCAACGCTTAAGTCTCTTAACATTAACGACGACTACATTGCGAAAGTTTCAAAAAAGGCCATCTTTGAAATGGCCGATGAAGAAGTTGAGAACTCTGATGCTGTCTTTGAGTTTGCTTTAAGAGAAATGATGGGAAGTATTCAAACTGCTATGCCATTATTTAGTACTTCTGACATCGAAAATGAGCAAGTCGTTACAATCCTACTATCTGATGGAGGAAGTGGACAAACATCTATGATGTACAAGCTTGGAGCTCTAAAGAAAGACTCTGTATTAATTAAGTGTACAGATGAGAAAGTAAATAATTTTACAGAAAAAATATTTGGTTTAAATATAGTTAATGCTCACTCTATTCCTGAAATCATTTCAGAGATTAGAAAAGCTACTGAACAAGGCAAAAATGTCATTGTTGACTATAAGGCAAACCGCAATGAATTGAATGAAACGAAGAAGTTCGTTGATGGGGTGAGACGCTCTTTTGGCAAGGTGGAAGTATTAGTATCTCTTTGCGCAATTCATTCTGAAATCTATAATAAGAAGGTACTTAATCAGTACGGAAAAATAGCAAATGGAATTGTTGTTTCAAGTCTTGATTTGTGCTTAAACTATGGTGCCGTTTTTAATATTTCTTATGAAAATGAAAACCTACCGATGATGTTTTTTGGTACTGGAACAGTGGTACCCGATGACCTTGAAGCTGCCTCAGCAGAAAGAGTTTTGGCAGGAATTTTTCAAATAGAATAGTAATGTAAAAATTATCAACGTATTTACCTTAGGATGAGGTTGTTACGGGAGACAGGATGTCGCAAGAGATTACAAGAGATTGGCTTCAATCATTTCAAAGCCAAGTTGAGTCAAAAAGTACTTTTCAAAAAGCAAAGACTATTTCTTTTACGAGTGGAAAAGGTGGTGTGGGTAAAACCTCAGCCTCGCTAAAGTTTGCAAAACTTTTAGCACTCAAGGGATATAGAACGTTACTAATAGATTGTGATTATAATCTAAGTAACACTGCTGTTAAGTTGGGTTTACCTATCAATAACAGTTTCTTTACCATGGCCATTACGGGAAAATCATTTGATGAAGTTCTCCATAAAGATGGTAACTTTCATCTTTTGCCAGCATGTAATGGATCTTATGAGATCTTCGATCAAAACTTTGATTGGGATAAAATTATAATTGATATTATAAGCTCACACGAAGCAGATTATGATTATATTATTTTAGATAGCTCTGCTGGATTAAATAAGTCATCACTCACTTTAAGTGCCTATTGTGATTATCGATTTTTTGTCGTTACACCTGATAAAAGCTCAATCACAGATAGTTACTCTCTCATTAAAATTTTAAAACAAAGATATGGCATAAGTGAAAACCACCTTCTATTAAACAAGGTGAGTTCTAAAAAACAATATTGTCGCTTAGTGAAAACATTAACCGACACTGTGGATCAGTTTCTTTCCGCAAGATTAAATATATTGGGAGGAATCCCTTTAATGTCGGGTTCAGTTGATGAATTTGATAGAGAACTGTTAAATATTGCCGGGTCAAAAATAGAGAGCAGTTTTTCTAAAATAGTAGAGAAGTTCACCGAAGAGAACATTGGTACCTTTGTATCCTTGTCCGCCGCCAATCCAGTAAATACGACTGTAAGCGGGTTTGAACAAGAAGTTCAATCATCAATTTAGCTAAGGAGTGTTGCTAATGTCTTCTCTTGCCAAGAAACTTAAAAACTTAAAAGACTATAAATCTGCGATAGATGCAAAAACGAAAGATGAAATTATTATTGAGTACGCTCCCCTTATCAAGTTTATTGCACAGAAAATTGCTTCAAGACTTCCAAGTAATATTGAATTAGATGATCTTATATCGTGTGGTGTAATTGGTTTGATGGATGCAATCGATAAGTTTGACCCAACAAGAGATAATAAATTTAAAACATATGCTGAATTTAGAGTAAGAGGAGCGATCCTTGATGAGCTAAGAGCTCAAGACTGGGTGCCTCGTTCTGTAAGAGAAAAAGCTAAGCTTGTAGAAAGAACATATTCAAAACTAGAGAGTGACCTTGGTCGTCCTGCTACTGATGAAGAAATGTGTAAAGAGCTTCAGTGTACTCAAGATGAATTTCATGACCTTCTCAATAAAGCAAAATCAGTTAGCTTATTAAATATTGATGACTCAGCTTCTTTTAATAGAGGTGATAAGCGTCTTATGGCCGGATTAATGGAAGATAGTCGATCATCTAACCCTTTCCATGCTGTAAGTTATAAAAACGCGAGAGATAAGATTAAAGAAGGGATAATGACTCTTCCTGAAAAGCAAAGGCTTGTTCTTTCTCTGTACTACTATGAAGATTTAAATTTAAAAGAAATTGGACAAGTTCTTGATGTAACAGAGTCAAGAGTAAGTCAGCTCCATACTCAAGCAATAATGAAACTTAAAACAAAACTAAGAATGGTATTTGAAAGACCGGAGGATCTGGTTAGTTAAATACATTCCTTTTTCAGGATGAAAATGGACCAAAAGTTAGAAAACCAATTGGATTCGGGGATTGAGGCATTAGAAGACCTATACAAACTGGGTGATTCAAATATTTCTCCAATCTTAGATAGGCTCCATTTTCATTTCTCAGAAGTATATAGGGAAGCAACTGAAACTCAAAAGCTCTCTCACTCACATTCACACATTGTGGAATGGTTAGAAAAGAGAGTTGATGATTATGTTAAAACCTTCTACGACTCACTAAATTGTCATTGTGAATTTAAGTATATTAAAAATATCGAGAACCTATCACTAGAGAGTTGGAATAATTTATTTGAAGTTTTTCCAAAGTTTATCTCCCTAGCGACGTTGTTCTATCAAAGTGGAAATGTAACACTCTCTGTAGTTGATGGGGCTTGTCGGTTAAGATGTGAGCTAAATCCAGATGAATTGATATCCAAGAGAGAAGAGACTTATAGACTTTATCGTTTCTTTTTTTCGAAACATTGTCTTTTAACTTACAAGATTATTGAGTCAGATCACAAAATAGAAATTGAATTTGAGTTAAATACTCAAGAACAAGTTAAAGATAAGAAATACAATTTGGCCTATGACATAGGTCCAGAGTTTGTCTTAGGTCTTCCTGATGGCTTTTCTCGCTATAAGCAGTCATTATCAGACTTCTTAGAGATAGCAAATAAGGGAAAACACCCCATTTTTATAATCAATGAGGACTTAACACTGATAGAGACTGATCACGTTAGTCATGAATTTTTTGGCAAAGATTGGAATGGAGAAATTCTGCATTTCGCCTTTTTATTTCGTCCTATTTCCTTCATAATATCTAGTAAGGGAAAGCGAATTTTTAAGAGTCGTTTCCATGAAAATAAAACAGGATGTTTGATTTCAAATTCTAAATTTGAAAATAAAGAAGGACAGGATGTTGTTGAATCTCGTTCAAAACAATATAAGAATTTCGATTTCTTTTCTATTTTTAATAAATAGTATTTTTATGCACGTAAGGATGGTTACAAATGAATCTACGGTTAAGTAGAAGTTTGCAGACATTTTATTTTTGTCTCTTACTTTCAGTTATTGCGGTTACAGCTACAGGTGTAAAACTTTTATGGGATGATGGTTTTCTTAACACAAGAAATATTACAAGCTCTTTTGAAGCGAGTATCAAGCTAGAAGAATTAAAAGCACGTAATAGTATTGAGCAAATAAGAACCTTTGTTGAAAATGATAGAGTTAAAGATTCTATAAAAAGATTAGAAAACTTTGGAAAAGAAGCACGAAGGCTCAATCAGATTGTAGCCATTGAGGAATATAGAAACCTTGAAAGAACTTTAGAGCTCACTAAAAACTCAACGAAGGGATTACTGCAAAGTTCAAACTTATCAAAAGTAGTACTTGTTCTTGGAAATAAAGTTTCTGATTTTCATAACTTCGTTGTGCAAAATAGATGGAGAACACTGACAAGAATGTCTAGAAGAGTACAGGCTAAGCTATCTCCTGGACGTGTAAGTACACCAGGCTTCTTTAGATATAAATCTCTTAGAAGCTTACATAGAAGTATTCAAAGTGATATCGAAACAATGACCAAGGTAACTACCGGTTCTGTTCTTTCTGCCCTCGATAAACAACAAATTTTAACAAAAATCGAAACTTTAAAGTCAGAAATGAATCTCATCGAAAGATATCTTGAGGGACTTAAAGAATTTAGTTCAGCTTTTGTAAAACTAGATGGTGCTTATAACGTATGGCTAACTAAAGTAGAGCCTGAAGTAACATTGCAGAAAATTCAAATTGAGAAGAATGCACGAAATCTTACTTTTGGACTGCTTGGACTACTCAGTATTTTATCATTTGGTTTACTCGCAGGATTCTTTATTTATAGAAAGAATTTAAAAACAATTTATAAAGATGTTGAGTTCTATAGCAGAAAAGTTATTGAAGATATGGTTATTCCAATCGAAGCAAACTTTAATGAAAAAATGAGTCCTGAATTTAAAAGTGAATTAAAAAGATTAAGAGAATATATTCATAAGAGAATGAGCTTTGGAACTGTATTCCAAGAAGCTGTTCCATTTAGTTCAATTTTACTTGATAGTAATTTAAATATGGTCTGGGCCAATAATCTTTTCTATGAGCACTGGAGCTTTGAAAATAAAAGAGATGAGAGCATAAGCTGGGATTATCTACAACAATTTACAAACCTTGGAGATGATGACCCTGTCTTAATGGCCTTGAGAGAAGGAATAGCTGGAATATATCAAATTCAAATTAAAGATAGAAAGAATGAAGATGTAAGTCCATATGAAATGTATGTTTCACCAGTGGAGTATGCAGGACAAAAACGAATTATGATTTTCTTTTATCCTCTTAGAAGTTTGGAAGAGACGTTATCTAATCAAACGCAAGCAATTGTTTCTCCTGTTAGAAAAACTCTTGAAGCACTTACAAATAATACTTATAACTCAGAGTTTAAAAATAAAATCATGAAAGATTTTGAAATTGCAGGAATAACAAATGTATTTGATTCCTTTCAGAGCCATCATGACTTTGTAAGCCAACAAAAGCATGGTTTATTGTCTGAAATTGAAAGTTTAGAAAATAAGCTATACGACCAATACAAAGTTCTTGACGATATAGAGAAGGTTGAGAATAAGAGAAGAGATATTGTTGCTCAAACAATGACAAACTTTTCATCTGCTAAAGACTCTATTATTTATGCAACAGATCTTCGTTATCAAATGGAAGACCTGCTTGATAAATCGGTACAGTCAGCACAAGCAGTTTTAAAAGAAGAGAGTGCGGTACTTAACTCTGCCGTCAAAGCAGATAAAGTCATTCAAGAAAATGCAAAAGCTTTTAAAACGGTAAGTGGCCTAAGAGATTCTTTCAAGGTTGTAAGGTCTGAAATTGAAGATCTTAAGAGTCGCTTGTCTCAAAGTGTTGAGCAATCCTTAATCTTTATGAAAAGAGAAGGGGTGGATATTCGCCTTGAGCAAAGTCTTAGTAAAATTAAACTAGAGATGAAGGGCATTGATAAGGTGTTTGGAGAATTTAGTCAGCTCGTAAGAAGTATGGACGTGGGGCTTAGTAAGTGTGAAATGATTATTGAAGACTCACAAGTTCCAAACTTAGAAGAATTTAAAAATGTAATGAATGAGGCAAAAGAATTAATCGAGACAATCGCATTTAAGTCAGGCTCTCTCATTAGAACTGGAGAGAAAGTTGATACTCAAGTTGTAGGCTCCATGCATGATCTCTTTACCTCTTTCAGTGAAGATAGAGAAGTTGCAAAAAGCACAGAGAAGCTTCTTGTTGAAAGAAAAATGGATGAGGAATCTCACGGTGATAATGAAGAAGCAACACAGACTGAGATTGAAATTGAATTCTTTGCAGAAGAAGACTTTGAAGAGCAGCTAAGTAATGAAAGCAACGTTTGATCATATATTTATTTCACCTAAAGATTGGGTGAAAACAAAAGAATTCTATGAATCTCAAATGGGGATGAAGACCGTCGCCTCTTGGGGTGATAGTCCTGGACATAGAGGAGCCGTTTTAAAAAATGACTCCGGATTTAGTCTCGCAATTGCTGAAGATCATGGCGATGAGGATCCAACAGGATCAGAGCCTGGTAAAGCTGATCATGCTTGGAGAGAAGGGATAAACGGCGTAAGGCCAACTCTTCATCTCAATGTTGAAGATATCCATAGAGCGTTCGAGTCCATCACAGATAAGTCTGCAATCGTTATTCCACCTGAGATCACACATTGGGGCACTAAATGGTTTATTATCAAAGATCCCGATGACAACCTCATTGCCATTAATCAAGAAGTAAAATAATCATCAGAGCTGATAAATAAATCTAAGCTTTCTTTAAGTGATTCTAAATTACTATTATTTTCAATAATGTAATCAGACATTTTCTTTTTATCTTCTAAGGGCCACTGTAGATCAAGAATTTTGTCGGCGAGTTGTTCCGTTGAATTATCTCTTTCTATTAATCTTTGTTTTTGAATTTCTCTCTTTGTAGCAATGAGAAGAATTGAGTCCACCATTTCATTAAGTTCCTTTTCAAATAAAAGGGGAACATCATAAACAACCCAAGGGGAGTTGGCCGCTCTTTCTAAAAACTTCTTTGGTAGACGGGCATATATAAACGTTTCAATTTTTTCCTGTAGAGACTCGTCATCAAAGACCTGTTGCCTAAGAGATGGAAAATTTATGTCATGATTAATAACGCATTCAGGAGCAACCTTTTGTATGAAGCCGATGGCCTCTTGAGTTGAGTAAATCTCTTTGACCAGTTCATCTGCATTAATAACCTCTATACCTAGATCTTTTAACATATTGGCAACAGTGGTTTTGCCGCTGGCGATCCCTCCCGTTAGTCCTAATATAGGAATATTACAGCCATGAAGTCTTTGTTTAGAAGTTAGTTTTGAAATAAGTTGTCTGTTCATATTATTTTTCATTCATTTTTGTTATTTGCCAGTAATGGTCTAGTTCTGTTTGAGTCATGTTCTTCATATCGAGTTGTTTATCTCGAATAAGTTTCTCCATATCATTGTAGCGTTTCAAGAACTTCTTATTGGCGGCCCTAAGAGCTTCTTCTGGGTCAAAATCTAAATGGCGTGCTAACTGAGCAGCACTGAAGAGAAAATCTCCAATTTCTTCAAAGGCCCTTTCTTTATTAACTGCTCCAGGAGAGATCTCCTCTTTTAACTCTTGCCACTCTTCCTCAACCTTATAAGAGACTTGTTGATAATCATCCCAGTCAAAGTTTACATACTCCGTTTTTTTTCCAATTTTATAAGCACTTAGTAGCGAGGGCATGGCCAAAATATCTTTTTCAATTTGGTAAGATGATACTTTATCTTGAGTTGAAGACTTTTCGTCACCTTTTATCTTTTGCCAATTTTCTTTTATTTCTTCATCTGTAAAAACTCTTCCTTCTGGATTTTCAAAAACATGAGGGTGGCGACGTATCAATTTATCAGCTAAGTTTTTAGAAACACTTTCTAAGTCAAAAGCCTTTCTTTGCTTCCCAATGACACTATGAAGGAGGACTTGAAGGAGAACGTCACCTAATTCATCTTCCATCCTTGAATCATTTTTATCTTCTACTGCGTCAATAAACTCATAGCTTTCTTCTTGTAGAAAACGTAGTAAGCTTTGGTGTGTTTGTTTTAAGTCCCAAGGGCACCCACCGTTTGGGTCTCTTAACTTTGAGACAACATCATAGAGTCGTTTAAATTCAGTAAGTTCCATTTTTACACCCTGAGTTTAGTTTGTTACGATATTTTATCAATGTTTATACAGGATTGTCATGGCCGAAGAAGATAGATTTAGCATTTTTGAGAAAGGAAATCTTTCTTTGAGCTGGTCATACGAGTCTAACCTCAACCTTAGCAAGATTAATATTGATAAATTAAATAACTACTTAGACAAACTTGTTGATAGTTTTTACGAATTTGTCATTGATAAAGAAATATTTGATGAACTAACTGAAATCGAATTTTCAACAAAAATTTGTAGTAATGATGCTATTCAAAACTTAAATAGAGATTTTCGCTCAAAAGATAAGGCCACTGACGTTCTCTCTTTTGCTTTGTACGAAGATATTCGTTCAGGTGAAGAAGATGTTTTTGGAGTTGCTGAACTAGGAGATATTTTTATATCTCTAGATAAAGCAATTGCTCAAGGAACTGAATTTAAAATCACTACAGAGGAAGAAGTTATTCATTTACTTACCCATGGCTTTCTTCACTTATTAGGATTTGATCATGAAATCTCACAAGAAGAGGAAGACTTAATGTTTTCCTATGAAGAAGAAATTTTGAAGTCGTTATCAATAAACTTGAAGGTATAAATATGGATCAGAGTTTAAAAATTAAATTTGATGAATCTAAAAACTTAATAAAAAAATATGCTCCTAAGTTGGAATCACTTCGGAGGTCACTTTGAAGTCAATAAGAAGAACGACCGACTAAAAGAAATTTCCCAAATGGAGGCACTTGAAGGATTTTGGAATG
>TARA_R110002072_G_scaffold253134_1_pt1 | contig 75776 bp, 57 predicted proteins | sample TARA_R110002072 | Tara Oceans TARA_R110002072 (sample SAMEA4397118) | marine metagenome | biome: Polar Biome; feature: [SRF] surface water layer (ENVO:00010504); material: water (ENVO:00002006), including particulate matter (ENVO:01000060) such as... | depth 5 m
ACTGTCTCCTGAACAATTATTGGAATTAACACAGTCTCTGAAACCGGGGGCTATAACATAATCCGCACCGACGGTGCTCGTTACTTTAAAAAATTTGTTTCAAAACATTGCGCCATGGCGCCGCCGCGAGAGAATTGCATATTCAAAACCTTCGTGGTTCAAACAAAACCCCAAAGATTAATCATTTCCATTGCGCCTTTGCGCCCTTGCGGGAGCTATTCTGATGCTATTGATTTTTTACGTTGCTCCTCCGCGAGAGAATTGCATATTCAAAACCTTCGGGGTTCAAACAAAACCCCAAAGGTTAATCATTTCCATTGCGCCTTTGAGCCCTTGCGGGAGCTATTCTGATGCTATTGATTTTTTAAACGTTGCGCGCCGTTGCGCCGCCGCGAGAATCCTCCCCTACTCGCTCTTCAGCACCTTAGCAGGATTTGTTTGCGAAGCGACATAAGAATGAATTCCCACGATCAGCAAGCAAATCGCCATCACTCCCAAACCGGCTGCTGCAAATATTAAATAAGGCATTTCCACTCGGGTATTAAATCCATTGAGCCAGTCATTGAGGAAGTAGTACGCTGGAAATACTGCGATGAGAAATGAAACTCCCACCAAAATCATGTACTCTCTAGAGATCAAAAATAGGATCTGCTGTAAGGTTGCTCCCAAGACTTTTCTAATGCTGATCTCTTTAGTTCGCTGAGCAATGGTGAAACTGGAAAGTCCAAATAATCCCAAACAGGAAATCAAAATCGCCAACCCACAAGCAAAGCTCAGCACGTTTTTAATTTTCACGTCTTCCCGATAAAACTTGTCAATTTGGGCATCCAGAAAGTTAAAAGATGCCGTTTCATAAGGGTAGATGTCCAGATAAATCTGCTCCAATCGTTCCTTAGCTACTGCCAAATTTTGATCGGAATTAAGCTTCACATTCACCGACTGAAAATAGGTTGGGTTATAGGTAAATAGCAATGGACGAATTTTCTCCCGGAGCGTTCTTGAGTGAAAATCTGCAACCACTCCTATAATTCTTACCTGCTCTTGGCTATAGGAAACCTCCGTCCCAACCGCTTCCTCTATCGAAGAAAAGCCAGCTTCCTTCACAAATTGCTCGTTTACCAAGATCTCATCTGCTCTATCTATACCGTCTGAACCTGCCAATAGAGGGATGCCATTCACTTTTACAAAAGCGGAATCTACATTCATCACTTGTATATAAAGTTGCTTCTCCGTCGTGTCCACAGGCACCATAACATCCGAAGTCCAAAGGCTCGTGGTTGACACCAGACTACCACTCAGGCTGGCACTTTTCACCATTGCTTCTTGGTTGAAGCGATCCTGAAGTTGCAGCATTTTATCTGGATCTGACATGAAAGGCAGTGAAGCGAACATCACAGCTTCCTTATCAAAACCCAAAGGCTGGCTAGTCACGTAGTTGAGCTGATAGTTCAGCACCATTACTAAAATGATGAAAGCAATGGAAGAGGACAGTTGCATTACTGTAAGATTTTTTCGCAGAAATACGCCCACAGAGAATTTCCCAGTTCTGATCATTTCTCCTTTCAAAGCACGCTGAGGATCGTAATTGGAAAGAATCAGTGCTGGATAAATCCCTGAGATCATCGAGATCAACACAGGAAATCCTGCATAGAAAAGGATATTATAAGGAGAGAAATAATCAATAGTAAAATTCTTTGGCAAATAGGTAGCAAACAGCAATTTGATACCTTCTACAAATGCCATAGCTAGAATAGTGCTGAATATCACGATCAAAAATGTCTCTGCGAGAAACTGAGTGATCAATTGAAAACGGGTACCACCGATGGTTTTTCTGATTCCAACTTCCTTGGATCGACCAATAGCCTGAGCAGTTTCCAAGTTGACAAAATTCAATACTGCAAGCACCAGAATGATCAGTCCTATAAAAATCAGGCCCTTCAAGAATACTTTGGAAACGCTGGTACTACCATAGTTTGGTGTGAAATGCATTTCTGAAAGTGGTTCGGCGAAAAAGCTTGTATTATACTCCCCATTTTCTTCAGCCTCCATATTTTTCGCAATCAATGGCTTGAATGCTTCATCCACAGATTCAGGAGATACTCCTTGAGCGAGTTTGACAAAAAGCTGGCTACTAGAATTCACCGAAGTCCAATCGTGCAGACCAAACCACTCGATCTGCTCTTCTGTTCGGATAGTGCTGTAGGATATAAAGTCATTGAAGATAAAGTCCGTGTTATCTGTATATCCAGCCACTACTCCCGTGACTTTGGCATAGATAGAATCCGAATCCACAAACATCAATTCCTGTCCCAAGACATCTGAAGCTTCTGAACCTGGGAAGTACTTATGTAAACTTTCTTCAGAGATCACCAGTGATTCAGGCTGAATCAAGGCCGTTTCCGGATTTCCTGCAAGCCATTTTCTAGGGAATATTTTAAAGAAACCAGGATCAGCAAAAGTCACCTCATTGGATCTTCCAAAAACCTTGTTGGTATTGGGCATTGCCACCAAGGTCTCATACATAGTATAAAGCCTGCCTTTTCCTTCGATTCCTGAGATCTCATCCTGAATCACCTCACCTAGTGGTCCTGGAGTTCCAGAATTTGGAAAACTTCCACCATCCCCCCAATCCGTGAGGGTGTTAATACGATAAATTCTCTCCTTATCCGGATGAAACTGATCAAAACTGTAAGAATGCGTCACCACATTGAATATTAAAAAGCATATCGCCACACCTATAGAAAGACCCAAAATATGAATAAACGAACGCATCTTATTTCTAAGGATGTTTCTCCAGGCGATTTTGAAGTAGTTTTTTAGCATTTTATTCAAATTGAAAAATTGAAATATTTTAAGTACTTATCCGCCGTGGCGGATTGGAAGATAATTCTATGCGTCATTGCGAACGAGGGACGAGTGAAGCAATCTGTTGCCTATAAGAGATTGCTTCCTTCCTCGCAATGACGCTACATCAGGCATCCAGCATCACTCATCCTTCAGCGTTTTCACAGGATTCATTTGCGTAGCGCGATAAGACTGAGCAGACACTATCAGTAAAGTGAATACAATTCCAGCAACTCCCAAAACAGCGAAATTGAGCCAGGAAGGCCAGGATTTTATGGCAAACTGTGCAATCCAAGTTTGCATCAAATACAAACTCAGTGGCAAGCCGACCAGTACTCCTGCGACTGTAATCATCAGGAATTCCTTATTAAACATCCAGGAAATACTGAAGCTGGAAGCACCCAACACCTTGCGTATCCCGATTTCCTTCGTACGACCAGCTATGCTCAAAGCGGCCATAGCAAATAGTCCCATCGCGGCAATAAGAATTGCAATTCCAGCAGCCATAAATACCATTTTACCTAAGCGCTCATCTGACTTATATTGATCCTCAACTGTCTGGTCCATAAAACTGAAACTAAACGCTTCCAATGGATAAACCCGCTCCCATTCACTTTCAAGCATATTCCTGAAAGCCTCAAAGTCAGTTCCATTACCCTTCACCAACACTTTGGGATTGGTGGTAGAACTAATCATCAGCATATTAATACCGCTAAAGAATGTCTCAGGACTTTTTGCCAAAACCACTGGCTCAATTTCTTTATATAAGGAGTTGTGATGAAAGTCTTTGACCACACCTATTATCTGGTGCGGATTAAAACGTGTATTTGGCATCATTTCTCCCAGCGGATCATCCCATTTCATAGCCTTGGCAAAGGTCTCATTGATGATAAATGAACTACTATCTGATCCTGGGTCAGGATTGAAGTCCCTGCCTGCAGCCATCTCCAATCCCATGGCTTTGATATAATCACCCCCAACAAAATTTACCCTAAAATTAAACTGCTCATCATCATTAGTAGGAAATCCTGCGTCCCAAAAAGAATTATCACCATAAGTTGCAATAGAAATCCCGGCAGATTGCACCTCAGATCGACCTAGCAATGCCTGTCTGTAGAGTTCAGCTTCCTGAAAACTTTCTGTAATAGATTTCACGAAACTTGTACTTGGCACATCTGGTACATCTACGATCACTACCATTTCCTGATCAAAGCCGAGATCATAGGTTCGAATTGCTTTCATCTGATTCACCATTATCAAGGTAGAGGCGATCAAAAGGAACGAAATGAAAAACTGAAATGCTACCAATCCTTTCCTCAGCGCTTGCTTACCAAATCGTATTGACAAATTGCCTTTGAGCACCTGAATTGGCCTTAGGCTAGACATAAAAAATGCTGGGTAGGCCCCTGCCATAGCAGTAATCAGAATCACTAATCCAACTAGTATGAAGATTTGAATTGGACCATAAATCAACACCAATTCCTTCTCGAAAAGGTTATTAAAAGTAGGGACAAGAACCTCAGCCAAAATCAAACCCAACACCAAAGCTGAGATAGTGGTCAGAAAAGCCTCTGTCAAAAACTGAAACACCAATTGCCCAAACTCTGCACCCATGGTTTTTCGTACGCCCACTTCTTTGGCTCTAGTAGTGGATCGACCGATAGCCATGGTAGTGAAATTGATACAAGCAATCAACAATATCAGAAAGGCAATGCCTGCCAAAATCCAAAGCAGCGTAGGACGGGTGGATTCTACCATTCCTGAATTTGGATTATCTGTCAAGTGCATCTCAGCAATAGGCTGAAGGGTAAATAAATAATTTCCCTCTTTGTATTTCTCACCTAGCACCTTCTTCATCATACTTTCCACTCCAGCTTCCACGGATGCCTTGTCGGATGGTGAACTTAATTTGACATAGGTATCTCCGTATACTTGAAACCAATTGTTTTGACCTTCCTCTGTTATACTAAAGTCCAGATTTTGATCGTTCATAAGAATTTCAAATTGAATACTGGAATTAGCAGGGAGATTTTCCAAAAGGCCCGTCACCTGATATTCCTCGTAGTTATCTCCCATTTTCATCCGGATAGATTTTCCAATAGGATTGGCATCTCCAAAGTATTTCTTGGAAACTTCCTCCGTGATCACCACTGCAAACTTGTGCTGTAGAACTTGTTCTTTGGTTCCCTGAAGAAGATTGAAACTGAAAATCTCAAGAAAATCTGGGCCTACCATCAGGTATTTTTGATTTTGGGTAGTCTCTTCATCTAGATATGCCTGAGCTGAACCACCAATCATGCGGGTTGTGTAAGCGACTTGAGAAAATTCACTTTCGAAAGTCGGCGCAGTTATTATTGGAGTAGAAAAGGAAGTTTGATCCTCACCATCTTCGAATTGATGGCGCTCGACTCGGAAAATCTGATCGCTTTCAGTATGAAAATCATCAAAGCTGATCTCGAACTGGACAAAAAAGAAAATAAGAATACTTACACCCAAGCCTAAAGTAAGGCCGACTAGGTTGATACCGGTATGTAACTTGTTTTTGGATAGATTACGAATGGCAATTTTCAGATAGTTTTTCCACATAGCTTAATTTTTTCAAAGGGTGATTGATGTTGTTTGTATGTGTGTGTTGAGTCTATCTAGAGCGGATATATCATTAGTTTCAATTCTCTTATTGAACCTTAGCCAATCGACATCCCAATTTCTCTATTATGCTTCTTAGAAAAGCTTTCCACTTCCATGCCATTCAAAAAGCCCTTAAATGACGTAAATCACCACGTTTGAATTTATTTTAGAAAATCCTATCGGACGTTTTTGTCCGCTAGTGGGCGAAAGTAAAGCTAGTATGCTGTGAGCAGTTCCGATAGGCATCTGAATCAGACGCAGCCTTCATACCATCTATTTCTCATTTAGAAATAGATGGTATGAAGTAGAGATAGAAAAAATGACCCTTGAAGATAGTCTACCTGAATAATTCCTTGGAGTCCTAAAATCAACTTTCTTGAAGTCTCCCTGCATGGACTCCAGAAACATCGTGGTAACTTGATATTTAATAAATTATCAGGGAGTAACTTACCACCACCCAAATAACCAGAATCATGTCACAAAACCCGAAAAGCATTTTTTATCTGATCGTAGGTATAGGATTACTATTTCTTCAATCCTGCAAACCAGAATCGAAAGAAATAGGGAAGCCAAATATTGTCCTCATCCTGACTGATGACCAAGGTTGGGGAGATCTAGGAATCAATGGAAATTCCCAAGTGAATACTCCCAACATTGATCAATTGGCAATTAAAGGCGTTCAATTCAGCAGGTTTTATGTGGATCCAGTTTGCTCTCCTACCCGGGCGGAGATTTTGACTGGCAGGTATCACCCTCGGGGAGGAGTATATTCTACCTCAAGAGGTGGTGAACGTCTGGATCTTGACGAAAAAACAATTGCCGAAATCTTCCAATCAAATGGATACAATACTGCTGCCTTTGGCAAATGGCACAATGGCTCCCAGCCTCCTTATCATCCCAACAACAGAGGCTTCGATGAATTCTATGGCTTCGCTTCAGGACATTGGGGAAATTATTTCAGTCCTATGCTGGAGAGAAATGGAGAAGTGGTCAAAGGTGATGGATTTATTATTGACGATTTAACCAATAATGCGCTAGACGATATAGAAAAAAACACGGATAAACCCTTCTTCGTTTATCTGGCATACAATACCCCTCATAGTCCTATGCAGGTGCCTGATATCTGGTGGGACAAATACAAGGATGCTTCCATCGATTCCACACATCAAAATGGCAGTAAGGAAAAGATAGATAAGACCAGGGCTGCCTATGCTTTGTGTGAAAATATAGACTGGAATGTTGGAAGAGTGGTGGACAAATTGGACAGCCTAAAACTCCTGGAAAATACGATAGTAATCTACATGTCTGACAATGGACCGAATGGCTGGAGATGGAATGACGGGCTGAAAGGGATCAAGGGAAGCACAGATGAAGGCGGAGTTCGTTCTCCTTTTATCCTGTATTGGAAGGATCAATTGAAACCTCAAATCATCTCGCAGATTGCCAGTGCAATTGATATTTTGCCTTCCCTGATGGATTTGGCGGGTATTACCTCAGCATTTGACAAACCAGTTGACGGTATTAGCTTGAAGCCTCTATTAACAGAAACAAACCCAGCTTGGAAGGATCGATATGTTTATAGTCATTGGAATGGAAAGGTCAGTGTCCGAAATCAACAATACCTGCTTGACAGTGACAACCAACTATTTGACCTAAACTCAGATCCAGGACAGCGTCAGCCTATTGCACAACCTTCGGAAGCTATTCTTTCTGAATTGACCAAAGCAAAAAATGAATGGATCAGAAATGTGCTATCAGAACTCGACCGTGACCGTGAAGAAATATTCCCGGTAGGCTATGAAGGAAGTAAATTCACCCTACTTCCAGCTAGAGATGGTATTCCGCATAGAGGTATTAAGCGATCTAGCATACATCCAAACTCCTCTTTTTTCACCAACTGGACTTCCACTTCGGATAGTGTCACTTGGGATACGGATATTCTGACTTCGGGCAAATACAAGGCGACGGTCTATTACACTAGCAAAGCTTCGGCTGTAGGTTCCACCTTAGTATTGAAACAAGGGGAAAATGAAATTAGCACTGGAATCAATGAAGCTCATGACTCTGATTTCCTAGCTGTGGAATATGATCGCTCTCCTAGAGACGAGTCTTATGAAAAAGATTACAAACCCTTGGAAATAGGCATAATTCAATTGGACAAAGGACATCATCCGCTAACGATGAAAGCTTCAGAAATTAAAGGTTCGGAATTTATAGAAGTTCGGATGCTTGTATTGGAGCGAGTTAACTAATTTTCAGGCCTATGAATAGATTATTCTTACTTCTTCCGTTCTTAATTTTTTCTTGCAGTCAAATCAAGCAGATTTCAAAAAGTGAAGAATCAAAATTGATTTTAGAGCTATTAGAGAAATATATTGTGCATGATTCACTTTACGAAACCAGAACTATTAATAAATATTTATTGCCCTACGAATATTATGAACAGGAATATTCAGAAGATGGAGACCTAGCTCCCCCACCATATGGGTATGGCTCGAAAAATGAATTCGATATTATAAATTCAATTGAATTGAACCCATTTTTCAGTGATTCTGCCTCTATTGTTCATGTCAAGCATCAACTATTAAACTCCGAAAAGATTGCTAAAAAACATAAACTAAGTACTCTAGATATAGTCAACCTAGCAATGAATAATGAGGATCAAGATTCATGGTATTCCTTTTATCTTCCAATATTCAATGCTGACTCCTCGGCAGTTTACATGCAATATGATTTCTATCCCAACGGTTTTGGAGGTTTTGGATGGGGAAATGGTGCAGTTTTATTAAAAGAGAATGGAGAATGGAAGTACCATGATTTCATCCCGGGATGGATAAATTGAATGATAAACTATTTACCTAATCTCAATTAAAAATTATGACCAAAACACTTTACGAGTTAACAAAAGAAGACTGGAATAGCCTTTTCCCAATTGAGATGGTAGATCATAATCCCAGCTGGAAATCAGTTTTTGAAAAGGAAAAAGAAGCTATTCTATTATCGGCAGGGTCTGATGCAATACTTAGAGTTGAGCACTTTGGGAGTTCATCCATACCAAGTATCAAATCGAAGCCATACATCGATATGCTTATAGAGATTCCTACAGAATTACTCTTTGATGAAGACCTGATTGCAAAATTTGAAACCCTGGGTTATTCTTACTTCAAGGTGCCAAAAAGAGATCATATTCCTGCTTACATGTCTTTTGGAAAGGGCTATAGATTTGATGGGATAAAGGAGCAGATTTTCCATATCCATATGTGCCCATTAGAGAATATCATGTGGGAACAACTCCTGTTCAGAGACTATTTGAATGAAAATGAAGACCGAGCTAAGGAGTATGAAGCGCTGAAAGTTGAGCTAGCAGCAAAGTTTAGAAATGACCGTGGAGCTTATGTTTTGGGGAAAAACGACTTTATAAAAGAGACTTTGGAGATGATTAAAAGCCAAGAATAATTGGTTCAAACCTGCTTAGAAACACCTTTTTCAACACAAAGAAACAAAGAGCATAAAGATTTGAAATGAGAATTAATCCGTGGTGAACGGAGGTCATTTCTATGATTTTCTATGTGTCTATGTGGTCATTTTTTTTTCGCCACATAGAGTCATAGATTTTCATAGCATTGAAATGGTAAGATGACGCTTCAATAAGAACTTCATTTCCTTTGTTCTCTTTGTGACTTTTGTGGTAAACACCTTTTTCAACACAAAGAAACAAAGAGCATAAAGATTAAAATGAGAATTAATCCGTTGTGAAAGGAGAACATTTCTATGTTTTTCTATGTGTCTATGTGGTCATTATTTTTCACCACATAGAATCATAGATTTTCATAGCGTTGATATGGTAAGATGACGCTTCAATAGGAACTTCATTTCCTTTGTTCTCTTTGTGACTTTTGTGGTAAACACCTTTTTCAACGTAAAGAAACTAAGAGCATAAAGATTAGAAAGGAGAATTAATCCGTGGTGAACGGAGGACATTTCTATGTTTTTCTATGCTGCTATGTGGTCATTTTTTTTTCGCCAAATAGAATCATAGATTTTCATAGTTTTTACACTCCCTAACTGGTTTCAAACCCACCTAGCAGCAGACTTCTCTCCTGACCTTAACATACTTATTTAATTGAACTCCATGTAAACCCTAGACTACTCAGAAGCTGTTTTTAACATAAACCACTCACCAAATTAAATTTTTATAACTCAATCTGTAGCGTATCATAGTTCGGCTTCGTCTGAAGAATACATACATTTATATCTTTAAACTCGAAATATATGAAACCCCTCTACTCGGCCTCCTCCCTACTTTTCTTGCTGTCGGTTTTAGTATTTTCTTCCTGTGTAGATGAGGTAAATAGTTCCTACACCTATCACACCATGATGCCTATTTATCTGGAAATGAGTGACGTCAGAGCTAGAATCATTACCACTGAGCCTGCCCAACCCTTGGACAATCCTGGTAAAATCTACATTTATGAAGATTATCTTTTCATCAATGAACCCACCAAAGGGATACATATCCTGAACAATGAGAATCCTGCTAACCCAATCAATTTAAGTTTCATTCCCATAGCTGGAAACGTGGATATGGCGGTAAATGGCAAAATTCTCTACGCTGATAATTACGTCGACCTACTGGCATTTGACCTTAGTAATATCAACGACATTAAGCTAGTCAAACGAGTGGAAGATGTCTTCACACATATGTACACCCACGCCACTGGAGAGATTATAACCTTCCGTGACACCGTAATCACAACCGAAAATCCTACTTGGGGATTTGAGGATGGTGGCGGATGGCTTATGAATTCAAGCATGAGTTTTTCATCCAATTATTCAGCTGCCGCCCAAAGTTACGGGACAGGCGGTTCTATGGCCCGATTCACACTTTCAAATCTCCATTTGTATGCTGTAGATCAGTCCACTATGCGAGTTTTCGATGTGGAAAATCCGGCTGATCCTAATTTCATAAAGCCGATTGATTTAGGCTGGGGAATAGAAACCATTTTCCCTTTTGAGGACAAGCTTTTTATAGGATCCAATGTTGGAATGCATATTTACGATGCCAGTACACCGAGTTCTCCTACCCGTATGGCCGTGTATGAACATGTACAAGCTTGCGATCCAGTGGTGGTAAATTCTGACTATGCTTTTGTGACGCTAAGGAATGGAACTTCTTGCTGGAATGGAGCTAATCAGCTTCAGGTCATCGACATCAAAGACCTCTACCAACCTAAGCTCAAAAAATCATATCCTATGTTGAATCCACATGGTTTGGGCTTAGCCGGAGACTTCCTTTATATCACGGAAGGTATTCATGGACTGAAAAGTTTCAACGTCTCTGATGTGATGAATATTGATCAAAACCAACTCGAGTTTTTGACCAGTGAAAAGTCCGTTGACCTAATCCCTGGCCCCAAATCTCTGATTGTAATCGGCCCTGATGGGGTTTGCCAATTTGATTATAGCAACCCAGCCAAACTGAAAAAACTCAGCTGTATTCAAGTCAAAAACCCAGTGAAATTTTATTGATAGGATGATAGCTCAAAAAACTAAACTCCTTCTGCTAGGATTTTTACTCTTTTCTGCCACATGTGTGGCTCAGGAAAAACTCTATTTTGGCCAAACCGAAATCGGCTTTTTGTACGGACGCGGTGCCGATCAATGGGACGGAAATCATGAAAGGCGTATTGATATCAGTTTCATGACTTTCAATGGAGCGCATATAACCAGAAATCAGGTTGTAGGCTTTTCTCTAGGATTAGATCAATACGACGAGATTTCCATCATCCCTATTGCTTTGGGATGGAGGGGATTCCTGGGAAAAGAGGGTAAACCAAAGATTTTTGGAGGACTGGATTTGGGAGGAGGTTCAGCGATACTGGAGAAAAAAGTGAGTAATGAATGGAGCAAAAGTTGGTATGAAGGTGGATTGATGATCAGTCCATCTGTGGGTTTTAGCTTTCCTGCTCATAAAGGTAAGACTGCGCTTTCTTTCAGTGTAGCTTATAAGAGACAGAACATTTCCTACTTTCAGGGAAACTTATTGCAACCAGGCTCTCAAACAATAGCTTCAGATCTTCTTCCACTAGGCTACAGTTCTATGAACGAAAATAGCTACATCTACCGAAGCTTTGTGGCCCGAATTGGCCTTATTTTTTAACTCTTATTCTCCTGCACTAAGCCATTAAACAAATTTGAGGAGCACTTACTGAACGTATACTCTGAACTTTATTTACCTCCCACAAATCTCCTTATAAGGACAATACCCACATTTTTTCAAATCATCGGTTTGGTCGAAAGGAATTTCTGGATTGTAGATATCCTCCAAAAGTGATTTTAATCCAACCTTGTATTCATCCTCAAACTGCCTGTAATCATTTACTTCGACACCCTGTTTTGCTCTGGGAAGTTTGATTTGCAGGTATGGATTGAAATCATCGCCAAACATCTCCCGAAGGTTAAAGATTGTAGGTTTTAAAGGCAGGGTATTTTCAGGAACAGTGGCCTGATAGATCAAACCATAAAACATGGTTTGCATCGCAGCTTTATTCCTCGATTTATGCTCCCGATCAAACAGTGATTCCACATCAGGAAAGGTTTTGTTGTCCTGACCTGATTTGTAATCGATCAACCTCACCGAGCCATTATGCTCATCCACTCGGTCAATAATTCCCTTTAGCGACACTGTTTGAGCTCCAGCTGCGGTTTCAATCTTCAAGCCTGCTGTATATTTTCTCTCCTTCTCTAGAGAAATCAACTTGAATGGAGCCGAAGCCTCATCGATTTTCAAAATCTGATGCAAGTATTTCTGAAGCACGTCACGCGCGATAGCCATTTGCCCATTCAGTTTTGTATCGGCCTCGCCTTCCAAATGATAAAATTCCCTAATGGCTTTTTCAATAGCCGGAAATACCCATGCTTTATTGAGTTCCTCGAAATCTGACTTTTCTAGTAAAGTTCTATTCTTACGCTTCGCAAAATCTTGATACAAAATCTCCATGCTCAGGTGAGCCAAATTCCCAAAAACAGCCGCATCGATTTCCTCACTTACCTCCTGCTTTTCCTGAATATTGGCGAGATACTGAAGGTAGAATTTCAACCTACAATCCAAGAATACACTTATGGCAGAAGGCGAAAAGGAAGTCTTCGATTGACCATGCTCATCGATCAGATACTTATCCAACAAGCCTAGAACTTCTGCATCCTTTTGAATGGTAATGGATTCGGGAGATTTCTGATCGATTGGTATAAATACCACCTCCTCCTCCATCTCTCTTCCAAGCTCCACTCCCATTTGCTGCATGTAGCGGCTCTTTTCACCTGCTTTTCCTTGATCCGAAGCCGTAGTATAAATCATGTGAACTTCCTCCGCACTGTGCAACAACCTATAGAAGGTATAAGCATAGATAGAGTCATTCTGCTCCTGCACTGGCAGGCCAAAGGCTTTGCGAATATTGAAAGGAATCATGGAATTCAGCCCTGAGGAGGGCGGAAAACTATCCTCATTCATATTGCAAATGATCACTCGCTTGAAGTCAAGATTTCGGGATTCCAGCACACCCATGATTTGCAAACCTTGAAGTGGTTCGCCCTCAAAAGGCAATTTAACTTCTCTGAAAACTTGGCGGAAAAGTCGGATGAAAAACTCCCGATTAATCGTAAGAATATCCTGTCCTGTAAAAATCTCACGCAATCTGGTCAGCTGCTTGAAGCATTGATACAAATAAGAACGCTGCAGAGGCTCATCTTTCAATCGCTCAGCCAGAGCTTCCATCAGCTTAGCCAGATAGGAAAATAGGGAGTCATTCTCCAACTTCTGGAAGATCAACTGATACAGCTCACCACCTTTATGTAGCTTTTCTGCGGAAACATGAATTTGGTTCAAAAGCTGCATTTCTGCCATCAACTCCTCGGCAAAGCCTGGATTGACACTTTTTAGGTAGATTGAACTCAATAGGTTCTTGACCGCAGTGTGGTAAAACAACAGCTTACCATCTTCTTCCTTGATGTATCTCTGCATTTCCAATACAGCTTCCAAAAAGGAATAAACAGGCGCATTTTTCACTGGATACCCCATGGTCACATTCACCTTATCCACTTGCTCCGGTAGTGTATGTAGCACTGGAAAGAGCATCTGTTCATCTGGCAAAATCACCACTGTCTCCTCCCAAGCTTCACCAGCTGGAATTTTCTCCAAAATAGAACCTACTAAATTCGCCTGATTGGTCTTCAGAGGTGTTGCATAGGTCTTGATGCGAGCCTTGCGATCATCAATCTGCGTAGGAATATGTTCTGGAAAAGTGGGCCCAAAGATCTTGTCTTTCTGATAATCACGGAAAAACAAACCAGCCTCTTGCACTTTATCGTCTAAATAATACCCATCAATATCCCAGTAAATCTTAGCGCCAAAAGCGGTAATGTAATGCTTGATCAAAGCCTCCTCAGTTCCCGTGAAGGCATTGAAACCAACAAAATGATGCACTTTCTCAGGACGAGGAATACTATCCAGCGATTCTGCTACTTTTCTATACAGCATCCCAGAATAGGCCAAGCCAGATACGGCAAGTGAAGCTTGGAAACTTGTATATAGCGGACTGAGCAATTGCCAGAACTTCAAAAATTTCTCCTGATGATCCCTATCCTGATTCACAAATGATGACCAAAATTGCCGAATCAATGCGATCTGACTCTCGGTCAGAAAACTCAAGTCTGACTCTAATTCCTTGATTTCAGACAAATGATGGTAGAGTTTACCTGCATTCGCCATGAACTGATCCACATCATTGAAATCTTTAAGGATCATTTCTCCCCAGAAATAATAACGATCAAAAGTCTCGGCCTCTGGGTTGAGGTCCTGATACACTCGATACAATTCAAATATCAAGGTCAAATCATCAGCAGGACGATTTCCTGCCAGGTCATAGAATATCTCCTCGATAGTTTTCACCTCGGGCATCCATGTCGGTTTGCTGATCAAACTTCCCAGATGCTGGGTGAAAAACAATCCCGCTCGCCTATTAGGCAAAACGATGGTGAGTTTTTGCAGATCAACTCCGCTTTCGAGGATCTCTTTTGCTGTATTTCTTAAAAAACTATGCATAGACTTCCTCGATTACTCCCGTTTCTAAATAACATAAATAGCCCTTAGTTTGCTTCTGAGATAGTGAAGCTACCAATGACATGTATTCTCTCACTTGATTGGCGTAGCGACTTTGAGCCTCACCCGTTTTAAAATCCACGATTACTGCTTCTTCTTCATTTAGAATAATCCGATCTGGCCGTTTCTGCTTTCCCCCAGGAAGAAGAATTCCCTGCTCAGACAATAAAATGCCTTTGCTGCCGAACCATGAAGCAAAAAGCGAATCTGTAAATAGATGATCTAATTGTCGTTCTACCAACTGCTTTTCTTCCTCATTCAGTCTTCCTTCAAAATAAAATGACTGCAAATTCTGTAGCGCTGAAGCTTTGTCGGCAGACAATTCCAAGATCTCATGCACGATCAAGCCAAACTTCTGCTTCTTCCGCTGCTCCAGTCCTTCCATCGAAAAATCAACCGCATATTTCTTAAGGGTTAGCACTTCAGCCCAATTTTTATATGCCCAGCGAAGTTCTGGAGCTTTCTTAGTTTGTAGGGTTTTTACTTGACTTTCAGGCCAATCACCAAACTCAAACACTTTTGACTCTGAGTCATAATGAGAAATCAAGCTCAAGTTAGATTCTGGATCGGTATGGGATTGTACCAATTGCTGAAGCTGAATTTCCATCGTATTCTGTGATCCGATTTTGTCCTTGTAGGGAATAAAACCGAAAAAGACATCCTCAGCTCTTGTCAGCGCTACATACAACATATTTAAGCTGTCTAGATAAGCCATAGTCGCTTCCTCAGCATAAGTAGCGCTAAAGTCAGAATTTGCCAAATCCCCGCTTAATGTCAACGGGATAATAGCAGAAAGTCCTTTCTCTCGGTCTTCAAATGGAGACCAAACCACATTGCCTTTGCTGATATCAAAGATCGTCCACTTCAGAAATGGCATCACCACCACTTTAAACTGTAGGCCTTTTGACTTGTGAATCGTCAATATCCGCATGGCATTATGACCATCTGGAATTTTGACGGTTCGCTTCGTTTGATTGATTTCCCACCATTCCAAGAAACCGCTCAGATCTGCCCGATTGTTTGCAGTGAAGTCATAAACTGCTTCTTTGAATCCTGAGATATAGGCCTTCTCCAAGCCCAACTCCATCAGTCCAAGAACTTTGATCAACTCCTCCAAAGCCTCCATCAGAGGCAGCTGAAGCATCAAAATTTCCTTTTCCTTGAATTGCTTAACCTGCTCCTCCAAAAAGGCTGGCATTTTATCCAAAGCAAACAATTCGTGATCAACCGGAGCATCCATTAGCACAGCCAGATAATACCACATGGTTTTATACTGAACTTTATCGGCTGGATTGTGTAGGTAATTGAAGCCAGAAACAAGCGCTTTCACCGAAGCTGCCTTGTTTAGATACATAGACTCATCCGAAAGCACATCGAAGCTATAAGAGCTCTCTGGGTGCTCCGCAGCATAGCTCATCATACAATCCGCTATCGCCTCACCCTCCGATTTCCTTCTAACGAGAAAAGCGATATCCTCTAGCTCATATCCGTGATCCTGCAATTCTATGACCAGCCCAGGCAATTTTGAAAGAACAACCTCGTCGAAATTACACTCCTCTTCTTCATCTTTAGGATCGATGAATTCCAGTTTGACCTTTCCCTTGAATGCGGACTTTTCCTTTTTCGGAGAAATCTTCTGAAAGGAATCTGAATAAGCCTGGGTTAGAATCCGTGGATCTTCCACACCATAACTTGAGCTTAAAACCTGCTCCATTGCATGAGGCAAAGCTTTAAAAACCGCGTTGTTGAAATTGATAATATTAGGAAGGCTACGGAAATTTGTGTCCAAATTCTCCAATTGTATGCTTTCCTTTCCGATCTCATCTTCCACCTGCGAAAGCAACAATTTCATCTCTCCACCACGCCAGCGATAGATCGATTGCTTCACATCGCCTACCAGCAAATTTGTCTGACCTTGACCAAGCGAGTTTTCTAACAATGGTTTGAAACTATCCCATTGAAATCCCGAGGTATCTTGAAATTCGTCAATCAGATAGTTTTTATATTGATTCCCTACTTTTTCATAGATGAAAGGCGTATCATTTCCTTTGGTGATTTCCTTTAGAAATTCATTCGCATCAGAGATAAGTAGAATATTTTCCTCGTCTTTGATCAGCGTAAGTTCGTCTAGGAGATTCCTGAAAACCCCATAAACGTAACTGTTTTTAGCAATGGCTTGCAGCGTATTCCACTTGCCTGTCAATGCCAGAATTTGATGCAAGATCTGATTTAAGCCTTGATCGTAAGCAGATAGAATAGCATCGGTTTGCTTACTCGTTTTGGTATGCCAGCTTTCGGGGTTATCAATTTTGGCTAGTGTCGCCGGGGTAAGCTCAGGAAGTGGATTTGTTCGATCTCCAAGCTTGTCAAGTACTTTGATAAATCCTCTATTAAAGTCTGTCCATTCCAACCCATTTGAAATGCGAATTGAATCAGCTTGGCTTCCTAGTTCCTTTGAAATTTTGACAATCTCATTTTTACGCTCTCGGACAAAAGATTGTAGTAAAGTGATGTTTTCCTTATCCTTCAGAAACTCCTTAATTTCAGGAGAGTATTTCTTAAAATCTTCCTGAAAAATCTGCTGACCAAGACCACGGATATTACGTCTTATGTCCCAGGATTTTCCATTTTGGATTTGCTCATAGGCATAATCTACCAGCCACTTGTGTAGAAATTCATCCTCCATCACAAGCATCACTACCCGATCTACTACGCGCTCCAGCACTGCCAATTGATCCAATTCCACATCAAATTTGGCATTCAAATCTATCTCTCTCGCAAAAGCTCTCACCACTTTTTGGAAGAAACTATCGATGGTGCTGACGGAGAATCTTCCATAATCATGAAGAATTGCAGTGAGCGTCTGCTGAGCCAATAGTTTTAGACCTGCTTCATCAACACCGAGCGAATTCATCAATTCGCAATCCATTTTTTCATCCGGATTCACTTGATTTCGAAGCCTTTTCAGCTCCTCCACAATCCGCTCCTTCATTTCTTGAGTAGCCTTATTGGTAAAGGTTACCGCCAAAATCGATTTAAAAGCATGAGGACTTTGCAGTGCAAGTTTGAGATACTCCAGCGTCAGCGTGTAGGTCTTGCCCGAGCCAGCAGAGGATTTGTAAATGATGAAAGGTTTCTGATCCATAGGTAAAAAGTATTGGAACTAAGATAAGGAGGCATCTTAGTTTCGTAGCAAAATGATTTTAGTATTGACGAAAATTGTCGGAATAACTTCCTTCTACTTTACATTGACACAAAATAATTCTACCGAAAAAAAGCATGAATTATAAATTCATCTCAATTAATTTAACTACTTGATTTATATTCATATTAAGTTGTTTTGTTTAACGTTGGAAAATTCATCATTTTTCTCATTTAATCACCATCCAAATCCTCATACAGAATGTCCGATCCTCACTATAGAATCCCAGCAAAAACGCGCATTGGCCATATTCATTTGAAAGTAACAGACCTTCAAAAGTCCTTAGATTTCTATCAAACGTTGCTTGGCTTTGAACTAGTCACCATGTACGGCCAAGATGCCGCATTTATTTCCGCAGGAGGATATCATCATCATATCGGCCTGAATACCTGGCAGAGCAAAGGAGGAAAACCAGCACCGAAGAATACGGCAGGACTGTTTCATACTGCTATAGTTTTACCCACAAGACGGGATCTAGCGGTTCTATTGAAAAGACTAATGGATGCCAACTACCCTTTGACCGGCGCTGCGGATCATGGGGTTTCAGAAGCCTTGTACCTAGATGATCCAGATGAAAATGGAGTTGAACTATATTGGGATAGGCCTAAAGAAGAATGGCCATTAAATCCTGATGGTAGCATTAACATGTACACCAGACAACTGGATATCAATGGATTGATGGCAGAGATATAATCTATTAATTTAAGATTCAGGAATACGCATTTCTATCCAATTCACAATCAGGTTCATCACCTCTTCTCGATCCAAGTCATTGATTAATTCATGGTAGGCACCTGGGAAAATCTTTAGGGTTTTATCCGAAGATTTAGCTTTCTCGAAAAGCAATTCAGATCCTTTGGGATTGGTCAGTCCATCATCAGTCCCATGCATTAGCAAAAATGGAAGGGAAAAATTGGAAGCATTTTCTTGAATAAAACGCATCATTTGAAGCAACTCATATCCTGTTCTTGCCGGAATAGCTTCCGTGTATACTAAGGGATCATTCAGGTATTTTTCCACTTCAGCAGGAATTCTGGATATTTTTTGGGCATCAAGTTGTAATGCTTTCAATCTCGGAAAATACTTACTCACAAGACTAGAAACTGCAATCAAAAGAATAGATGTGCCTTCTGCTGGTTTTATCGCGGGGGAACTCATGATGATTCCTGCAGTTTCTGGCTGATATTTCAATGCGTAAGCAGCTACTAACCCACCACCCATATATGCCCATAAATAAACGCTGGAACTCTAGGAACGTAGCTTTTCACCTTCCCAAATAAGGCGTCAATATCTTTCAGGTAATCTTCATAAGATTCAAAATAAGCAGTTGGCTTACCGGCTACTGATTTCCCGTGCCCCCTCCCATCAAAAGTAAAAATAGAAACACCTGCAGCATTCAGCTTTTCTACCAAAGGCAAATACCTAGAACTATGCTCTCCTAGTCCATGAACAAGGAGCAACGACGCCTTTGGCGAATCAACCATCCAAGCTTGAAGGTATAACTCTTGGTTATCATGAGTTTTATAGGAAGTTTCTAGATGATTCATGAGAATGCGTTTTCGAGTTTGAAATGATAAGTTGCACAGAAAATCGAAAGCTGAAAAACAGATCGCAGTTTATCCTGACATAATGCTCATATCATTAGGAAAACTTAACGAACTATTAACATCAATGCGATCACATTTTCATAAATTGGTCTTGTTAAAAAAAGTAGGATTTCTACTCATTTTTCAAACCAACTAATTTCAAGAATATGAAGTTGAGCATCATGACACCGTCAGACTCTGAGTTGATTATTAGTCAATGCGAGATTCCATATGACCTTGAAAAATAAATTATAAACACATGAAAAAGATATTATTTCTCACAGGAGATTTTGCAGAAGATTACGAAACAATGGTACCAGTGCAGATGCTGGAAATGGTGGGCTATGAAGTTCATTCAGTTTGCCCTGGAAAGAAAAAAGGAGAAACCATCAAAACCGCCATTCATGATTTTGAAGGGGATCTCACTTACACCGAAAAGCCAGGTCACAACTTTATGCTGAGCTATTCTTTTGACCAAATAGATGTGGACGACTACGTAGGATTGGCAATTGCCGGTGGTCGCGCGCCAGAATACCTTAGGTTAAACCAGAAACTTCTGGAGATTGTGAGGCACTTCTTTGACACGAACAAGCCAGTAGCTGCAGTTTGCCATGGAATACAGATACTAACAGCAGCAGGAGTAGTGAAAGGCAGGAAACTGACGGCTTACCCTGCTGTAGGCCCAGAAGTGACCATCGCAGGTGGTGATTACCAAAACATTCCTGCTACCGACGCTTATGTTGACGGCAACTTGGTTACCTCTCCAGCTTGGCCAGGCCATCCAGCTTGGATCCGTGAGTTCCTGAAAATATTGGGAACAAAAATCACACTTTGATAGCTAATCAATTCGTACTAGTGAAAGCCCTTTTGGAAAATTCTGAAAGGGCTTTTTCTTGAATTTTAGAATATGAAAATGTTAATTTTAGAAAAAGACCCAAGTTAAACTCCAACATTAACCATCCAAGCTCATGTTTAAAAATCAATTACGATTACTTTTTATTGCATTCCTGTTTCTTGCTAATGGGGCTTTAGCCCAAACACTGCATCACGAAAAAACTAAACTTTCAACAGAACGATTAGAGCGGTACGATTCCTACCTCCAAAACGAAGTAGATCAAGGAAGAATAGCAGGAGCGGTGAGTTTGATCTTTAGCAATGGGGAAAAAGCACACGAAAAAACAATCGGATATTCAAATATTGAATCTAAGTCAGCGATGAAGCTGGATCAGATTTTCTATATACAATCAATGACAAAGCCAATTATCACGACGGCTTTTATGATGCTATACGAAGAAGGTTATTTCCTATTGAATGATCCACTTTCCAAATACATTCCGGAATTTAAGGATGCGATGGTGGCTAAAGATGCCAAACTGGGTACAGCCGGTGGTTTGGAGCCAGTTGCCTCCCCTATAAGAATTCATCAGTTAATGAGTCATACTGCTGGACTATCCCATGGCTTAGGTCAGTCTGAGGTCGATAAGGAAGTAATTAAGGGAATTTATTACACCGCTCATGCTGATATCGAGTCCCGAGTGAAGACCTATGCAGGTCTTCCTCTCTATGCGCAGCCAGGGGAGCGATGGTATTATTCTGCGGCACCTGATATTTTGGCTCGATTGATCGAAGTGTTTTCGGGAATGACTGTAGAAGAATTTTTACAAAAAAGGCTATTAGACCCACTTGGAATGCCCGACACCAGGTATAATCTGAATGAAGAGCAAGCTAGTCGAATGGCAACGCTACACAGCTATGACGAAACAGGGAAATTGATTGTCGCTCCTCGACAAACTCCAACAACTGGAAATAAAATTTTTGCGGGTGCAAATGGCCTATTCAGCACTGCACAAGACTACGCAAGATTTGCACTGATGATGAGCAATGGAGGAGAATTGGATGGCAAAAGATACTTGAGTCCAAAAACGGTAGAAATCATGACGATCAATCAGATTGGCGACATCAAAAGAGAAGCTGGTCATGGGTTTGGATTCGGGTTTGGAGTGATGACTGACTTAGCAGACGCAAAATCTTTGGGTTCAGAAGGCACATACTATTGGAGTGGCGCCTATTGTACTTACTTCTTTATTGATCCCAAGGAAAATTTGATCTCGATCCTCATGACTCAAACAGCCCCTTTCAGCGGATTCTATGAGCAAAAAATGCGTCAACTGGTTTATCAAGCCATAGAATAGCAGTAAGTTCTAAGAGCCAAGAGTCAAGATAAACTTCTAGCAAAAGAGTACTAATTTCTTCATGCTAAAGAAAAAATCTTGATTCTTTGCTCTTAATTATTGACTCTAAGCACTTTAGACTTTTTACTGCAGGCATTCAAATCCTACTCATTAATCCTGCTTTCCAGCAACCACCATTTTGATAGTGTTGTAATCATATTTTCCTTCGAAATGTATACGAAGCGCCTGCAAGTTCCTGATGTTTTCGATCTGAGCGCTGATCTCAGAGATAACCTCCATAGGTAAGCAGTCTTCCAACTCAATTCTTCCTTCTGCAATTCCCTTTGCCAGATGGCTTTTGATAGTAGATTCTGCCAATCCTCTAGCAACTACTATATCACCAATGCTTTTTCCTGCATTGATCATCCCAAAGGTGGTCTCATAAGTCTCTCCAACTTTCCGTTTTAGATTTGCTTTACCAGCCTTTTTCCTTCCTGTCTTGTTACTGGCGAATTTTGGGTTATCAGCAGCTGCCTGTTTAGCAGCTTCTGCCAACCGAAGTCGAAGATTGATCTTATCCTGCTCCAGATCATTCATTTTGCCGGGAATCTCCCCATCTAAAATCGAAGAAATCAATTGGCTTACTTTATTAATATCCCCATACTTTCTAAGCAGGCTGACTTCTAATTCTTCCAAGCTATTTGCATAGGTTTTTGTTCTGGAAAAGCGCTCTACCTCTGCTCTATGCACCAATATTTTTTCTAAAGCTTCTTTCAAAAAATTCTTAAAGTAAGAAGACCCTTTATCTAATCGCTCCATCAGCTTTTCTTTGTCATTCTGCTGCAAAAGAAAGCGAAGTTGATTGCTAAATTTAGCTGCAGTTCCTACTTCTTTTTTTATCAACGCCGCAATCTCGCCCACTGCTTTTTGCATCTCTGGATCTTCAAACTCAAGCGAACTATCATTCTTTCTCTGGAAACTAGTAATCTCCTGAAGCAAACTTGCCAAATCGAAGGTCTCTCCAGACAAAAGTGAAAGGTATCGCTGCTGATAAGCTCCTAGCAATTCATCCAATTTCGAATGCTTTTTGGCACTCTCTACGAAAGACTGAACCTGTGAATCAGATTGAAGTGCATTGTTTTGAATTCTTGTTCGCAAGACCAAGCCCTCCAAGCTTCTAAGACGGCTCAACGCCACATAGACCTGACCTGGAGCAAAAGCATTCCCCACATCTATTATGGCTTGATCAAAAGTCAAACCCTGACTTTTATGAACTGTCACAGCCCAGGCAGTTTTGATAGGATATTGACTGAATGTCCCTATCACTTCCTCCTCTAGCTCCTTCGTATCTGGATTGATGACGTACTTTTTATTTTCCCAGATTTCCTTTCTCAACTGGTAAACAAACCGCTTTCCTTCCAGCAATACTTTGATATTATCTTCTTCCAATTCCTCAACTGTCGCCAGTTTACCATTGAAGTAATCCTGATTTCCCGAGCTATCATTCTTGATAAACATCACCTGCGCTCCAACCCGAAGCTCAAGTGATTTGGGTAAGGGGTAGATGTTCTCAGGAAAATCATTTTCTATGTCCGCCTCGTAAAACTTCGATTCACCTTTCAGCGCCATCAGTCGATCCCGATTAATCTGATCAGCTTTGTAGTTGTGAGTCGTGATCGTGATGCAGTCTTTGATTTCTGCGATCTCGTCTTGGGTTTTATAATGCTTATTCAAAAGCGTAATATCGTCGGCAGTTACCACATTCTCTCGGAGGTGATTCAGGACTTGAATAAAGTCTTCATCCTGCTGACGGAAAATCTTATCCAGCTCCAGATAAACTAAACCTGAATCCTGCAAAACCCGGGCTTCAAAAAAGTGCATGCTTGGGTAAAATTTGCTGAGCACCTGCCACTCATTATCACGTACTATGGGAGGCAATTGGAAAAGATCACCAATCATCAATACCTGCACTCCGCCAAATGGTGTATTAAAGTTTCGCTTGACCGTTCGCAACCTGTAATCTATCGCATCCAGCACATCAGCTCGAAGCATACTGACCTCATCGATCACCAATAGCTCTATAGATTTCAACACATTCTTTCTGAGTGCATTCAGCGGGTGTTTTCTGATCAAAGTATGCTGCGTAAAGCAACCGTATTGATCTGAGAAATTACCCTCTGGCTCATTCACAGGTAGGAAAAATCCAAGCGGGAACAAGAACTGTGAGTGGATGGTAACTCCGCCAGCATTCAGCGCAGCTATGCCTGTAGGCGCCACAATCACATGATTTTTATGTGTTTGCAAGGCCAGATTTTTCAGAAAAGTGGTCTTGCCTGTTCCTGCTTTTCCAGTCAAAAAAATCGGTGCTCCGGTATTGTTGACAAACTTAGCGGCCAGCTCTAGTTTATCAGTACTTTGATTTTCCATTCAGCGAAACTACTATTTTTAAAAATGATTAAAATGGAGTTAGAAATCTTATACTTTCTATTCCTATCTCTAATTTCATTTAATAAATCCAAAATCTCAAACTACTCCTATGTATATCCATCCATTAAACCGCTGGAAAGATGATGCTGAGATAGCCACTTTTCTTCAAAAAAATGCTTTTGCAACACTAGTTTCCCAACTAGACGAAAAGCCTTGGGCAACACACTTGCCCTTTGTCTTGGATCAGAATAAAGATGGAAAAGCAATCCTTTCTGGGCATATAGCGAAGGCAAACCCACAATGGAAAAACCTGGCGGATGATCAGGAAGTACTAGTCATTTTCCAGGGCCCACATGCGTACATTTCTTCTTCTTGGTATAATCACGAAAATGTACCCACATGGAATTATCTAGCAGTTCATGTCTATGGAAAGGTAAACCTTATAGAAGGAGAAGAGCTTATGGACCATTTGAAAAAACTGGTAAACATCTATGAAGATGGACGTCCAAACCGAGTGAGCGTGGAGACGATGAGTGCAGACTATGTATCCAAGCAAGTAAAAGCCTTGGTGGGTTTTGAGATATTGATAACTGATATGCATGGCAGCAGGAAGCTCTCGCAAAATCGAGACGAGGCAAATCATCAGAATATCGTGAAAAAGCTAGAGGAGAGTACATTCCCTTTGGATAAAGAAATAGCTGAAGAAATGAGGATAGATAGATCAGATTCGTAAAAATCTAAATCTTCATCCCTTCGACATTGTTCGGAATTCGACTTTTCGATTGTAAAGAAAGTGAGTGGGTAAACATTCCTTAAATAGGCTTAAGTCCCGAGGCTTGAACCATCAGGATCTTTTCAAAAGTAGATCCCTCTTAATGATAAATAGCTTTTTCTTTGATTTAAAGAGTCGTACCTAACGACACTGCTGCTCTTAATAATTTTTTTCTACCCTTAGTATATCACTACGGGACAACTTCCAGTTAACCTCCAATAGGCTCTTGCGTTCTCTGCGAAATCCCGGTGCCACTTTGGTGAAAAGAACATCCAGTAACTTACTTTAACTGCAAATCCATCTGCGGATTTCATTACCCAGATCGTCCTTTCCCAACACATAAAAAACCTTAAAAAAATAGCTTAACCGCTTAAAAACCCATTTTTTGGGGCATGGCATAGCCTTGGTTTAATAATTAAAACAACACTGTAATACACTTAACCAACTTAACCATGAATACCGAATATCATTTTCCAATCAGTAGCTCAACAGCTTCAAATTGCACCGTAAAAACAATAAGAGATGAATCAGTAGGAACTATTAAGGACATTATGCTTGACACCGAAACAGGTGAAGTAGCCTACATTGTTCTATCAGTTGATACAGGATTTCTAAATCTTGGAAATAAACTACTAGCTCTTCCTTGGGAGGCATTTGATTTTCACGGTCACCAACGTGATGTAATCATTGTAAAGGTCGAAAAAGAAAAGCTAGAGAATGCTCCAGGTTTTGATGACGACAACTGGCCAGTAGGACCTCAACATGAATTCATCAATAGTGTCCATACTTACTATGGATTTGAAAGAAGAAGAGCGTTAATAGAATAGGCGTGGCGCTTGGATTCTAAGTGAGGCTCTCCATTTATGGAGAGCTTTTTTTTATTCTATAGACTCCACAATCTAGCAAGAAAGCATCGCAATGATACTGGCGAGTTACTTCAAATCTCCTCGCTACTGGTGACTAAGACTGAAAACTCATAAAGTAATGATCACCTTCTTTTCCCTCCATCCGACGGATCTTGTTCCTTCATCAATACTTGCATCAAATCTCCTGGTACTATTTCCAACAAACCTTCTCTCAACGATTCCCAGATTAGGTTGAAAGTGCCGCGGTATATATTTCGCTCTGTTTGAAACTGGGCAGTTTTATAATTTCTATTTTCTGGTAGATTATTACTAGATGTCAGAATATTGGCAAGAGTGGATTTGAGTTTCAATTTCTTTGCATCCTCGTCCCTTAATTCCAACTTTAGATCTTGGTAGTGGAATTTCATGAAATTCGATGAGGAATAACGAGAAGCATCCATGGTGATTTCTAACTTTTCCATCGTACCAGAATTTATATTCACAGACACCAAATCACCCAGAATCCCATTCAATGATGGTAATTTGAAAGGTGCTACACTTGCCACCAAATGAAATCTCTCCTTCATGGTATCATTGGTATAAGGCACTCTCACATCCATACGCATGGGTGCAAAGCCATTAAGAATAGCTTCTCCATGAATTATCATTTCGCCAGATTGAAGGGAATCAAGTGATACAGCATTTGTCACCAAAGCAGAAAGTTTTTCAAAATTCAAACTCGCAGGTGCGGACTTTCCTTCAGAAATCTGAGAGTAAGTTATTTTGGAATTTAATATCCGTATAGTATCCAGTTCAATGGGAAATGGAATTTGCTCCACCATTCTTTCGAACATTGGCTTCTCAGGTTCATCCTTAGGTCTAGGCTTATTTTTATTCCGCACATCGTGCAAATACAAGCTATCTATTGTCAATAAACCTGCAACGACCGACCAATTACCATAGATATTACTTTGAGCATTTATCTGCTCAATACGTAAATGCTTGACATCGATTTCTATAAAATCCTTTTGGATTTTCGATCGCTTGGATGCTTCCAAGTTTGAATCATCGTATTTTAAATGAAGGTCAAAGAAATCAAATGCTTCTTGTTTTGAGTCATAATCCAGCGAGCCAAGAGTGAATGTCTGATCACTAGAAATATTAATTTGAAGATTTTTTAAGCTCGATTTAATACTCTCTAACTTGAATGGAATCGCATAATTCATTCGCAGAGAATCCGTTTCAAGATTAATAGCTGAAATGTGAAATTGCTCAAAGCTTCCAAACTTTCTCGCGGTATCTAATTGCGTGTAAAATTCGCCTGAGCCATTATTTAGCACAAAATTATGAATGACACCTCGTGACACTAAGTCACCAAATAGCCCCTGGAATGCTTTGGACATATCTGCTGGCTGCTTGGAAATGGAGTCATTTCTAATCAAAATGAATTTAGGATCATCCAATCTCAATTCATTTACTTCCGCTACTTTTCCAAAAATAAAGCCTAGCATATTTACCCCTCCAAGCCTCAACGATTTCATGGTACCCGTAATGGTGGTGGCCATACCCTCTTTCAAAGGATTTAGGGAAATCTCCTGCAATTCTATGCTTCCACTGAAAAGTCTTACATCTACATCTTTAAATATAATATCATAGGCTCGATCCTCATTGGCATTCACTCTTTCGGGAAGGGTTTTTACAAGCCATTGTTCAAGCAAAAATATCGAAACTATGCTCAGCAGAATAAGAGTTCCAAGAACCCAGAGAATTTTTTTCAAGCTATTATTTATTAAAACTTAATGACTTAAGCTAAGGTGTATTTAACGGGTGAAATGAAATAGGTTGATGTCAAAAAGATACAAATAAATCACAATTAAATCGTTTCTTCTATTACCTCAACTAGATATTCCTATGACAGCTCAAATCCACCACAAAAATAAAAAGAGGATAGAGCACCTTCAATTTCATTCTCCTGAATCTTTAAAATCATTAACTTCCAATCTGATTCAATAGTTTTACTTCTCCAGCAAGCAATTTTATTTTAGAAGCAGTAAAAAACCCAATCAGGTAATCGACCCAACATGAAAATCACATCTTTAGTAGTTATCACTTTTTTACTCTGCTCACCATGGAGTGTGTTTGCTCAAGAAAAGAATCCAGAATTCAAGATTTTGACCTATAACGTTTACCATGGTGAACACCCGGACACTATTTGTAAACCAAACTTAGAGGAAATCGCAAATTTGATTATTCTTCTTCAGCCTGAAGTAGTAGCACTGCAGGAAATGGATAGCATGACTACTCGCCTAGAATCTGTATATGGGCAAAAGATAAATTGGATAGCTGAGCTAGGAAAAAAGACTGGCTATAGAAGTTACTTTGCCAAGGCTATGGATTACGCCGAAGGAGGATATGGCGAAGGAGTCCTGGTGAAAAAAGCATTAAACTATACTACTCAGGCTTTACCAACACCTGCTGGTGGTGAGCCAAGAGCTGCTGCTTGGGTGAAAATAGAATTGAAAAACAGACAGGAACTATACTTTGGTGCTACGCATCTTTGTCACGAATTTCCTGAAAATAGACTCGCACAATTACAAGCTATTACCGCCTATGCGGACTCTCTTCCAAAACCGGCATTTTGGGTTGGTGATTTGAATTTTGATCCTACCTCGGATGAATATAAAAGTATAAGTTCCAAATGGAGCGATGCAGGATTTGTAGCGCAAGATGATTCTCCAACCTATGTTTCCGAAGAAGGAAAACGAATAGATTACGTCTGGTATGACTCAGAACGTTTTGAGCTTGTTAATTATCAAGTAATTGATGTTCCATTTTCAGACCATTACCCAGTTTTGGTCACACTACGATTAATAAACCCCTAAATTGAAATGAAATCGAGCATGATAACAATGCCATAAAGTGGTATGATTTTTACCATGCTAGATTCCTCCCGATAGCTATCAGGATGACCTTTAAAATCAAAAAATAAACAGATGAAAAAGACAGTACTAATAGGAATCCTATGCCTTGCAGGCTTAGGTTTTGCCTTCAACTATGCCAATGAGGATGCTAAAAAACCGAAGTGGCAAACACTTTTTAACGGTAAAAACATCGATGATTGGTCAGTGAAGATCCGTACCCATGACTTGAATGATAATTTCGCAAATACTTTCCGCGTAGAAGATGGTCTGATGAAAGTGCGCTATGATGGTTACGATCAGTTTGATCAGCAATACGGTCATATTTTCTACAATAAGCCTTTTTCTAATTACCTGCTTCAAGTAGAATATAGATTTGTCGGTGAGCAAGCGAACGGTGGTGAAGGATGGGCTACGAGGAATTCTGGAGCGATGCTTCATTCTCAGGACCCCAAGACCATGTTGAAAGATCAAAATTTCCCAATTTCTATAGAAGCGCAATTCCTAGGTGGAAATGGAAAGGACAAAAGAAGTACTTGTAATCTATGTACTCCAGGCACAAACGTGGAGAAGGACGGAAAGCTATTTACTCCTCACTGTGTAAACTCCACTTCTGAAACCTATCATGGTGATCAGTGGGTGACTGCCAATTTCATTGTCCTAGGAAATGGAGATGTGCATCATCTTGTGGGACAAGACACTGTTTTGAGCTATTCTAAAGCTCAAATAGGTGGCGGAAGTGTAGATCCAGTAGACCCAAAAGTAAAAGTGGATGGTCAGATGCTAACTGGCGGGTGGATTTCCTTACAAAGTGAAAGCCATCCAATCGATTTCAGAACTGTTCGCTTGATTGATCTAACCGAATATTTGGGTGATCAGAAAAAACTTGAGCAAGTTGTAAAGGAAGGTTTAGCTGCCAAGCCTGCACATTCCAAATAAAAAAAACACTAACAAGAAAGCCCGCCAATCAATCGATTAGCGGGCTTTTCATATTTTTATTCGAGTCTAATTAGCAGTAATTGCTTCTTGCATTAAACTCTTACTCCTGTATTTCCACCACCAGCAAGGGTAATGTTCACCGGGGCGTTTGTTTTCCAGTTTCCACCAGTAAAATCAGGTACATCGATAGAATTAGATCTATTAGCTACTGACCATTCACTAAGTGGAGAAACACAGCTCCAAAGCGCTGCATCATAAACATCCTGATCTAGAGGAAGCCCATTTCTTAGGCAATCGATCAATCTCCAATCCATCATAAAGTCCATGCCACCATGGCCTCCTACTTTCTTAGCTAGCTCTCCTACTTTCTGAATGATTTCTGGAGTGTACTTAGTTTCCAAATCCTTGAACTCCTCATCTTTCAACCAGCCATGTCCTTTAGATACTTTTGCTTCAGGATATTTCTGTGCATATCCTTCTGTGCCGCTGACTACATGAAGTCGGGAATATGGACGAGGTGAAGATACATCATGCTGAATCATGATGGTTTTACCATTCTTCGTCTTAACCATAGAAGTATTCATGTTTCCCCGGAAGTTTTTCTGCGCATACGATGCAAAGAAATTATCTTTCTCAGCCAATTTCATAGCTTCAGCATGCATAGAGAAATCATTGGTAGACGTAGACGTTAAGAAATCCATCTGGTCACCTCTGTTAATATTCAAAATCTGACAAATAGGCCCTAGTCCGTGTGTAGCATACAAATTACCATCACGATAATTTTCTTTGAGCCTCCACATATCCTGGTAACCGCCATCTTTATTGAAGTTTAAAGCAAGCAAATCATGGATATAAGCGCCTTCCACATGAAGAACCTCTCCGAAGTATCCTTCACGAGCCATTTTCAAAGTCATCAACTCAAAGAAATCATAGCAGCAATTCTCCAATTGCATACAGTGTTTTTTGGTACGCTCAGAAGTCTCCACCAATTGCCAACACTCTTCAAGTGTACGAGCTATTGGAACTTCACAAGCAGCATGCTTGCCAGCTTCCATGGCATAAACGGCCATAGGAGTATGCCATTCCCATGGCGTAGCGATATAAATCAAATCCAGATCATCACGATCCATCATTTCTTTCCAAGAATATGCATTTCCAGAATAAACATCTGGCTTATGTGGAGTGTCTTTCAATTGGGCTTTTGCTTTTTCTACTCTTTCAGGTAGCAAATCACAAAGTGCCTTAATCTCTACATTTTCAATTTTACTCAATCGATCAACAGCACCTGGCCCTCTCATTCCAAGTCCAACGATACCAACACGGACAGTATCAATTTTAGGAGCAGCAAAACCACTCATATTAAAAGACTGGATTCGATTTACACCCTTTTTAGCTTGTAAAGGTCGATTCTCAAATTCATTGGCGAGGGTACTGCCCGCTCCAAAAAGTCCCAATCCTACCAAACCGGTGGATTTAAGGAACTCTCTTCTCTGGTTATTTTTCATATACTTAATTGTTTTTCAAGGGTCATATGAAATCATGCATCACAAATATTCCTACTAATTAAGTATGAATTAGGTCTTGAATGATTTCAAATTACTTTGTTCTATTGACTTAGCTAATTAATAAAAAAATAAAGGAAGTATGGTCACCTTACAAAGAAAAAACCGAAAGCTTTTGGCCTTCGGTTATCTCTAACTAATATTTGGGACTACCTACTTTTATGTTACGTGCAAGGATTACAAATCAGTAACCGAAATATTAAGCAAAAAACTAAGAGTGAATTGGGTTTTTTCCGCAAACTCTAAGGAAGGACTGTTTGGATTCTTCCTTGCAAAAATACGGCGTTGCTATTCTTTATAATATGACATAGATCAAATAATCTATTAAAGATTCTAACTGTCTGTAAATCCCGCTCAGTAATGTTTAATTCTGAAAAGCTTACGGAAGTAATCAAAAATAACTATTGCACAACATTGATTACCAGTTAGATAAATAGACATTAACCAATATAAATCTTATATTAATGGAAGAGTATTGTTTCGCGAAAGCCATCTCACCTTTTTAAAATTATAGTGAGAGCGCTCATCATTCATTTAATAAAGTCAAATGAAGTTTTTCAAACCCCTCATTTTTAGCATTCTAATGAGTGCATTTGGTGGCGCTGCCGTAGCCCAAGAAAATGCTAAACCTAATAAAAATGATACAATCACATTAGCGCAAGCTTACATGAACCTGTATTTAACGGAAACCTACTTTGACACTATCCCTGTAGAAAGAATAAAAAAAATCATCGCCTTCGAGAATGACGAAATCAAATCAATTCAGGATGACTCTTTTATCCGTATAAATTCCACGCTCTACAATTTCACAAATGCATTATTTTATCAAAATCAATCGAAGCTTTTGAACCTCAACAAAGGTGAAATCAGCAGAGGTTTATTACGAAGATTGAAAAGTATTCTGGGCCGAGCCATTAACTATTACAATTCCTCGAAAATTGATGATTACCAAACTTTTCATAACGAAAAGAATCAGCTCTATGAAATGATCAAATTTGATTCTGAATCAAATCTCTTGTTGAAAACTGAAATCAGGAGCCTAAAAAATGAGTACAACTCTCTGTTTAACGAGGATATATACCCTGATTTTCAGCGGATTTTTTTAGCGGCAAAAAACGCAAATAGATTCTACATGGATTCCCTAACCTATTTTGCCGGAATTTATGATATGACGCTAAGTATGGAAATCCGAAACAACACTCCAGATTTCCACCCTTTTTCTTTTGGAGATCCCAATTTTATAAAGCTTGAATATATTACCGGTTCACGTTTGGATATTCTTTCTAGATACATTCAGTTAAAGCAGCTTGCATCAAGAAGTTCTCGGGTTCCTCGAAATTTCAATAAAACAGTTTTGTTTGATTCCTTTGACGATTTCATGAGTCGAGTGAAAAAAGAAGATGATAAATTCATCAGGGAAGAGTTAAACCCTAAGGTCCTTGATGAGCTATTCAGCGAGTTAACAAGTAAGTTTTCTCGAAATAAGGATTCTGATGGAATTGCACCAATCAGTTCTCCAATTGCAATGATTCAACAGCCACCTGCGGATCTTAAGAATCATTTCTTTCCAAACCCAGCTCCACTGGCCTCAGCAAAACATATCATTACAAATCACAAACCTACTTTGACTAGTCTAGGCCAGGTAGATACATTTCTAAGGACTGGTTTCACCAATGCCGGATACAAAGATCAGCTCCATTACTATTATGACATGGATGGATTTGCTGTGACCACAAGTTTGGAGAAATTCAATATCAATGGCTCCCCTGTTTCTGCAGACAGTCGCTTCTCCGAAAACCTCGGTGGTGACGGGAAATTCTCATACTATGAAATATTCAAGTCCATGTTTTTCAAGGTGGAATCCGAATTTAGGATGTTTGCATTCATCGTCGCATCTAAGCCTGCCACCATGAGCAATGATGTGATGACTGCAGGTTTTGCAGAGCAAATTCTAAAAAACAGCTTTGACACCCTTCCTGCTGAATTGAAAAATAAAAGTCTCCCTACTAAGGTTCTTTCCATATTAGTATACCACTTCCATCAAAATGATATAGGTGAAGTACCTGAACTGGATCTCAGCGGGAAGCTAACAGTGCAAGATCATTTGAAAAATGCTGGATTAACTCCAATTATTCACTAAGAATTATTAAGAAGGTTTTCTATGTAATTTTTAAAGGGAAAATTTATAGGTATAGTGTCACCAGTCTGTAAAACCACATCAATCTTCATAGTTGGACAAACTCCCCAACCCAGATAACCAATTGAAAATGAGGATGTAGGATCTTTAGAGACTCTAACACGATCATAAAAACCCTGACAAAAATTATAACGAACTTCCATTATCTCTTCTTTTCTAAAAGACGGGACATCGAGCCAAAATGTGAAATTATTATTCCTTTTACCATCGGTATAAGTATTGGATGGGCTGAAAGAAGCTTTAATCTCTATTAAACTATCAAGAGGAAAGGTCCTTTCTTTATACAGTATCTTGCTGAGAGCAGAATCACTTAGATTTTCATATTTCTCTCCTCTTCCTTTCATTACTAACCTTAACAATTCTTGGGTCCTATCTAGCCTCAATTGATCTTCAAGCTTCTCTTGCAAACTACTAATCTCTTTTTGTTTGGACTCTATAGATTTAAAAAGAACAAAAGCAGCGCTAATCAGAAGAATAGACATAATTATAGCTATCCATTTTCTTTTTTCGCGCCGCTTCTTAGAATATTCTAAAAGCTTATTCTTTAATGCTAACTCCTTTTGTTCTTGAATGAATTTTTCACTTTTCTCAATCCAATTTTGCTCCTCAGGGTTTGTTTTAAACTTACCCAAATACGGCTCGATATAGATGAGTTGCTTCTCTGTAAAAAACTCTCTTGCCTCCTCTTTTACTCCTACCTGACTTTTTATCAATCGCTTGATTTCCAGCAAAGCAGTTTCTTCTACACTCCTTTTTTCTGCAATCGGCTTGGCTAGGGAATCATGAGAGATCTCGAACGTATCCGTATTTTCATTGTAGCGCAACAGTCTGTTATTGGAAAAAGCTTCTACCACATCGTTTACCATTTGTTGATCTAAATCTGGCAGACGATCATATAATTCTTTTTTAGTGATCGGATCTTTCGTGCCTTCTAACGTGGCAAAAGGCGAAAGTATTTTCCAGGTAAGCTCAGGTTTTAGACTAGGGTATTTGCCTTTCAATTCTTTAGAAATATCAGCAACCTGCTCTTCCAGAAAATTGCTCAGGATATCGCCAATCTCTCCCATTTCATTCACTTTGTCCAAAGTAAACTCAGCAGGCGATTCACGCTTTTTATCTCCCGTGATATTCAAGTAAAGCTTGTCCAGAAATACCTGTAAAAATGGTAACTGGATTGTGAGTGATTTCTTACCTCCTTTGATCTTGTGAAAGATACTTTCGGCCACCGCATCCTCCTCGCCTTTCTTGATCGAAATAAGTGAATTCTCCAATGTGGCAGCTCCTATAATAACCTGCTTTACTTTTTCAAGATTCATCGGTTCTACCCGCAGCTTTTTGCGAAGCAACTGTGGAATAGCTCGCTCAAAATCAGCTAAATACCCCAAATATTCTTCACGAATTGAAAAAATCAATTTGACTGGCTGACCTGACTGAAGAATTCCTATTATAGTTTCTATAAAAATCTGCTGCTCGGAAATAGAACCAAGAATAAAAAGCTCTTCAAATTGGTCAAAGATCAAATAAACAGGTCTGAAGGATTTCTGATAGACAGCCCTGATGGATTTACTTATTGGTGTTAATTCCTGGTCTGCCTTATAGGAATCAACTTCCCACTCGTCTTGATACTTTGTTTCATCAAAACCTGTCTCAATCTTCCCACCCGCTTTCTCCAATGCTAACTCTAAGGAAGTATTGATATCAGCACCTCTTCGGATCATTAAATCGTGCCAATCGTGCGGCTGAAACTTACCTCCTAGCCCACAATTGATCAAACTGGTTTTCCCTGTCCCAGACGCTCCGTAAACAAGTACAGTTGCCGACTGAAACACCATTTCGTACAAGGCGTTGATCTCCTCGTCTCTCCCAAAGAATACACCTCTATCTTCTCTCTGATAGGAATCAAGAAATTTGAAAGGATACTTTTTCATAGGGAATATTTATTTAGACCAAAAAATTAAAATGAATCTTCTTCGACTTCGTATTCAATACCGGTTAAGGTCTTTTTAGCCTCATAAAACAAGCTATAAACCTTATCGAAATTCATATCTATTCGATTAGCTTTTTTAGAAAGCCACGAGTTAAGGCTATTTAAGCTGGATTCATCGGGCTTGGGATTTGACGTTTTACAGATGACCTGTTTGTTGCCATCTTCTATGAAATCATAGTTAAGATTTTGATCATCAAAGGTATTCGCGTGAGAGTAAAAACATATTTTGGATCCACCATCCAGCTTCAGACCATTGAAATCAATGATAAAAGGATCCAGATTTATGTTTTTTCTATAGTTATCCTTGAAAATAATCACCGCATGGGAAATAACGGGTGAGGACTCTCTACGCACATTACTTTGGCTGTCGTCGTTGGCCAGTCTTTCTCCTATTAGCAAGGTGTAATTGTGCAAATACAAACCTTCCTGATCATTCCGCTGCTGATTAAAATCTATCTCATTGATAGAAATCATACGGTATTGTGCCAAGAAACTTAAACTTTCTAACACAATAGCCACATTTTTCTCAGCGGCTTGGCAGTCTTCGAGTTGAAAAGTAGAACCTTTCAACAGCGTCGATAAGTCATTCAATTGTGAGCAAGCAGTGAGAAACTCGCTTCCTTCTTGAAGTTTTGGAAGCAATTCCAAGGATTCAGAAATGAGAAAATCCAATTTATTCACTGAATATATTTCTAATAAATGCTTGAGTAATTCGGCAAACCCTAGTACATCTTCTTCAGCAGCATTCCTAAAGAACTTGATTAACACTTCTTTTTGAGAGGAGGAAAATTCAACCTTTTTCACTACCTGATGATCCCAAAGCGCGGAAATCAAGGAATAGCAAATGAGTTGCAATCCCCTTTTTGCTGTGGTTTGACTATTCTCCAGATAACGCATCATTTTGCTTTCAGAAAAAGTCAGCGAACCAATAGCCATCAACTTTCGAATCTGACTCCCAATTACCCCAACATACTCGCTGATAATGATTCGTTTGGCAGTTTTTACCAAATCTTCATTTTCAGCCCAGTCACTATTGGCCGCCAAAAAACCTGCTGCTTTCTTATTATAGCTGCTTATGGCCAGGAGTACTCTACTCGTCAGTTCCTCATTAAAAGTGTTCTCAATTACTTCGGCCACGTGTTCACTCTTACTTTCCTTTGAATTGCCAACGAGCTCAGATTCTAAATTCGCTTCGTATTCAGGCATAATCATATCCAACTGTCTCCCATACTTCAACAGCAGATCATCAGCGGAAGTGTACTCGGTAAAAAAATGTCCTAGTTTTCCAAGTTTCTCTTTCAAAGCAAATAAGGAATCCATGTCCTCCTTAACAATAGAGCCTACTTTAATGTCTGCATTCTTGAAATACGTCCAAATGCGCGGTTTACCTTGAGCTTTAAAAATTTCATACGCTGTGTAAAATTCCTCTGCTGTGTATTTTCCAACTTTGGTATAAAACAGGCAGATAACCATATCACTTTGCCTAATGGCCTCATTGTATTCATCCTGAAGACGAGTAGTCGAAATCGAATCCTTAAAATATTCCCATTGCTCTAATTTTAAGTAGATTCCTTTATCAACCAATCGATCATTTTCAAGACCAATAAAAAGCTTAAACTTTTCTCTATCCTCTTTCAGTTCACTAGATGAAGCAATAAAAATTCGAATCGTTTTCATAGGCTAAATAATTTGGAACCAATAAATCTGATGAGTTTCAATACACAACTCAACAGACATTTATTCAAAAAACTAGAGTTTTCAGTGTATAATCACCTGATTAGAATAGTCTTAAGTTATGGATTCTAGCTTGCAGAATTCATTCTGCCGAAAAATATTTCTGCATAACCTCTTCAGCCATTTTTCCCTGTGGGGTAAAATCCGGATCCCTATGTTTTCCATCCGGATACCATTTCCAGAAAAATACGCCAGCCATCCAGCTCTTTTGCCAAGCTGTTTCAAAAAATGCCTCATAGCAAAGCGCTTGCATTTCCTCAGAAAGCTCAGTCTCTTTACGCTCATTTGGCCAAACCCAAGGCTCCACGGCAGCATCCACCGTATTACAATAGCCAATCTCGGTGAACATAACAGGCTTCTGGTACTTTCTCACCACCTTTTCAATGTTCGCCAAGTTCTTTTTCCAGCCAGATTTGAGATCAGAAAGACTTGGATCTTCTTTGGTCGAAAGTGGAAAATAAGCCTGAACTCCTATGTAGTCCAGTGCGTCCCAAAACTTCACATGCTCATATTCGGTGAAATTAGCAGCATAGATCAATTTTCCAGAATAGACTTTTCTCACTTCTGCGATCACATTTCTCCAATCATCCTCACGCTTTGAGGTCAATTCCAACTCAGTACCCACGCAAAGCATGGGTATCTGATGCTCCTCGGCCATTTTAGCATAAGCCAAAATAAAGCCCTCATAATTCTCAAACCAAAGCTTCCAATCTTCCTCCGTCTTCATCTCAATCTCTCCTGGCCAGCTCCCGCGAACCCAAAGGTGAGGCTTCAGCATATTCATGATGCCATGGCGGGCGGAAGAATCAAAAGTAGCTTTGATCCCATTGGAGGATTCTCCCCACCACTTACTGTCATTTTTCACTTCCCAGCGGATTTCAGGATTGTTTTTCTCTGTCTGCCAGCCAAAAGGTGTTTGTGAAAGCGCATCAGCACCAGTAGCTTTCAAAGCTTCCAATTCTGGCCCCAAAAGTGGCGAGCGACTTCCCACCCAGCATACGCCTTTCCATTTCTCTGTGGCGGTGACCAAGTCTGGTTCTATTGGAAAAACTGCATACACACTCAGCGCTAGAAGTACTAGCACTGAACTCAGCAAATAATTTCTAGACCAGCCCTTTTTCATTTCGCCAACATAGTTTGAATTACGATTTCTTCTTGGAGTGTTTTATGAACTGGGCACTTGTTGGAAATCTCTAATAACCTTTGTCTTTGCTCAGCATCGAGATCTCCTTCGATTTCTATAATTCGAGTAAACTGGCTGACTTTAGCAGAAGAATTCTCAGGATTTTCACTATCCGCCAAATGCACCTTCTCATGATTGAGAAAAACGGAAACCTGCTCTAAAGGCCACTTCTTACGTTCGGCATACATTTTCAGAGTCATTGCTGTACAGCTTCCAAGTGAAGCCATTAGCAAATCGTATGGATTTGGTCCAAGATCAGCGCCACCTACCTCGGTTGGTTCATCTGCGATCAAATGATGGTTTGGCGTCATCACCTCTGTGGTGTATTTTTCTCCAGAAAGTCGCACGAAAACCTGATTTCCTCTCGTGTCATTCACCGGCTTTTCTTCATCTACTACCACATAGCGCTTACTCCAGCTCCCGATCACCTCAGCGATGTACTCGCTGTCTTTAGGGTTAGAAACTAAATGGGTTGCGCCATCAAGCGAAATAAAACTTTTAGGATGCATAGCTGCATTGTAAATCTCTGCTGCATTTTCAACACCCACAATTTCATCCTGAGGAGAATGCATAATAAGGAGAGATTTCCTTAGCTTTTTCAAAAAAGTAGCCAAAGGTTTTTGCTCCAAATCATCTACAAAACTCTTACTAATATTAAATGGTCGCCCACCAATGGTAACCTTAGCACTACCACTTTTCTCTATCTCATCTATACTATCCATGAATAGATGTCTAATGTGACCTGGAAATGCTGGTGCGCCAATCGTCACCACAGCCTTCACTTCCTTCATCTCAGCAGCCGCATATAGCACAGCTGCACCGCCAAGCGAATGACCAATGAGCATTTTAGGAGTCTGATATTCTTTCGTTAGAAAATCTGCCGCATCCAACAAATCACTCACATTACCACTGAAAGATGACTCTGCAAATTCTCCCTCACTCATCCCAAGTCCTGTAAAATCAAAACTTAGAACAGCAATACCATTTTGCGACAAAGCGGTACAAATACGGGTGACGGCTGAGAAGTTTTTGGAGCAAGTGAAGCAATGCGCAAACAGAGCGAAAAAACTTGGCTTTTGATCCGCTGGCAGATACAAATGCGCTGCAAGCTCCAAGCCACTTCTATTTTTAAATTTCAGTCGTTTTGGATTCATGTTGGGCTATTTATTCAATGATTTCACGGTGATATTCTCCAGGTTTATCTCTGAAAGTAACTCTAATTCTCCAGCTTCGTAAAGCTCCTGCATCTTTTCTACAGGCAGAGATTCATCGGCTGGCTTAAGATTTAGGTAGTTTTGAAAGCGAATTCCTCCGACTTCCTGCACAGCACTCACTTCACGCATGCGCACTCCTCCTCCATCTGTATGGTAGCTATAAGCCATAAAATCAATGATAGAATCGTCGGCGCCTATCCAATACAAAAACACGTCATCAAAGTCATCTCCACCACCCTCTTCAGCGAAAGTCACTTTGATCAAATCGTATTTTTCACCATTGAGCTCGGTTTCTCCTAAAGAAGTCTTGAATACTGAAGGGTCATTTAGTCCATAAGGAAGGAAAGCAAAATAAGCCACAGAATTCACCGAGCGGGAATATTTCCCAGTCCATTCTTCTGAAAGTGTATCGATCTTTGCGCCATTCACAGTTCTCACAAAACCTTCATTATTCAGAAGATCTTTTACATTCCCTGTGGAATCCGAAAATTCACGAATGTACTCGAAGCGATCTGCTGTTTTGTAAATGGTGTAATGAATATTTCTAAAGTCAAATTCAATTTTGGAATTTTTGAAAATATCGCCGCCGTGCGCTTCGATGGATTTATCAACGATTTTCTCGGCTTCAGTTCGCGAGTTGCACGAGGCAAAAACTGTCAATCCACATAGGAATACGAAGAGGTATTGTAATCTCATAAATACTAAGTTTTAATAAGTTTAATCATGTTGAAGCTAGGCTTCCTCTATTCAAAAGTCACTTGATAATCAGAATATAAATATTCTGCTTGCAAAAACAGCTGTTTACCTGCATCATCAATTCTAAAACTCTTACGCTCTTTTGCCAAAATCAAACCCGTTGACTCGTCATAAGAAACAGTTTCGATCAGGCTTTTATGATCCTTCGCATGGAGTTCATTGGCGACAACTTTGGCGGATATTGGATCCAAATAAAACCACCAAACATCCGTATCAGGACCATAATTAACACGGATCGACTCAACTGATTTACCATCATCTAACGTCTTTTCGCCTTCATAAGTCAAATCAGCATTCTCTTCGATTAGTTTCCATGGCTGTGCAAAAGCTAAATATGCAGCTTCAATTTCAGCTCTTTTCGCTTTCAAAAAGCCCTCATTCTCAATGGTATTTTCGCCCATTTGATAGCTTGTCCTACTTCCGTTGAAATTGACAACATGAAATAAACTGTCCTTTGTCCAAGTTAATTTTGCTTCGAAATAAGGTTTCAAGCGAAATTCTACCCACTGCTCAGATTCGCTTTCGATCTCTCCACTCTCATTCAGCAAGCGTGTCCACTTTTTGAATTTGATGTTGGAAACCTTATCCCATTTCTTAGAAAGCTGATGCGCTTCGATTGACTTTTTGATGAGTTCTTGAGCCTGCTTTTCTGGGCTAGGAGAACATGCGAAAAATATAAGAGATAAGAGAAAAGAGAGGAGAGATTTATAGTTCATTTTGCTAAAATCGATTTTGTACTTGTTCGGAAATAGTCCCAATAAATAGCTAGTGCTAGCATGGAATACTCTAAGAAAAGGAAAATTGAGCTTTCTTGATAATTAGGGTCGCCATAGGCTTGGTACGAAAATATCACAGCGAAAGTCCAAATCAGGAAGGCTTTTTTATCAGTAAATAAACTTAAGCCAAACGCTGGGATCAGATACCAAGGATGAACTACTGGCTGAAGAACTAGGTAAAACAAATAAATCAACACCCAGAGATCCGTGAGTTGCAATAGGTTTTGAGCCTTCCTTTTCCATGAAAAATATAGAATTCCTATCAAGGTAATTCCACTTAGAATCGGCGTCAATTCCCCAATGACATTATACCCCTTCACCCAAAAACCAACTTCCCGAAGTAGGTAATAAATCGAGGCGTTGAATTCAAATTTCCCTTGGTAAAGTTTTAAGCTTTGAAGAAAATAGATCCAGGAATTATCGATCAAAAGCCACGCAAAGCTAATGACGATTGCAATGGTAGATCCTATCCAGAAAGTCTTAGATTTTCTGGTCCACTCAAAGGAAAAGAAAGTAGGAATCAGCATCAAAGGCAGCAACTTCATACCAATTGAAAGCCCCCAAAACCCTCCTGAAAGTGCATTTTCGCTCTTACTTAACGCATAAACAGAAGCCAGCAAAAGTAGCAGTACCAAACCTTCAAAATGAAGATTCCCGGAGATTTCCATGATCACCAGTGGATTCAACCAATACAGAATAAGCTTCTTTGAGGAAAGCTGAAAATGCTCGAAGAGCTTCAATAAAAGAAAGAAAACACCTATTTCTGCTAGAATCAGTATAGCTCGCAATATCAGGACCCCACTCTTTGTGTAAAGATTTGCACCCCAAGCAGCGACATAGAATATCGCTTGATTCAACGGTGGATAAACCGAAAAGTAAGCGGGTGAATTCATCAGCTCAAATAGATTCTCCAAATAAGGACTTGAGCTTTCTGGATGATTTTGAAGCCAATCTTCAGGAGTTTCCAAATAGGGATTTTGGCTCATCTTCACCAGTTCCCCATCCCAAAGAAATCGTGGATAATCGTCCGACCATTTGGGGATGGAGAGCAACAAGGAAAGCCGGATAAGCAAACCTCCAATAAAGATCCACTTCCATTTAGGCTGATTACTCAAAAAATAAATAGCCAACATGCCTCCGAAAAGAGAAGCGTAGACAATGAATGTCAACCAGAAATTTTCTCTCGGAATATAATAGGCCAAACAGAAGAACCCAACTGCCATCAGCAGGCAGATCAGAGGAATTAAAAGCCGCTTAAGCGATTTGCTCAAAGCCCTAAACTTTTGCGAATAGCCTCATCCTGAAGTCCCTTTTTACGCCAGTAGTCCAACATCTGCACGCTTTTCCGCACTGCTGAAGTCACTTCTTCTGTGCCGTCTTGCTTGGTTTGAGTTTCTTGCCAAGACATGATTTCATATGGAAAAGCATCGACATATTTGATCAACAATTTTCTGCCGATTTCCTCATAGATCACCTCAACTTCCGCCTGATTAGAGCCCGTCTTTCGCTTGGAAATCACGGCACTTTCAGCATCTAGAGGAAGGTGTGAGAAGCGGTTAAAAATCAAACTAGGGATTAATTTCTTGTGACCTGTAGGCACGAGGTCAGGATTTAATCGGATCAAGTTGAAAATCTCATCCTCAGCCATCGCACTGATAGATAATTCCTGATCACCTTCGGACTCGAAATAGGAGAACAGATTGGCTTGGTACTTATTGTTTTTCCAGTTGAGCTGCGCAAAAGACTGTCCACACCATTCGGTCATAGAAGCTGTGATTTTCGGGGAATTCAGATCTTCATACACGGGTGTAAATACTGACAACATCGTGTGATAAGGATATACACCCGTAACAAAATCACGTGTCATATTCATCTTCATCACCTTTATCGCTCCCTTTCCTGCAGCAGAAGGATCATCGACCTTCACTTGCTTGCGCTTAGAGAAATCCTCCGTCACAAAAATCATTACAGCCTTTCCTTCACGTACTTCGCCATAGCGCATTTGCTTCAGCTCAAACACATTGATCTCAGCTCTATCCTGATACCAATGCGAAGCGAATTGCATCTCGTCGATGGCTTTTCTGCCTGTGGAATTGCAGGATGAGATGAAGAGTAAAAACAATCCAAGAATGAATAAATTTTTCATAAGTCTAAAATTACTAAAATACCTTCTAAGGTCTATTGCCAAATACTCACCTGTTTTATAAACTAAAAAAAACGACTAGTATCTTAGGATACAGTGTTTCTTTTTCTTTCTTCTTTAATTTCCACAAGAGCTTTAATCGCCTCTGGAACTAAATCTTGTTGGAGTTTGGCTTCAATTTCCTTATCTGACAATCGCTCAAACTTTGCTGTAAATTGGTTCTGAAAATTCTTTCTTGATAGTTCTTTTTCTTCCTCCGTTTGCATAAAAACCTCATTGTAGAATCTATGCAGCTTCTCACGTTTTCTAACCAGTAAAGCTGTCAACAAAACAAAAGATATAATTTGAATCCCTAGATTGATCGAATCCTGAGAGCCAAATCTAAATACCATTCTCACGGAAAATGAAAAAGACACAAGATTAAATAGTCCTAGAAGTAATAATACGAACACACTTTTAAATGATTTTTCAGGTCTTAATGAAGCAATGGCTGTTACTATTATCAATCCTATTAAACCGAGATAATCGGAAGTATAAATAACAAAATCATTTAAAATGGAAATTAAACTGGTAGTTATGAGGATTATCCACAGAATTACTATGATTACTATCTCAGTCTTTTTGAAATTTTCCATTCTTGCATTAAACAAATTTATACTCGCTTCTCAAGTCTAAAACTCACCAATACTTAAAAATCGTATAGATAATCTTATACCCAGCTCCAAACACTCCTTTTACTGTTCCGCTGACTTTGGATACTCCTATACGCTTGCGGTAATTTACGGGTACTTCCGTATAACGGAGTCCGGCTTTATGAGCTTTGATCTGCATCTCTATAGTCCAGCCAAAGTTCTGATCGATCATATTCAAGTCAAGCAACTTTGACCAAATAATCGCCCGAAATGGTCCCAAATCAGAGAATTTGGCACCTTGAATATACTTCATCATGCTAGTTGCCAGCCAATTTCCAAATACCTGCGGAAAAGTCATCGAGCCAGATTCGCGCTCTCCCAATGCTCTGGAGCCTATGACCATATCTGCTTTTTGATCCAAAATCGGCTGAATCAAATCAAGTAAATCTTCTGGATAATCGCTGTAATCACCGTCTAGAAAGACTACAATATCTGGTTGAATTTCCTGTTTTTTGATCCAATCCATCGCTGTCAAACAAGCTTTCCCATAGCCTTTCTGAGGCTCGAAAACCACTTTTGCACCAGCTGCTTCTGCTACTTTGCCTGTGCTGTCTGTGGAGTTGTTGTTCGCAATTACAATATTCCTCACAATTGCCGGAACGTCTCCGATCACCTTCGGAATGGACTTTTCCTCGTTGTATGCGGGGATGATTACATCAATAATTGGAGGATTATGCATCAGAATTTATTTACCTAAACTGTAGGCTTTGAAAGAGGAAAAGAAAACTAGGCCATACCCTACGGCGAGCATGAGGTGAAAAGGTAACATCTCGAACGTGCCCCAATAAATATGAAGGCCAACCATGCCTGAAAAAACCAGCATCAAGACTCCTTCCATCCAAGTGGTTGCTGGGATTTTGAATTTGATATAGTTATTGGATTCCAAGCCTGTACCTCCTTCCAAATTAAACTTCGGAGTACGGATAAAGGGTGATTTTTTACCTGAAAGGCCTTCCCAAACTGCTTGCGCATTATGCAACGCCAAGCCCATAGAAACTGAAAGGAATAGAGGCAACATATAAATCGCTTGAAATAGACTTCTCCAGAAACTTCGCTTTTCATAGAAATAGGCAACCAAATACACTCCAGCGATGATCACAAAACCTATCATAAACAGGCCAGCAACTTTGAATAGACTGTCTGAAATCAAACCTTGAACTCCTGCCCACCACACGCCAATGCTACTTAGACTAACCAAAAGAATAGCAATGAAAAGGCTGCTATTGAACAAATGAGCCATCGCGTGGATCTTAATCCCGAAAGGCAAATCTTCCCCCAAAACTGCTTTTGCGTGCTTTCCAGCACACTCGGCACCTCCTTTTGTCCAGCGAAACTGCTGAGACTTTACTGCCGACATAATAGGTGGTAGCTCAGCTGGGGATTCAATTTCTGGTCTGTAGACAAATTCCCATCCTTTGCGCTGCGCGCGATAACTAAGATCCAAATCCTCTGTAAGCGTATCGTCTTGCCAGTCTCCCGCATCGATGATACAGGACTTGCGCCAAATGCCGCCAGTCCCATTGAAATTGATAAATGCATGCTGGCTATTTCTACCGATTTGCTCGATCAGAAAATGTGCATCCAAAGCAAATGCCTGCAAGCGCGTTAATAGGGAATAGTTTTTATTCAAATGTGTCCATCTCGTCTGCACCATTCCGACTTTTTCTGAAGAGAAATAAGGAATTGTTTTAAGCAAAAATTCAGGATCAGGGACAAAATCCGCATCGAAAATCGCGATAAATTCTCCGCTTGCTCTCGCAAGTCCCTCCTTCAAAGCTCCAGCCTTAAAGCCAGTTCGATCTGTCCGATGAATGTATTTGAAATTGATGTCTGGAAACTCCTGAATTTTCTTCTGAATCAACTCAGCAGTCTGATCAGTACTATCATCCAACACTTGGATTTCCAGCAAATCAGCAGGATAATTTATTTTGGCGACAGCCGCTATCAACCGATCCACTACATACAACTCATTGAAAACAGGAAGCTGAATCGTGACCTTAGGCCAATTTTCTGGCACAGGATGAGCCACTTTTCCCAGGTACTTTTTTGAGCGAAGAAAGCTCAAAAGTAAATGCCCTTGAGCAAGGCTGTAAAGGAAAATAAACAGCATTCCCAGGGCATAAATCCCAATCAAAATATATAAGAGAATCATTTAAGCATTTATCTTGATGGAATCATTGCCAATAATTATTGGCATTTCGTTGATTCGGTTTTCTGTTGATCCATTTTCTAATTTCAATACTCCACGTGGGCAAACTGATGAACAAACTCCGCACCCTACACAGCTAGAGCGAACAATTTCCTGTCCACGCTGAGCATACCAACGAACGTCAATTCCCATCTCGCAATGCGTAGAGCAATTGCCACAGGAAATACATTGCCCGCCGTTTGTGGTGATTCTGAATCGTGATTTGAAACGCTGAACTAAGCCTAAATAAGCAGCCAAAGGACAACCAAATCTACACCAAACACGGTTGCCCATGAATGGATAAAAACCTGTTCCGATCACGCCTGCGAATACCGAACCAATCGCAAAACCATAAATCGAATGTAATTGGTTCGTGACATTTCCCAAAAGTGCAAAACCCGAGAAATAATTGACAATGGTCAAAGCCGTCATCACCACCGCCAAAACCAAAACGCTATGAATGATTACTCGCTCGTATTTCCATGCTTTCACAGACTTATCAGAAAGCTGACGATAGGGATCTCCAAGCGTTTCTGCCAAACCACCGCACCCGCAAACCCAAGAGCAGTACCACCTTTTGCCAAAGAAATAGGTGAAAGTCGGCACGCCAATGACAATGAGCAATATCCCCCAAATCAACATAAACATCCCTACTCCGCCCGAACTCAAGAAGGTATCGATCTGGTAATCGTAGAAGAAATCGTAATCCAGAGGCCAGATATTTTTGAAATCAAAGTAAGGCTGATTCAGCAATACCAAAATCTCTGGAATCAAAAATGCAAAAGCCGTCTGGAAGAACATCACCGATGCCGTGCGAAGTTGCTGATATTTATTTCCTCTATATTTTCTAAACATCCTCACTCCCATCACGGTGATGGCAAGTGTGTAAATCGTCCCGTAAAGAAACCACTGGCTTGCAGGATTGCCACTCAGAAGCATACTGAGGGGAGTTACCATCCATATTTGATTGACTATATAGGCTGGAAACCAATACAAAATGATGTAGAAAAGAATCAAATACGCTCCAGTGATCATCCCCATCCAGCCACGGTTTTTCATAGCAGAATGGAAAATTCCGTTGTTTTTGATTCCTTCTGGTTCGCCCTGATATTTTGGCAGATTGTACATCAGTCCTCCCAACACGGCGAGTCCGATTGACAAACCGAAGAATAACCAGGGATTATCACGTACAGGACTACTAAGTGAACTTTGCGCTAGCGGTAAACTATAATCGTCCCAGATCACTTCATCCCACTTGGATTCTGCTTTAAGGGCTTCGTTATACTCATTGAAATTCACTTTGTAGGCAGAAAGAAATGAGAAATTGGAAGAGTAAGTCTCACCATACATTGGTGCTAAAACCTCAGCCATTTTCTCTTGGTGAATATCCTTTGTACTGGATAAAACCAATTCCTCGGTAAGTGTGTAATTGCCTAAAAAAGGCATTGCCGTAAAAACAGCCAAGCCTATCAAAAAGAGCAGAATACCTATACTTTGAATAATTTTCATGTGTATATAATTTGATTTTTATAGGACACATGGAATCTCACATGGTTATTCATCATTCCTACATTTGACATAATCATCATGTTCGATTTCATACGCTTGCTCCGAATAGTTTTTGGATAAATGTCTTCTTGGAAACTTTGACGTCTCCTCCGAATTGGCTTTTAAAAGCCTTTGGTATTTCTATGTAATAAGGCGCGAAAAACTCAGGATCGAAATCGGCCTTATCAAGTTTGGAAATGACTTTAGCTCCATCCCAAGCTTCACGGATTGCCTGATCGAAAAACTCATGTCTGAGACGGAAACCAAAATTATTCACGCCTAAAATCTTCCCTTGTAAATCCATTAGCATTCGGAAAGAGATTTTCCCTCCAGCATGCTCCCAATAAAAGGATTTGACTTTTTCAGCATCCCATCTAGCAGGGACAGTACCGTAGGTTTGATATTCTATATCCAAGAACTTGGCTGAGTTAAACCAAATACCCGGTTTGTAAGTGACTTTTTTGCCTGCCAGAATATATCCCAAGGTTTCACCGTGCATTCTTCCTGTGTACCAAACTTGCTCCACTGGCTTGCGGTCGGCTGCTGGCACTTCATGAAATTCCGCACAATCACCTATGGAATAAACATTGGGAATATTGGTCTGAAAACCAAAATCAACTTTTACTCCTCGATTGATATCCAATTCTGTATTTCTAAGAAAATCTATGCTAGGAGTTACTCCTGCAGTAAGCCCTACAAATTGACATTCAATTTCTTCACCGGATTTGGTCCGGATAGCTTTTACACGGGCATTCGGATCAGAGATGATTTCATCTAATTCTTCATTCAACCGAAGATCAATATGATGCTCTCGCATATGCCGACTGACTAATTCAGATTCTTCTTTCGGTAGTACATTGCTCCAAAAGCCAGATTCTCGCACCAGAAAGGTTACCGGAATCTTCTTATAAGCAAGCATTTCTGCCATCTCAATCCCAATCAAACCTCCACCTACTATCACTGCTCGCTTTACTCCGGAAGCAGTATTCTCCTCCATGAGCTCCAAATCCTGTTTGGAATACAATCCTTGTACACCTTGAAGATCCTCACCTGGCCAGCCAAACTTATTTGGTTTAGAACCGGTGGCAATCACAAGCTCATCGTAGGGCATGTTTTCACCAGACTGGAAAAGAAGATTTTTGGATGAAAAGTTGATTGATTTCACCCAAGCTTCCTTCAGTTCTATTCTGTTTTTCTCCCAAAACCAATTCTCATAGGGCTGAGTATGCTCGAATTTCATATGCCCCATGAATACATACATAAGGGCTGTTCTAGAGAAAAAGTAGGTCGATTCACCTGAAATCACAGTTATCTTAACAGTATCATCCAGCTTACGAAGCTGTCGGGCACAGGTAATTCCTGCTATTCCATTGCCGATGATGACTACATGGCGATTTGAACTCATTGGATTTGGTTTTGATGGGGGCACAATTGGGAATTTACCAAAAACTTGGTTCTATTCGTTCAGATTCCAATCATAATCCATAAATGAAACCTTAGCATCTGACTTGATTTTGACTTTGCTGTACTTATTCAAAAAGTCAATCAAACTCCCATTTTTAGTGAAATCCCCTTTAAACCAAGAGAAGATGGAAGAGATTTGAACTGACTCTGGCGAGATTTTATTTCTCGAAGAATTGATAAAACCTTTAGCAACCTTATCCAGTTGCGCATCGATGGTTTTTGCCTCAAAAGCTTCATTCAACAAAGGTGGGCAGGAAACAGAAGCACAATTGACAGCGAAGTGGATTCGAGGTTCTTCAAATTCCTTTCTCAAAATCGAATGCTCGATCTCATCCAAACTGGACTCCTGACCTCCTATTTTGAAAAATTTGTAGTGCCACACATCCTTAATCATCGGGATTTTCAATTTTGGCCCCAGATCCTTGATGCTTTCCACAGGGTAATTATTGACGATCAATGTTACGGTAAAGGCATTATAGGCATTAATCCAGTAAGCAAGTTGCTCGTCCTTTGACCAAGTTTTACGATCAGGGGCATTTTCACTGAGGCTCTTCACATACGCTTCTAGCTTCGCCTTCTCTTTGATAAAACCTTTGTAATTTACTTTTCCGTCAGCACTCACATTTGCTTTGAGCAATTCATTCCAAGTTTTGTGACTCGGCGGCGTGGTTTCAGCCATGCCAGGCACTGAACTTTGACAGCTCAAAAGAATTATGCTGAAGAAAAGAGCAATATGGATTTTTAGATTTTTCATAGGGAATGTGTTTAGGATGATTTACGATCCGATTCAAAATAAGGATGTAGAGAATTGAGAAATGGTCGGATAGAAGACCAAAAACAGTGATTTAATAAACTTTTTCTCCTTTAGTCAGCCAAATACCCCAAGATTTTGAATAGGTATGCACTTTCTGCGTAGTAGAATCTCCATGAAAAATTGGTTTTCCCTCGTTTGCCCATTCAATCAACCCACCGTACAAATTATAAACCTCCTTGAATCCCGCATCTTTTAGTTTTTTACCAATCTCCTGAGATCGTGCTCCTACCGTACAATACACGAGAACGGGTTTATTTTTATCCAGAGAAGCTACATTTTGAAGAGTAAAAGTATCGTATCCCACCCAAGCGGCATCTTTGAGATGACTTACCTCAAACTCCTCTTTTTCACGTGTATCCAACACTTGATAAGTACTCAACTCACTTATTTGAGCGGGCTTTAAGACAGGGAATTTAGAATCGTAAAGCGTGGTGAGTAAGGCTTTATAGGCAATTGATTGAGCCTTAACAGTAGTAGAAAAAATGCAAAGTACGGGAACTAGTAAAAGCGCAAGTAGGTATTTAGAGAGGTAAGACTTCATATCGCTTTAACCCAAATACAAGTTGCGATGTTCAACTTAGGCGTAAAAATCTGAAAGCTTCACTAGCCCTTCTTTATCCAAGATCACGATTTTCTTGCCTTTCAGTTCAATGAGTTTATCTTTTTTGAATTCGGATAACAATCGGATAACAGATTCAGTCGCAGTTCCGATCAAGCTAGCAATCTCCTCCCTGCTTAGTACCAAGTCAATCTGCTGATGACCTGCACCATCGAGTCCATAAGAATTAGCAAGTTGGAGAAGCAAATACGCCAATCGCTCCCGTATACTCTTTTGCGAAGCATCTACTAACTTCTCTTCCATCACTCCAATCTCATGACTGAGTGCTTTGGTGAGTTTTTTGAAAAATGGCCCGCTGCTAATTATGGTTTTAAGAAATGACTCTTTCGGAATAAAGCAGATTTTGGCATCCTCTATCACCATTGCAGAATTAGTGTAATTCTCCTCACCAAGTAAGGCCGTATAGCCCAATAACCCACCTTTTGACTCCAAATGAATAATTTGTTCCTTACCATTTGAGGCAGTTTTGAACACCTTTATAACACCAGAATTCACACAGAAAACTCCAAGAGGCTTGGCTCCTTCATAATAAAGCATTTGCCCTTTTCGGTGCGAAATCATGTTCTTGTTGTCAGAAATATTGCATGCCTGCTCTTCTGTAAGTTCAGAAAACATAGAAAATTTCCGACTGGTACAAAGATCACAAGGATGGATGGAAGAGGTTTTAGACATACTCGAACAAATTATTTTGAGGTTGCTAACAAATGTAAATTTACAACACTGGATTTAAAGAGGAGGTTCGGGAAAACTTTTCTCCTGAGTAAACTTCTCCGCAACAGAGTCAAAGCTTAGACAAATATGCTGTAACCCATTGCTAATTAACAAATAAGGAGTTTTCAATTCCTTATGATACATACATGCTTGCTCTATCGTCTTTTGAGTCAATTTTACTTTAGGAGCCTTGCACTCAATAAGTAAATACGGATTCCCATTTTTGTCCCAAACTACCAAATCAGTGCGTTTGAGCAGTTTGTTGTAAACTAACCCTTTTTCCAATGCCAATAGCCCTTTTGGGAATTTAAGCTTAGTGATCAGGAAGTTGATCCAGTGCTGACGAACCCATTCTTCGGGTGTCAATACGAGTTGTTTTTTGCGAAGTGAATCAAATATCCACATTTTCCCCTCCTTCTCCATAAGCTGGGGCTCGAAATGAGGAAGATTTAATTGAGGCAATTGGATTTGATCCAGCTTTGAATCCATAGGTCAAAGATGGGGAAAATTGGGGAGTTGGTAAAAATGATTCCTTTCACCTATTGAAAATCTAGGTAAGGGGCAATTTTATCTATCCATTCCTGTTTGAATATTCTGATTTTCAAAAAATCATCTGGAGCCATAAATGAGCCATGTTGCTTGCGATAGGCAATCAGAACTTTTGCTTCCGCATAAGTTATATAAGGATGCTTTGCCAATTCATCTGCTTCAATCTGATTGATTTTTAATTTTTTAAAAATGGCTGGAGAAAAATCGAAGTATTCCCATATTGCATCTATAGTCTCAGGTTTCAATCCATACACTTCAGTGAGCTGACTTTTGTGATGAAGCCCGCCAAGATTCTCTCTAAACTTCACGATCCTACTTGCCGTACTTTGACCAATTCCTGGTACTATTTGTAATATGACTGAATCTGCTTCCGAGAATGGGATTCGGTTGAGACTTTCAATCTGCTTCGAGTTGGACTTCTTTATAATCGTATCCAGAGGAGCGAAAACTGGAAAAGGTGAACTAACAAGAATAATCCCTGAAGCTTCCAGACTGTCTATTGTTGCTAAATATTGAACATGAAAATTTTCAGCTTTCCCATTTCGGATATCTTTAAAAACAGTTTTGAAGGCAATAAGAAGCAGTAAAACAGGAATTAGTAACACGAATCCTCGAGATTCTTTAGTGGAGAATCCCAGATAAACTTTCAGCCAATAAAAAAATCTAGCTCTCATAACATTTCAAAAAAAATGATAGACCCTATCTATAAGACATAAGTTAATAGTATTAGAATCAGAAATCAATACTCACTAGTATTGCAGTAATATTAAATTCAGTTATTTAGACAGATTACAAATTATCAGATACCTGCCCAAAATGGCACTTCCCGTGTCTTTGTCTGTTAAATTTGCAGTCCAAGCTTAAGCATGATGCAAGTCAAATTTAGAGCACTCAGTTTATCACATAAAAATGCACCCGTTCAAATCCGTGAAATTATTTCTCTGGACGAGAAGGCTGTACATGGTATCTTACTGAAAATCAAAGACTTTTTTAGCCTAAATGATGCTTTAATACTTTCTACCTGCAACAGAACTGAAGTATATTACAGCCACGATCAAGATATTAGCACGGAGATAATTAAGTTAATTGGTCTTGAAAAAGGGCTGACTGACATCGTTAATTACCTGGAATATTTCGAAATCATCAATGATGACAGAGCTGCTATCAGACATTTGTTCAGAGTATCCATGGGATTGGAAGCTCAGGTAGTTGGTGACATTCAGATCTCCAACCAAGTAAAAAGAGCTTATCAAGCATCTGCTGATCTGAATATGACTGGGCCATTCTTACATAGATTGATGCACACGGTCTTTTTCACCAATAAGCGAATCGTGCAGGAAACTGCCTTCAGAGATGGAGCAGCCTCCTTGTCTTATGCAGCTATTGAATTGATTGAAAGCTTGACTTCAAATACATTCGAGCCTAGAATATTGCTGATAGGAGTTGGCGAGATAGGTGAGGATGTAGCTAAGAACATGGTTCACCTCCCTACTGCAAAAGTCAAAATCACAAATAGAACTAAAGGAAAAGCAGACACTATTGCTGCTGAAATGGGCTTTGAAGTGGTTCCATTTGAGAATTGCTTGGAAGCAATGGAAGAAGCAGACGTGATTGTTTGTTCTATTCAGCGTTCTGAACCTTTCATCACGAAGGAATTGGTGAAAAAATTCCAGATCAATAGCTATAAATTACTTGTTGATCTATCTGTACCTAGAAGTATAGAAACTTCAGTTGAAGATGTTCCTGGTGTCGTTCTTTATAACGTAGACAACATTCGCAGTAAAGCTTCTGAAACATTAGAAAAGCGTTTAGCGTCTGTCCCAAAGGTGGAAGAAATAATAGAGGAAAGCATCAAAGAGTTTTTCGATTGGAAAAAGGAAATGATTGCCTCACCCACTATAAACAAACTCAAGCAGTCTTTGGAACAAATCCGCCAGGAAGAAATGGCACGATTTGCAAAAAATGCTGATAAAAAAGAATATGCGGTGATCGACAAAATCACTAAGAGCATGATGCAAAAAATACTCAAAGTTCCAGTGGTACAACTTCGAGCAGCTTGCCAACGTGATCAAGCAGAGGAAATGATCCAAATCATTTCGGACTTGTTTGATCTGGAAAAAGTAAAAACAGAGTAGTAAGCATTACAAACTCTAATAAAAATGACCAAAGGATTGAATCAAACCTTTGGTCATTTTACCTTTAAGACCATCCCGCATAACCAATAGTTAAATGAATAAAAATTTTACGCTACTCGTAAGTCTCATTCTCACATTCTTAATCACTAAGACTACTCAAGCTCAATCTTGGGAAGTTTATGACACTAAGATCCAACTTCAGTCACGATTGATTTACGACGAGATTGATCTCCTAAGTGAGACCGTGAGAATTGGTAAGGCTGGAAACGAACTCTCATTATTGTCAAGTGATTTGAGACCTGCGGTTTCTCTAGTGGGTACGGAAATTTATCAATACCTAGAGCCTTGGATAATTGTGAAAGGCCCAAAGGGAATAGGTGCGTTTCACGAATATGGACAGCAGGTATTGCCTTTGGAATATGACAAAATCGACACCTATTTCAATATGCTTTTGGCAAGCAAAGGCAATGAATACTGGCTGTTCCAAAGAGGATTTAATAAAACGACCTACTTGGGTGAATTGGATGAAGCAAAAATCACAAATACTGGTTTAATCATCATCCGTAAAGGCACCGAGTATTCTATGCCTTTATCTCCAAATCCGGACAAAACTTTCGAGCTCCTTTCCGATAACAATGGTGAGTTTGTTTTAGCAAAGGAAGCATCAGGTTTCGGCTTGATTAATAGAGAAGGCAACTATGTGATGGATCCCATTATCGAGACGATGCAACACACACATGGCAATTTTTACTACGGATTCAACCAAGATCAGTATTTGTTGATTGAGGGTAATGATATCAAATCAAATATCCGCTACAATTCTTTTCACAAGATCACTTTCGAGAATGATATCATGCTAGAATACATCCACGGCAAACTTCGCCGCGTGATGGAAGACGATGGTATTTTGCTTGATGACGTGGGTATGACGGCTGTCAACAAAATCGGCCAAGACTTGTACAATGTTCATTTTCGGGATGCGAGAATTGGCTTATTAGGCAAAAAAGGATGGTTAGTAAAACCTATGCTTGAGGTAGATGAAATAAAATTCGGTAATGAAGGGCTTTTTCCTGCTAAATCGAAAGGTGCTTTTGGTTTTGTAAATGCATCTGGAGCCTGGGTGATCAAACCTCAGTATGCAGAGACAACCTTATTTTCAGAGAAAATGGCCGCTTACAGAACAACTCAGAATTGGGGATTAATTCGCTCATCCGGTGAGCTAGTTTCTGATGCATCATGGGAGGAAATAAAGCCATTTCAGAAGGGTTTAGCCATTGCGAAAGCGAATGGCAAATATTTCCTTTTAAACACCTTAGGAGCAGTTCTTAATACCGAAGGCTTTGATAATATCTATCGGACCACCGATGGATATTTCATGGTAGAAAAGTCAGGTAAATCAGGACTACTCGACAGTGAGGCAAATGAAGTTATTCCTGCAGAATTCGAAAAGCTAAGAAGAGAAAGAAAGAATTTTGTGATCGTACAAAAGGATGGACTTACAGGCGTAATCAACGAAGCTGGAGAAGTAATCCTTCCTTTGGCTTACGAAAAAATCCTTGTCGATTGGGCAAATGAGCAGATTTTTACAAAAAATAAATATGTACCTACGGTGATTCAACTCAGTGAAGAACCCGGAAAGAAAAACAAAAAAGGGGCCTAAGCCCCTTTTTCTATTTTTTCTCGTTTTTACCCTTTGACGAGTCGTTCGAGTCTGAATCGGAATTAGCAATTGATTCTCGCATAGAAGTATCGGATTGGATGTTTTCCATTCTATAGTAATCCATCACACCAAGCTTACCTGTTCTGAACGCTTCTGCAATAGCCTTTGGAATTTCTGCTTCAGCTTCAATAACCTTAGCTCTCATTTCCACATTTCTAGCTTTCATCTCCTGCTCAAGAGCGACAGCCATTGCACGTCTTTCTTCAGCTCTTGCTTCAGCTACTTTCAAATCTGCAGAAGCCTGATCGATTTGTAGTTTCGCACCAATGTTAGTTCCCACATCAATGTCAGCGATATCAATAGATAAGATTTCAAATGCTGTTCCAGCATCCAAACCTCTTTGAAGAACCAGCTTCGAGATTTTATCAGGGTTTTCAAGTACACTCTTATGAGTAGCTGCCGAACCGATGGAAGTAACGATGCCCTCACCTACTCTAGCAAGAATAGTTTCTTCACCAGCACCACCAACCAACTGAGCAATATTGGCTCGCACAGTTACTCTAGCTTTAGCGATCAACTGAATACCATCCGCAGCCACTGCAGCGACATTAGGAGTATTGATCACTTTTGGATTTACAGAAATCTGTACTGCTTCAAATACATCTCTACCAGCCAAATCAATCGCGGTAGCTTGTTTGAAGGTCAGATTAATATTCGCTTTATCAGCAGAAATAAGCGCTCTGATCACATTAGGAATGTTACCTCCAGCCATGTAGTGAGTTTCCAAATCATTTGTAGTCAATTCTACCCCAGCCTTTGTAGCGGTGATCAATGAATTAACAATAATACTTGGTGGCACTTTTCTAATTCTCATCCCGATGAGCTCTCCTATCCCAACTTTCACATTGGAAAATTGAGCCGTGATCCAGAGGTTGACCGGAACAAAGTACAAGAAGATGAAAAGTAGGACGATTCCTGCGACCGCAGCCACTAGGATGAACATTGAACTGTTCGGATCTAAATTCTCCATATTATTTTACTAAAATTTTATTGTTTTCGATTTTGATAATAGTGACGTCAGTTTCCACAGCAATAAAACCATTTTCTGATTTCACCTCATATACTACATCACCAAAGCTAGCTTTTCCAATTGGTTTTAGGTCTGAAATAGTTTTGCCTGGCATCCCTATTTGCAATGCATCAGTACGTCCATCAAAAGCTCCACCCTGCATGGAAGACTTAAGAGAGAAACGATTCCAAAGACCCGATTTAAAACCATAGACTATTGCTACAAGATTCAGAATAACTGCAATAGATGTAATCCACCAAGCAACTTCAGCGTCAAAGCTCAAAAATGCATAGACTACGCCTGCCAAACTCACCGCAAGGCCAAAGACTCCTACTACAGTAGTTCCAGGGACAAATAGAACCTCGGCGAGTAAAAGAACAAGGCCAATAATAAGTAGGCTGGATAGAACGATGATTGTCATTGACTTTTCATAAAAAGAATAGATGTCTAAAATACAAGTTTCCTAGGTATCCCTTGTCAATTAAAAATAAAAAAAGCCCGGATATTTCCGGGCTTGTTGATTAGTAGGCTTTTGCAAAAAGGACTCGACCAGTAGAGGGTTGCCCAGTATAGACACAAACTCCGGCTTCTTCCTTTCTGTCTAAAGGAATACATCTTATAGTTGCTTTGGTAAGATCCTTGATTTTCTCCTCAGTCTCAGCAGTTCCATCCCAATGGGCTGACAGGAATCCACCTTTTTCTTCCAAGACTTCTTTAAACTCATCCCATGAATTCACTTCTGTTGTCATCTCACCCTTAAAGTTCAATGCTCTAGTGTAAATACTAGTCTGAATATCTTCAAGCATGGAAGTGATTTTCTCTGATATTGGCTGCGAAGCCAATTCAAATTGCTCTTTGGTCAAGGTGTCACGTCTAGCGATTTCAATGGTGCCATTTTCCAAATCTCTTGGGCCAATAGCTATTCTAAGCGGAACACCCTTTAACTCGTGCTCTGCAAATTTCCATCCCGGCTTATAGGTATCACGATTATCATATTTCACTGAAACTCCAACTTTGCGAAGCTCAGCTATAATCTCATTAGCTTTCTCCGTGATGGCATCCAGCTCTTCGTCTTTTCTATAAATAGGTATGATCACTACTTGTATTGGGGCCAATTTTGGAGGCAAAACCAAGCCATTATCATCTGAATGAGCCATAATCAATGCTCCCATCAAACGAGTACTTACTCCCCATGACGTTCCCCAAACGTATTCAAGGCCGCCTTCTTTGGTAGCAAATTTCACGTCGAAAGCTTTAGCAAAATTCTGTCCCAAAAAATGAGAAGTCCCAGCCTGAAGAGCCTTTCCATCTTGCATCAAAGCTTCAATACATAAGGTGTCATCAGCTCCCGCAAAGCGTTCGCTTTCAGTTTTTCTTCCTCTTACTACTGGCAAAGCCATAAAATCTTCAGCAAACTGTGCATAGACATTCATCATTTGCATGGTTTCCACTTCTGCTTCTTTTTTAGTAGCGTGGGCTGTATGTCCTTCCTGCCAAAGGAATTCCGTAGTACGTAGAAATAATCTAGTTCTCATTTCCCAGCGAACAACATTTGCCCACTGATTTACCAAAAGCGGAAGATCTCTATAGGACTGAACCCAATTTTTGTAAGTACTCCAGATAACAGTTTCGGAAGTAGGGCGTACAATTAACTCTTCATCCAATTTAGCATCAGGATCTACGATCACTCCACTTCCATCTTCAGCATTTTTGAGTCTATAATGTGTTACTACAGCACATTCCTTGGCAAAGCCCTCTACATGTTTAGCCTCTTTGCTTAGAAAAGACTTAGGAATAAAAAGTGGAAAATATGCGTTGGAATGACCGGTCTCTTTAAACATCCGATCAAGTTCCGCTTGCATTTTCTCCCATATTGAATAGCCATAAGGCTTAATGACCATGCAACCTCTGACAGCGGAATTCTCTGCCAAGTCGGCTTTTTTAACTAATTCGTTGTACCAAAGCGAATAATCCTCGCTTCTCTTAGGTAGTCCTTTACTCATTGTGGTTGGTTGAGATACAGATTCTGGTTATTTTTGCTAACTTATGCGTGGCAAATATAAACCAAAAAGTATAACCCTTCACTTCTGCTCTCGTATAAGAAAGTAACATTTAAACTTCTACTATGAAGAATTCCTCAATCATAACCTCATCATTTATACTCGGATCACTGATCTTAGTATCTTGTAGCACAAGCAAATTAGCTAGCTCGGATACCAGTGATAATTTGTATTTCATGGCATCAGATGCTAGAATAGCTACTGAATATGCTGTGCAAAACAATAATCCAGAGCAATTCCAGACACTTTCATCCTCTGCAACTGAAACTATCCCTCAGGAAAGCTTTAGTTCAAGAAACGTTAACCCAGACTATATCGCAAGATATCAGGCTGAAGAAGGCACTACTCAAGATGACGTAGTGTACTTCGACGAAGCGAGTGGAGAAGAAAGCAATCCAGATATTAATGCTTACGACAATTATAGAGTAGGCAGCTCAGGAAATAATTCCAATTTCAGCAATTCTATGGCTTTTAACATGGGGATGATGTATGGAATGAATTCTTTTGGAATGGGTGGATTCTACAACCCTTATATGGGTTATGGCTTTAGACCAGGATTTAATATGAATATAGGATTTGGCTTTGGCAATCCATTCTATAGATCTATGTATTATAGACCTTCTTATGGTATGATGGGATTCTATGATCCATGGGGACCAGTATATGGTATGGGTGGATACGGATACGGATATCCAGGTTATGGCTATTCTCCAATGTTCTCGAGCAATCCAATCTATGTACTTCCTGGTGGAGAATATGGAGATCGTCAAGTTGTAAGGGGAGCAAGACCTACAAGAGGTTCATCATTAGCTGCTTCTAGAGGAGGAAGTATATCTAATGTAGCGCTTCAACCAAGTACTGCCAGAGCTCAGGCAAGAAGAGACGTATTAAATAGCACTAACAGTGCTACCCCAAGACGCTTGGTTTCTAATTCTGATAATTCAAGAGTTTCAGCTAGAGACTTTAGCTCTTCACAAAATGATTATTATAATTCAAGAGCAAGAGAAGGAAGCTCAAGAAATGTCGGTTCAGCAGCAATGGATAGATCGGTTTCAAGTTCAAGAAGTGCCATGCCTTCTGCTAGACCAAGTGTAAGTACTTCAAATACTAGATCTATTGATACCGGTAGAGGTGGTACTGTAAGATCTGCAATACCGTCTAATTCTAGAACATCTAGCCCTTCATATAACAGAAGTAATGTTCCTGCAAGAAGTTCTTCTCCTACATACAATAGAGGAGAGACAAATACTAGAACAGTAACTCCATCAAGAACTAGCACTCCTACTAGTACACCTACGTATACCGCGCCTACTAGAAGCTCCGGTAGTACTGGGACTTCTACTGGAACTACAAGGACTACTACAACCACCACTACAACAAGAGGCGGACGAGGCAATTAATTTCTTTTGACAGTGTATTAACAAATAAGGCAGTGTTCTCACTGCCTTATTTGTTAATACCTATTTGATCACCAGATCTCCCTTTCTTTATTGGGTTTTTTTTCGGAAAAGAATCTGCTTTAAAGAAACATTTTTACCAGCTACCTACGTTTATTTATTACACCCAAATCAAATCTAAATGAGAATACCCATTCTGGTTTTATCACTATGTTTATTTTCCGCCTCGTCGCTATTTGCACAGAGTGGATATTATGAAGATGCTTTCAGATTCAGCCAAGTTAAACCCTCTGGTTCAGCCCGTATAATGGGCGTTGGAGGTACTCAATGGTCTTTGGGTGGTGATGTTTCAAATATTGCCGGGAATCCAGCAGGCTTAGGCTTCTTTCGCTCATCAGAGGCAAGTGCTACTATTGGCTATACCAACTGGGGTGTAGAAACCAGTTTTTTAGGACAAAGTAAAAGTTATAATACATCTGACTTCTCTTTACCGAATGTCAGTTTCGTTATGGCAAATCCTAAAGATGATTTTGCAAGAGGCTCTTTTAAAGGAGGTTCATTTGGAATCAGTATCCAGAGAATTGCCAATTTCAATACTGAATATGGTTACTTTTCTGATAATCTGGGCACCACATCCATTATTGATTTCTATCTACAGGATGCTCAAGGGTTCACTGAAAATCAGGTAGTTAATTTTGGATTGACTGGAATGGCCTACAATACCTACCAAATAAATCCAAAACTCAACAGTAATGGCAATGTGATTCCAGGAGAATATGAACCTATCAATGGTTTTATTGCTCCGTTTCAGGATGAAAATATCTTGCAAGAAGGGAGCTCAAGTCAAATATCCTTTGCCTACGGTGCTAATTTCAATTACAAATTATTTGTAGGCGGTTCAGTTGGAATACGATCATTGAATTTCAACTCTCAAAAAACTTATAATGAAGAATTCTCTGAAGGCCCACTGATTAACTCTAGCCTGCAAGAAAACCTATACATAAATGGTGGAGGGGTGAACATCAATTTAGGCTTGATATATAAGCCAATTGATTACCTGAATTTTGGTTTCACCTTCCAAAGCCCTACTTGGTATGCTTTAAATGATGAATATAGCGCAAGTATGATTGCTAATTATGATAATTACGATTATGCCCCCGAAGGCAAGACACTAGGCCTTGAAGAAGATTTTACAGATGTATTTCTAAGCTCTTACAATTTAAACACTCCTCTTAAAATTGGCGGAGGTGCTACCGTATTCCTAGGCAAGAATGGCTTTATCTCCACTGATGTTGAATGGGTAGATTATAGTGCTGCTAGAATTAAATCCAAAGACTTTAATGAGGGACCGGATAATTCAGAAATCCAAAACCTTTATGCTAGTACCATCAATTTCAGATTCGGAGCTGAATTTAGAGTGAGCAATTTTAGATTTAGAGGAGGTTATGGTTACTATGGCGACCCAATCGCTGATTCAGATTATGATAGAAGTTCACAGCAAATCACTGGTGGCTTAGGTTTGAAAATCAAAAAATTCTCTGTTGACTTTGCATTGGTGAATCAAAAATTCAATACGCTCTACAGCAGTTATCAAGTATTAGATACTCAAGGAAACAATGTTGGCCCGATCACTGAAATCAAAAATAACCAGCTCAACGGTGTACTTACATTAGGTCTTAGTTTTTAAGCAAACGAATCAATTCAGATACCAATAACTCAGCGGAGAAGTCTTCACCGCTGAGTTTTATTTTTGATTGGCGATAAAAATAATCTCTTTCAACTAGCAAGCTTTTTAATTTCAAGGTGATTTCACCCTGATCAAGGCCTGAAAACATAGGCCTATTATGTGCTTTAGAGAGACCGAGCCTCATAGAAATCTCCTCTAATGGAACATCTAAATATACTGATACAGCTTTATCATTGATCAAGTCCATGTTATCATTGAAGCAGGGACATCCACCTCCAGAAGCCAAAACATAGGAGTCTTCTCTATTCAAAAATTTCTGAAGAACCTCAGTCTCCCATTCACGAAATTTACCTTCACCATATCTGGAAAAAACATCCGGAATTGTCATTTGAAAACGGTCCTCAATCAGATGATCAAGGTCATAATACGGGAACTGTAGCACTGAAGCAAGTTGTTTTCCAAACGTACTTTTACCTGAACCAGGGAGTCCTACTAAAACGATTTTCAAATCCTTACTCATCTCCTATTTGATGTATAAATCTATGATTTCACTTGCCTCAGGAGTGTTATTGTGGTGATACTTACCTAGTACCTCACCATTTTTTAGCACTAGAATTCCCGGATTAGATCTGATCATGGTTTTGACTACAGTAGCATCAGCTTGAAGTGAAAGCACATCCCAGCCTCTTGATTTGGTGAAGTTCTGGATTTCTTCCTGAGAAGCAGCAGCTACAAATACAGCTTGAACAGGCGAATCTTTCAGTGATTTAACTAATTGATCAATTCTATCAAGGTTTGAATCACTCACTTTAGCCATACTGCTTACCAATATCAATAATTTGTTTCCTGTGAAGACTTCTTCAGAAAAATCACCATCCTCATTCCAAACTGCGAAATCCGAAATTTTAGGCAATGCATCAGGGTTCTTCAAATTCATTTCAACAAACTCGAGACTTTCATCCGATGGATATTGATCAAAGACAACCAGCTCTCCACCCTTTTTCATTACATAGGAATACTGCAAGGGAGATGATGGTTGCATATTTTGAGGAATATTCACCCCTATTTTATAGGCTCTAAAATCTATAAAAGGGAGATTACGAACTGCCATTATCGCCAACACAAATGACATCACTAATGCAGCTACCGTTACGCCTTTAGCCCATTTAGGAGATGTATTGGGTAAATCCAATTGAAACAAAAACAGTATAGAAATCAAAACCAGAAGAATTAAATCTTTGTAAAAAGATTCCCACGGAGTCAATTTGATTGCATCACCAAAACATCCGCAATCAGTCACTTTATTGAAATATGCGGAGTAAAAGGTGAGAAAAGTGAAAAACAAAATCATTAAGCCAAGTGCCCAGACAGTAAATCTGCTCTTAACTCCCAGTATCAACATCACCCCAAGTACTACCTCCACAACTACTAGAAATATCCCAAGCTCCAATGCAAAAGGCTTCAAATAGATAAAAAACCCAGCTATATCATTTGAGAACACATCAAAATATTCTTCCAATTTGATCGCGGTTCCTACAGGATCATTGACCTTGATCAGTCCTGAAAAAATAAAAAGGCCTCCGACAATAAATCGAATCACCCACAAAAACCCTTGCTTAAACATGGTAGTCTAATTTAATTAAACAAAATACTGCATAATTGATCATATCCTGATAGTTAGCTTCTATTCCCTCTGACACTAATGTTTGACCTTGATTATCTTCTATTTGCTTGGTTCGCAATAATTTCATCAAAATAATATCAGTCATTGAACTCACCCTCATTTCTCTCCAAGCTTCTCCATAATCGTGATTCTTATTTTCCAAAAGCCCACGGGTTTCATTTACCCAGTGATCGTAAGCGGACTCCAGCTCCTCAAAAGGGATCTCCATCCGCTCATCTTTTAAATAACTGATTTGCAGCAGAGCTATCAGACAATAATTAATAATACCTACGAAATCATCTTCTATAGGATCATTAACTTTTTGACTCCCTTTCTCCTGTATGGAGCGAATACGCTGAGCTTTAATGAAAATCTGATCTGTAATAGATGAAAGCCTAAAAATTCTCCATGCCGTACCATAATCTATAGTCTTCTTACGAAATAGTTCTTTACAACGGCTGATAACTTCCCTATATTCGTTACTCGTTTGCGTCTCCAAAGTATATTTGTTTAATGTTTCCTCTACCGGGCAAGTCTTCTAAAATCGAAGATAAATCATTTCCCCAAAAAAACACCCTTCTAATCGATGGAAGGCTTATCAGTTGGGACAAACCTCAGCTGATGGGAATTGTTAATTTAACGCCCGACTCATTCTTTGAAGGAAGTAGAGCTGAGAAATCCTTGGATAAAGTTGCCACTTTAGTGAAGTCGCATATTTCTAACGGCGCTAGCATTCTGGACCTTGGGGGATACAGCAGCAGGCCAGGTGCAGCAGAGGTGAGTTTGCAAGAAGAAATCGACCGAGTAATTCCTGCAGTCAGATGGATCACAGCTAATTATCCCGAGACATTAATATCAGTTGATACTTTTCGGGCAAAAGTTGCTAAGGAGGCGATACGTTCAGGTGCACACATCGTAAATGATATTTCGGCAGGGGATTTGGATGAGCAAATGTTAGAAACTGTAGCTAATCTTCAAGTCCCATATATAGCAATGCATATGAGAGGAAACCCTCAAAACATGCAGAAAAAAACGAATTATTCAGATATTTTGGGAGAAATATTGTATTATTTCACTGAAAAACTGGAACAATTCAGAAAGTTTGGCATCAAAGATGTAATAATTGATCCTGGGTTTGGATTTGCAAAAACTCTTGAACAAAATTATTCCTTACTAAGGAACCTTCATCAGTTCCAGACGCTTTCATTACCAGTACTAGTCGGTATTTCGAGAAAATCGATGATATCAAAGGCATTGGACATAAAAGCTGAAGAAGCACTGAACGGCACAACCGCATTAAATATGTTTGCTTTGTGTCAGGGTGCAAACATCCTACGAGTTCACGACGTTAAAGAAGCAAACGAAACATTAAAATTATACAACACTTTATACCCTTGACATTACTTTTCAAAATAGGATTTTTAGACATCTCCATCGTCAATATCATTGATATTGCCTTGGTTGCCGCCCTATTATATCAAGTCTACAAACTCCTTAAAGGAAGTGTAGCTATTAAGATCTTTCTAGGCTTCCTTTCTATTTATCTGATTTATTTATTGGTACGAGCTCTTAGGATGGAGCTTCTTTCTGCAATTTTGGGGCAGTTCATGGGAGTGGGTGTAATAGCAGCCATCATTATATTTGCTCCAGAAATAAGGAAATTTCTACTTTTAATAGGTCGATCTTCTTTACTATCAGACGACAATGTCTGGAAGGACATGCTTTTCTTTTGGAGAAAAAAGGATAATTCTCTCTTCAACATCAGTCCCATCATTGATGCCTCAAAAACATTGGCAGGTAGTAATACTGGAGCTTTGATGGTTATTTCAAAGAGCACCGAATTGAAGTTTTATGCAGAAAGTGGAGATATTTTGGACGCAGAACTATCTAAAAGACTTCTTATCTCAATTTTCAATAAATACAGCCCACTTCATGACGGCGCTGTGATCATCCATAACGGCAAAATCAAGGCCGCTCGCTGTATTTTGCCCGTAACAGAGCGAGAAGTTCCAGCACAATTTGGACTTCGCCACCGCGCAGCTATAGGCATGTCTGAAGCCACCGATGCTATTGTTTTGATAGTTTCTGAAGAAACTGGACAATTATCTATGTCCAAAAATGGAAAAATCATTCATAATATGTCCTTCCAAGAAATCAGAGAGACAATCAATGATTATCTAAATAATCTTGATGTTGATACGCGTTTTGAAGATCTAGAAGAATATGAGATGAAAAAGCGAAGAAAACTTGCAATGACAAGTAAGACAACAACATAAAAAACGGCAAGTTCTCACTTGCTTTTTTTATGGATTACAATTAGCACCTTAGATGACCCTATTTTTGCAGAGGAGCTAACCCGGGAATTTTACACCAAAATAACCCCGGACATGAAATATGACTTCCTTTGTTTTCATTAGCACCAAGTTTATTCTTGCTTAAAAAGTAGCTCATGATTTGAAAAAGGCTGTTTCCTATACCATATAGTCTTCTTCCAAAGTATAAATTCCCTATTTTTGCTCCTCTAATTAATAATCCGAATATGTCTATTGCCAGCAAATACGATCCAGTATCTACCGAAGCCAAATGGTATGCTTACTGGATGGAGCACAAGCTTTTTTCTTCGAAAGTTGATCATTCCAAAGAGCCGTACACCATTACAATGCCTCCACCAAACGTAACAGGCGTTTTGCACATGGGGCATATGCTGAACAATACCATACAGGATGTTTTGATTCGCCGCGCACGTATGCAAGGCAAAAATGCTTTATGGGTGCCTGGTACTGATCATGCATCTATAGCTACAGAGACCAAAGTAGTGAACATGCTAAAAGAGCAGGGAATTGACAAGAAATCTCTGACTCGTGAGAAATTTCTAGAACATGCCTGGGAATGGAAAGATAAATACGGAGGAATTATCCTGGACCAACTGAAGAAACTTGGCGCTTCATGTGACTGGGATCGCACCGCCTTTACAATGGATGCTGATCTGAGTGATGCAGTAATCTCTGTTTTCGTAGATCTCCACAAAAAAGGAAAAATCTATCGTGGTATCCGTATGGTAAACTGGGATCCACAAGGCAAAACGGCTTTATCCGATGACGAAGTAATCACCAAGGAAATTCAGTCTAAGCTTTACTACATCAAGTATAAAATCGAAGGAACAGAAGATCAATTCCTAACAATCGCCACCACCCGACCTGAAACTATCATGGCCGATGTAGCGATTTGTGTCAATCCAAATGACCCTCGGTTCACACATCTTAAAGGTAAGAAAGCCATCGTTCCGTTGATCAATAAGGCAATTCCTATCATCGAAGATGAATATGTAGACATGGAGTTCGGTACAGGTTGCTTGAAAGTGACTCCTGCTCACGACATCAATGACTACGAATTAGGACTTAAGCATAAACTGGAAGTGATCGACATCTTAAATGATGACGGCACTCTAAATGAAAAAGCTCAAATTCTTATAGGAGAAGATCGCTTTGTGGCTAGAAAAATGATAGCCAAAAAACTCAAGGCAGTTGATCAGTTGGAGAAAATCGAAGATTACAAATCTAATGTGGGTCATTCTGAAAGGACAGATGCTGTAATTGAGCCAAAGCTTTCCTTGCAATGGTTCTTAAAAATGGACGATATCACCAAGCCTGCACTAAGCGCGGTAATGGATGATGTGATCCAGTTATATCCACCGAAATTCAAGAACATGTACCGTGCTTGGATGGAAAATGTACGTGATTGGTGTATTTCTCGACAGCTTTGGTGGGGACATCGAATTCCAGCGTACCACCTTCCAAACGGAGAATTTGTAGTAGCAAAAACTGCTGAGGAAGCTTTGATAATCGCCACTGAGCAATATGATGGCAAATTCACTTTAGCTGACCTGAAACAAGACGAGGATGTATTGGATACCTGGTTCAGCTCATGGCTTTGGCCAATTTCGGTTTTTGACCCAGAAGTATTTACCACAGGAAAGCCTAATGAAGAACTGAAATACTACTACCCTACCAATGACTTGGTAACTGCTCCTGAGATTCTTTTCTTCTGGGTAGCAAGAATGATCATTGCAGGTTATGAATATACTGGCGAAAAGCCTTTCAAGAACGTATACTTGACGGGCATAGTACGGGATAAATTGGGCAGAAAGATGTCTAAGTCTCTCGGCAATTCTCCTGATCCACTAGATCTTATCACTCAAAACGGAGCTGATGGGGTTCGTACAGGGATGCTTTTCTCCTCTCCTGCCGGAAATGATTTGCCGTATGATGACAAATTGGTAGAACAAGGAAGAAACTTCTCTAATAAAATATGGAATGCCTTCCGTCTTGTTCAAGGCTGGGAAATTGATCCAAACCTTGACGGATCTGCCAATGCTTCTAGTATAGAATGGTTTGAGAATCGTTTCAATCAAGCTTTGGTGGAAATCAATGATCACTTCGAGAAATTCAGAATTTCCGATGCGCTCATGTCCACCTATAAGTTGGTTTGGGGAGATTTCTGTTCTTGGTACTTAGAGATGATCAAACCAGCATATCAGCATCCGATCGATCAGCAGACTTACGATAAGACTATTGCTCTTTTTGAAGATATCTTAAAAATTCTTCATCCTTTCATGCCGTTTATTTCGGAAGAACTTTGGCATCAGATCAAAGAACGATCTGTAGAAGAATCCTTGATTCTGGCTTCGTGGCCTAGAGAAAAAGGATACGATTCTCAGATCACAGAGGATGCTTCGCAGATTTTCGAGGTGGTTTCACAAGTAAGAAACCTGCGGGCATCCAAAGGAATGTCTCCGAAAGATGCACTTGATCTTACGATCAATACTAGGAATGAAGCACTTTACGGTAGATTCTCCGCCGTATTAAATAAGCTAGCCAATCTATCTTCGCTGAACTTTGGTGATAAAGTAGATAATGCAATAAGCTTTGTAGTGAAGTCTGACGAGTGCTTTATCCCTATGGGAGACTCGATCAACGTGGAAGAGGAAAAAGAAAATATCCAGAAAGAGATCGATTATAATAAAGGCTTCCTGAACTCTGTAATGAAAAAGCTTAGCAACGAAAGGTTTGTTGCTGGAGCACCTGCTCAAGTCATCGAAATGGAACGTAAAAAACAAGCAGACGCAGAAGCCAAGATTAAAGCATTGGAAGAAAGTCTAGCCAAGCTAGGATAGAACCAAAACACCTGCAAAGACCAAATGACAAAGTTTTAGAGGAAACCGGCAGCAGTTTCAAACAGTTACTTAGACTTATAATAAAACCTTAGAGGTTTTCAACACCTCGATGGTTGGAGTGTATTCCTTGTTGGCCTCAGTGGCCAATTCCCCTCAAGCAAAAAGCCCGACTGAAAATAATCAGTCGGGCTTTTAAATTGATGTTTGAAATCTACGCAGCGTTTCTTGCTGCATTTATAATTCCAAACATACTTCTCAGGATTAACTTTTGAAGTACTTCCGTAGTCTTACCTGTTTCTAGAATTCTCTGGATAGCATATTGCTGCACAGTAATCAATGGCAATACGATTCGCTCACGAATTTCAATTGATTTTTTAATCACCTTGTTATCGCCCATCAATTCATCCATTGAAGACACTTCTTTGAGCTTCTCTATAGACCTCAGGTACTCATCATACATGATTTCCCAAAACTCACCGTAGTTCTTATCTTGTTTCAAATAAGCTGTAGCTGGATAAAAGCACTTAGTAAGCGACTGCATGGAATTTCCTAAAAGAGCTCTAAAGAAAAGGCTATTGTTATAAAGGTCTTTCAACTCATCTAATTTCCCTTTCTTTTCCAACACCTCTACGGCAGCTCCTACTCCGTAGAAACCTGGAATATTTTGCTTCATCTGCGCCCAAGATCCTACAAAAGGAATCGCTCTAAGATCTTCAAACTTTAGACCTTCACCACCTTTACCTCTTTTCAATGGTCTGGAGCCAATATTGGTCATCCCAAAATACTTTAGCGGAGTCACATGCTCTAAATATGGAACAAACATCGGATGACTTTTGAATTTCTTATATGCCTCGTAAGCTTCTCCAGCAAGTTCATCTATCAAAGCACGTTGGTCAGTGTTTAGATTCTTATCTGCACCGCCATACAAATGGTTTTCCAAGCCTGCACTTAGAAGTTGCTCAAAATTGTATGTACAAGACGCTTGCTTGCCATAATTTGAAGAAATCGTCTGTCCTTGAATAGTAACTTGGATTTCAGAATTTTCTACTTTTTCACCTAGAGAAGCATAGAAATTATGCATGTTTCCTCCACCACGAGCAGGAGGTCCACCTCTACCGTCAAAGAAAACGACTTCGATGCCATTCTCTCTGGATACTCTGGTCATCTCTTCTTTTGCTCTAAGAATAGACCAGTTAGCCTGTAGATAACCACCGTCCTTGGTTCCATCAGAGAACCCAAGCATGATCGTTTGTTTATTACCTCTAAATGCCAAATGCTTTTTGTACTCAGGCATATTGTAAAGACTAGTCATGATCTCAGGAGCTTCAGCCAAATCATCGATCGTCTCAAAAAGCGGGACAATATCCAATGGCATATACTCCTTGTCTTTACCCAAACACAATTGATTCAACTTGAACACCTCAAGAAGATGCTTTCTAGACTGACAGTTTGAGATAATGTAGCGATTCAGAACTTCTTCTCCACTTTCCTGTTGGATAGAATCGATCACACCAAATGACTGCAACATCTCTTGGTTAAACGGATCTTGGAAAGAAGCAATTTCCGGAATCGAAGTAAGGCTCATAATCTGAGCTATCTGCTCATCTTCTGTTCCCTGAAGCTCCTTGCCCTGTAGTTGGAAAATCTCCTCTATCAGCGCATCGTGCTTACGGCTATCCTGACGCATATCCATGCACGCGAAGTGGAAACCAAATATTTTTACTTTTAAAATAAACTGATCTAATACATCCAAGAAAAGTCCCTCGTGATATTTAATCAAGCCTTCTCTGGCTGAAAGTAGATCTGCCAGCAATTGATCTTTGCTCTTGTAAACAGGATCGTTTTCAAATAGAGTAGCATATAGACCACGCTCAATATTAATCAGAATATCTTCTACGTGCTTGAAAGTCAATCTTCTTCGCACTTTACGCACATCTCTATAGTAGCATTTCAACACCCATTTCTTAAGGCGCTCAGCTACTTGCTTTGTAATCGTATGTGTAACAAATGGATTCCCATCTCTATCTCCACCAGGCCAAAATCCTATCTTAAGTAATCCCGGATTCTCCCAATCGTGAAGTGGAATATTTAAGGATCCTAGTAAGCGAATCATGATATCTGATATGCTTTGATAAAATACATTTTCCAAAAACCAGATCAAGCTAACCGCCTCGTCATAAGGGCTTGGCTTTTCTCTTTTGGTGAAACCTGTTTTACCTAACTGTTGCAATAAGGAATTTATCTTACCGATGTCATCGGTACGAATAGCATTCTCAAGATCTGTGATAATGGCTAAGACATTGCCTGGGTAAAATTGAGTAGGGTGAGCCGTTAGCGTCAAACGCACAGAGAAAGTTTTCAACTTTTCTACCAACTCTTCTCGCTTGTTATCATTGTCTGTTCGGTCAATCAAAGCTTTGATAGTCCCTTTCCCCTTCAAATCATGGATTTTCTCATAAGCAGCATCCTCAATAGAATCAAACAAGACTACTTGTCTTTCTACGTACTGGATCATTTGGAATAGCAAATCAGATTGCTGAGATTCCGTAGAGTCAGGCATCAGTTCATCGAAAAACCCTGCAATAATTTCCTTTGGGGTTAAACCTTTCTGGAAACCATTTTGACATGCTGTTCCCAAAATCGGAAGCAATGTTCCAGTTCGGTAGATGTCATTGAAGGGAAGATCTAAAAATAAACTGTTGTAAATAGTGAAGCGCTTGGCTACTTGGGTATCATAGGTTTTATACATTATTCATCTTCCGTTTTAATGGTTAAGCAAATTAGTAAAAATTCTAAAAACTGAAATAATTATTGAGTATTCATTAACAAATAAACTTTTTATCTTCCTTTTTATTAACCAGATGAGTAAATCTCCAATAAAAGCGCAAAAACCTCATACCGGATAATTCAATATCTTTCTGTCATGAAATCTAGCATATCGCATACGATTTACAGTGGAATGATAATCAGCCATGCGATACTCCCATTGAACTTTGATAAACAAATTATAAACACATGAAACAATCACTTCTAGTAACTGTGTTTTTAGCCATTTTCTTCGCCTGCACCACAGACAAAACAACCAAAATGACCGAAAACCCGATTACTTACTCTTTTTTGGTAGGCACCTACACAGATGATGCAAGTCAGGGCATTAATCAACTTGATTTTACTCCTTCGGAAAATAAACTAGAAGTTCGGACAATTTTCCCTGGTATTCAAAATCCTTCTTTTGTAATAGCAAATTCCGTAGGAGACAAGGTCTTTACTTTAGAAGAAATAGACAATGTCCCAGGTGGAAATATAATAAGCTTGAGCCGTACTTCAGAGGATCAAGCACTCTCAAAATTAAGCGAATTACCTAGTTTCGGTGATCACCCTTGTTATATCGCCCTCTCTCCAAACGAGCAATTCCTAACCGTTGCAAATTACAGCGGCGGGAGTTTTAGTGCTTATAAAATTGGAGAAAATGCAAATCTATCTCACTTACAGACTATTCAGCATGAGGGAAGCAGCATAAACCAAGCAAGGCAAAGCTCACCACATGTTCATAGCACAGTATTCAGCCCAGACGGTAAATTCTTGCTTGTAGCAGATCTTGGTACAGATCAGGTTTATGTTTATAATTTTAATCAGGACGAAGCAAAGCCTTTGACTTTAAACAACATACACAAAGTCACTCCAGGAGATGGACCAAGACACTTGATTTTTTCAAAGGATGGAAAAGAGATCATGTTAGTAGAAGAGATGTCTGCTTCTCTGGACATTCTAAGTTTTGATGCAGGAAAAATCAGTCCAAAACAGAAAATATCATTGGTAACTGAGGGATTTGATGGTGGAGTCGGAGCTGCTGAAGTGAGATTATCTCCTGACGAAAAAAACATCTACGTTTCAAATCGAGGAGATGCCAATACCATTTCTGTGATCAGCAAGAAAGCTTCTGGGGAATACGAATTCATTCAGCAGATATTATCGGGAGGGATTATGCCAAGAAATTTCAATTTGACTGCAGATGGAAAATATTTACTCGCAGCACATCAAGCAAGTGATGATGTGATCATTTTTGAGCGAGATCTGGAGACAGGAGTACTTTCCCAAACCGATTGGAAAGTGAGTGTACACAGTCCAGTTTACTTATTTAGACTTGGTGACTAGGAAGGTTGCTCCCAGGCGAATTGGGGATTGTAAAGAATTTTCCCCTCTTCTATTTCCAATGGAGATTCCAGATTGTTCTGATATAATTTACCTGTGCCCAAACCTTGAGGAACAGTAGCGCCTAGGCTATCTGCAAGCTGCGCAATTGCGTTCAACCCAATATTACTCTCCAATGCTGAGGTCATCCACCAGCCTATCTGACGAAGCTCTGCTAGCTCGATCCATGCTTTGGTTTCAAGGATCCCGCCAAGTAAGGTGGGTTTTAAAATAATATACTGAGGCTGAATATCATCCAAAAGCTCAGCTTTATTTTTAACTCCTATTAATTCCTCATCAAGTGCAATAGGTAGCGGAGTTGCAGTGCAAAGCTGCCTCATCGCTTTCCAATTCCCCGCGGCAATTGGCTGCTCTATGCTATGCAACTCATACTTTGCTAGTTGATGGAGTTTAACCAAAGCATCATTCTCCGAAAAAGCTCCGTTCGCGTCTACCCGAAGGGTAATTTGATCTTTAGAAAAGCGAGTCCGAATGTAATCAAGAAGAGCTAATTCCTGCTCAAAATCTATTGCACCAATTTTCATCTTGATGCAGTCAAATCCTTGTTCCAGTTTCTCCTTGATTTGATCAAGCATAAAGTCCTTTTGCCCCATCCAGATTAATCCATTGATTGCAATAGCTTTTTCACCTTTATAGAAAGCATCTCCCAGAACCTTCTTTTTCCCACCATTCAGTAGATCAAGAATCGCTGTTTCTAAGCCAAATCGAATACTTGGCAAGTCAAAGGGAATTAACCCCTGCAACTGGTTCAAAACATTTTTCTCGCCTGATCCGAAAAGCACTTGAGACATTTGATCTAGAGTTTTGCGGAGAACTTCTTCAAAATCCGAGCGATCATCCAAGCTCAGTTTCACCAAAGGAGCTGCTTCTCCCCATCCTATTGTTTCAGGATTTTCTGAATGAAAGGCTTTGATCCAGAACACATCTTTAGTCTTCAAAACTCCTCTAGAAGTACCCGCATCAAATTTAAAAATCAGCGTCCGCTTAAGGTATTCAAAAGTAATTTTGGAAGAATTGGACATGGATTATGACTGCTTTTGGAAGGTACTTGAAGTGACTTGGGCTATATTTGCAGGCAGAATAACAACCTATATGCAAATCCCAGCTATTGATTTAACCAGTTACGAATATACATTACCAGAGGAAAAAATCGCGAAGTTCCCACTGGCAAAACGAGACGCCTCGAAACTTTTACACTACAAAGATGGGCAGATTTCTCATTTGAATTTTAGTAACATTCCGGATTTGCTCCCTGCGGACACCTTGCTCGTTTATAATGACACTAAAGTAATTCCTGCTCGATTGATTTTTCAACGAGAAACTGGAGCACGGATAGAGATTTTTTTACTTCAGCCTATTTCTCCAACTTCAGTTATTCCTGAGATCATGCTGGCAAAGCATCCGGTGATCTGGGAAACCATGATAGGAAATTCAAAAAAATGGAAAGACGGAGAGATATTGAAAGGGCTGATCCCATTCAAGGAAAGCTCTATTACGCTTTTTGCCAAATTAATCAATCGAGAGACGCGTCAAGTTGAATTCTCATGGGATAATGAAGAAGTGGCCTTTGTGGATGTGGTAGAAGCAAGTGGTGAAGTCCCTCTACCTCCCTATCTGAACCGAAAGCCGGTAGAGGAAGATAAATCAAGGTATCAAACAGTTTATTCAGAAAAAGAAGGTGCCGTAGCAGCACCTACTGCCGGATTGCATTTCACTTCAGAAATTTTTGAACAGTTAAAAACGAAAGGAATAAAAGAAGCTCAAGTGACACTCCATGTAAGCGCAGGCACTTTTCAGCCGATCAAAGCTAGCCAAGTCACCGATCACCCTATGCACAGTGAGCAAATCCATGTAGATAGGAAAACTATAGAAACAATCATCTCTAATCTGGGTAAAATTGTAACCGTAGGAACTACCTCCGTTCGTACACTGGAAAGTCTGTATTGGTATGGTGTCAAGCTACTTGAAGGGAAAGGCGAGGAATTAAGGATTGAAAAGCTATTTCCTTATGAAGAGAGAGAAAATTTACCTTCGGCCCAGAAATCTTACGAAGCCATTCTTATTTATATGAAAGAAAAGGGTCTTCAAACGATCATGGGAACCACAGAGATTTTTATATTCCCTGGATATGAGTTCAAAATTGTGAAAGGCTTGATTACAAACTTTCACCAGCCAGGCTCCACATTAATATTGCTAATTGCTTCGATTCTAGGCGAAGATTGGCGACGTGTATACAGGGATGCACTGGCAAATGACTATCGTTTCCTAAGTTACGGAGATAGCAGTTTACTTTGGATAGAGTAAATGAACTTGAAAAAATTAAAGAATTCTTAAGCAGTTTGAAGGCTGAATTCAGAGAATTCAGAATAATCAATTTCCTTCACCATTATGATCATAGCATTAGCAAATTCCTGCTTACAGGCTAGGACAGCAAATGGATAGAACGGATCATTTGATTCAGATATTTCCAAAGACCCAAAAAACCTATGTAGTTCTTCTTGGGAATTTGAACGGATTGTGATGCAACCATTTCTAGATTCACATCTCTCAATCATGAAATTTGCTGTAGCTGTTTGGATTATCATAGTTTCCGGCGTTGAATTAAAAATCAAATTTAAAGGGAGATTATTGAAAAAACATACCCTGTACAAGGTATTTTTCATGTTTCCAGTAACTAACTGTCAAATTATTTTATTTGATATTCAGACTATTAGCCAAAAAGATCTATTCATAGAATTCCTATCTGGTAATGACTTGTAAAATTCTGATCAATTGACTTATATTTGCATCGCTTTACAAAATGGATTAGGCCGAGAAATCAGTCACAAATTCGAAAAATTACCGAAAGGGTGGTTTAAATAGTAAAACGAAAACTAAGCCAAATAAACATATCTAGAGAGTTGGGTGAGTGGCTTAAACCAGCAGTTTGCTAAACTGTCGTACGCCTCAACGCGTACCGGGGGTTCGAATCCCCCACTCTCTACAGCTTAAAACCCTAACTATATGAAATATTGATAGTTAGGGTTTTGTTTTTTAGGTTCAGGGTTCTTTTGGATCAGTCCTAAAAGTTGGGGGAATTGATCCAATCCATTTT
>TARA_R110002072_G_scaffold184083_1_pt1 | contig 75586 bp, 65 predicted proteins | sample TARA_R110002072 | Tara Oceans TARA_R110002072 (sample SAMEA4397118) | marine metagenome | biome: Polar Biome; feature: [SRF] surface water layer (ENVO:00010504); material: water (ENVO:00002006), including particulate matter (ENVO:01000060) such as... | depth 5 m
AGCAGTGACCGACATTCCCGGTGAGATTTTTACTAACCTATCTTCCACTTGAATTTCTTCTGTCTTTAATTTGAAACGAGCAGAGTAAACCAAACCTAGGTTTTCATCTTGAATGGCATCATCAGAGATACTGCTAATCTCCGCATCAATCAAACCGTATTTGGTGAAGTTAAAGGTGTCGATTTTGACTTCAGCTTTTTGACCTTCGTGAACGAAGCCGATGTCTTTGTTGAGAATCATCGCTTCAACTTCCATTTGGCTTTCTTGCGGAACAATCACCATTAAGGCTTGTGCCGGTGTCACGACACCACCGACTGTATGTACGGCGAGTTGTTGAACTTGGCCGCTGATTGGCGCTTTAATTAGCTGTTGTTGATTACGTTCATTAGCTTTGATGAGTTCTTGTTGAAGACTGGCTAACTGCAATTTACTTTCTTGCAGTTGATTTAAGTTATTAAGGCGAGTTTCTGAGGTAAGGGTTTCGACTTGGTCTTGAATGGCTTCGATTGAGGCATCTAACTGTTCTGTACGCGATTGTTGAATGAGTAAATCTTGCTCTTCTTCAATAAGTTCTTGTTTTAGCTCTAAGTATTGAAGCTTAGAGCCGTAATCTTTTTTGAGAAGTGTTTCTAGAGCATCAACACGTTCTTTTAATATGGGTAGTATGCGTTGCTTTTTAGTGACTTCACCTTGGGTCATGGCTTTTTCGGCGAGTTGTTTTCTCTTTTCATTCTTGTAGGCGCTGAGGCGTGAACGAAGTTCGGTCATTTGCTGGTTTAACAGGTTTTGTTGGGCGAGCTTTTCCGTTTCTGAAGAGGGGTCAGAGCCAACGGTAGGGCTGTTGGGTCTGACCCCGACGAGAGGTTCCCCGGTCAGATTTTCTAACCAACTTTCAAATACAAGAAAGCGTTCGATATTGGCTTGGCGTTCTTTTATTTCATGACTAAAACGCTCAACATCCGCTTGGGTTTCAGTGCTATCTAAGGTAATTAGTGGCTCACCCTCTTCTACGTATTGGCCTTCTTTGATATGAATGGTTTTACCGGCTTCTAGGGGCTGTATATGTTTGATATGTTCGCTGGGGATGACTTTGCCTTGAGCAACCGCGACAATATCGACTTTGCCAAAGTAAGCCCAAATGGCGGCGATGGTAAATAAGATAACGATGGCCCAGATAATGGCGCGGCCTGCTTTTGAAGAAGGGGTTTGCTCTACTTCGATGGCGGCAGGTAAAAATCCATATAACTCTTTAGAAGTGACACGTTGGTCTTTATGTAAAAAGGCTAAGACTTTGCCTTTTTCTTTATGATCTGTACTCTGCTTTGTTGATGCATTTAAGGATGCGTCATTCATGTTGCATCCTCTTTTTTAGGATTATTAGAAGTTTGTGGGTTTGTTTTTTTCACTTCCCTTATGGCAGGAATATGGCTTTGATGACTGTGTAATTTTGCATAATAACCGTTTTGTTCGAGAAGCTCATCGTGATTGCCACTTTCTACAATACGACCTTGTTCAATCACAATAATTCTGTCAGCCATGCGAACTGTCGACAAACGATGGGCAATTATAAATACGGTACGGTTATGGCAGATATGGCGCATATTGTCTTGAATCACGCGTTCTATCGGCAGGCTTGGGTCGGCTAAGGCAATGTTGTCTTTTACCGAACGATTAAATAATACGTTCTCTTGAAGTACCACCCCTATTTGGCGGCGCAACCAAGCTGGGTCTACCTGGGCGACATCGACGCCATCGACTAAGACTCGGCCTGATTCTGGAACATATAGGCGCTGAACAAGCTTCGTCAGTGTACTTTTACCTGAACCCGAACGACCAACGATGCCGATAATTTCACCCGGAGATACTTCGAGGGATAAGTCTTTGAGGATTTCCGGGCGGTCTGGCTGATAGCGAAAGGTGATATGTTCAAGTGTTACCTTACCTTCTAACTTCTGCAATGAAGTACGGTTTGGGTTATGGCCCGGTTCGGTTGGGGTATTGAGAATATCACCTAAACGTTCAAGCGAGATACCGGCTTGCTGAAAGTCTTGCCAGAGCTGTACTAAGCGTAAAATAGGCGCACTGACCCTGCCCGCCAACATATTGAACGCTATTAGTTGGCCGACACTTAATGAACCCGCAATAACTAAGGTTGCACCCACCCATAAAATTAGTACAGTGACGGTTTTATTAATAAAGCCTGCCGTTTGGATAGCAATATTACCTAAGTTCATTGCCTTGAAGGAGGCCGAAACATATGCAGCTAGCTGCTCTTCCCAGCGACGCTGCATTTGTGGTTCAACCGACATGGACTTTAAGGTTTCGGCACCGGAAATAGATTCCACCAAAAAGGCTTGGTTTTCAGCACCACGCTGAAACTTTTCATTCAATCTATTTCTTAATACAGGCGTGATACTCAGCGACAAAATTACATAGAGGGGGATGGAACCAAGAACAATCCATGTAAGCGTTGGACTGTAGTAATACATCACTACGAAAAAAATGACGGTAAAGAGAAGATCTATGATCAAAGTCAGAGCAGAGCCGGTTATAAATTCACGGATAGTATCTAACTCACGCACCCGCGCAACGGTATCGCCTACTTGGCGACTATTGAAAAATGAAATGGGGAGACGCAGTAAATGATTGAAAAGTTGTGAGCCTAGGGTCACATCCACTCTATTAGTCGTGTGGGAAAACACGTAAGCTCGTAAACCATTGAGTACCACATCAAACAAGGAAACGACAATCAAGCCAAAGCATAGTACATCCAAGGTGGTGAGACCTTGGTGAACGAGTACTTTATCAATAATCACCTGAAAGAATAATGGCGTGACTAAGGCAAAAAGCTGGATAAAGAATGAAGCGATAAGTACTTGATACAGAATTTTTTGTATTTGATAATCGCAGGAATAAACCATGAAATATCAAACTTACCTGACATACCCGGCAACACAGAGCGTTTAGTAATCAGCAATAAGCGACCACTCCACTTATCTGAAAATGCTTCCTCAGTAAGCAAAGTGGGCTTACCTACACTAGGCTCTTGGATCAACACCTTACCTTCACCAGAACGCGCCAAAATAAAATACTTGCCTTGCTTATCTTTCGCTATCGCAGGCAGGGCAATATCTTCTAGATGCTTAGTGCTTGCAGTAATCGCTTTGGCTTTTAGCTTTAAATGACGGGCGGCTCTGACTAGAGCAACTTCATTGAGTGGCGCATCATGTGAGCCAAAATGATGTTTAATTTGAGAGGGATCAGCCGCAACTTGGTGAAAGCGTGCAGTTATCACCAAACAGGCTAAACCTGTATCGAATGAAGTAGCGCTATTTTGATGTGCTTTGGATTCAGATGAATCACTATTTGAAGGATACGGCTTCGTCAAAACGAAATTCCTTTTTCGAGTGTTTTAAATTAGCTTCTTGCTGACAACTAGATGTAATCTTGTGTAACTGAATATTACTTTACGTTAACAAAACAATAAAGAGAAAGTTCAAAAAGTAGTCGATTTTTGTCGAACAGTTCTAAATACATTTATTAACCAAATCAAGAAAGTAACCTTAAACGACGTAATAACGAAAGCCTCTGTTTAAAATATAAAATTAATTCACATTTCATTATGCTGGCTTATTTTTCTAATGACAGCCTTCCATCCCCTCGTTAAGATGCTGTCATCACTCAACAAAAATAAAATTCTTATGACTACTCTCTTTCGCATATTTTTTATCATTTGTTATCTTATCCCCTTTTCAGTATCGGCCAATGAGCCTCTGGCTAATTTAGGGAAAGATGGTGCGCAAAAAGATCTTGTTCCGATTCTTGCCTGTGTATTTGACCCGATAGGAAAAGCGGGCCCTGTGGGCCAAATAATGAAAGAAGCTAAAATTCATGCTTATAACTGGGGGGTTGACCTGGATTATGTTGTTTACAGTGATGAACGTATTGCCATTGATGAATTTAAATTAGGCCGTTGCGATGCAGTGAATATGTTGGGTTTTCGTGCACGCGAGTTTAACACATTCACAGGAAGCTTGGGTGCCATTGGCGCCATCCCAAGCTATGAGCATCTAGGCGTCATCATTAAAACACTTAGCTCACCCAAAGCCGCCAAATTAATGCGTGTGGGTGAATACGAGGTATTTGGTATTGGGCCTGCCGGTGCAATATTCATGTTTACCCGAGATAGAACAGTTCTTCAGCCTAAAGATTTTGCAGGCATGCGCATGGCTGTTTTAGATGGTATTCCAGAATCAGAATATCTATCTGAAAAGTACGGCATTACCCCAGTGAACTCAACTATTTTCAACTCTATACTTAAATTCAACAATGGTACTGTCGATCTGACTGCTGCCCCGGCAATTGTGTATGAACCCTTTGAAATGCATAAAGGCCTTGAACCTAATGGTGGCATCTACACAGAACCCTTTTTATACATAACCATGCAAGTCATCGCTCGCTGGGAGAAATTCCCTGAAGACTTTGCACAAAAAGCACGCGCTCAAACCGTTAGAGAGTATCAAAAATTTGTTAAGTTTCTGACCGACCCTGAAGCGACCATTCCAGAACATTACTGGATAGAGATTCCCGATCACCTTTATGATTTTTGGGTAGAAGATTTCAGAGAAAGTCGTTTAGAGTTAGGAAAACGCGGCATATATGATCAGCGCACCTTAAAACTGATGCGAAAAGTGCGCTGCAAGCTCGACTCTACCTTAGCTGAGTGTTCAGCCAAAGTAAGAGAATAAAAACTAGAGTGTTACGAAAGCCCCCTCTTTCTCTCTTTCAGTGTGCGGATCTTGATGAATAATAATATCCGCTTCTGGGAACGCTTCTTCAACCGAGCGGTGGACTTGATCGCTTAGTTTGTGTGCCTCCAACAGCGTAATCATGCCATTCAACACCATGTGAAACTGTATGAACTTGGTTTGCCCGGATTGACGCGTTCTCAAGTCGTGTACTTCGATCACAAAAGGATGGCTTAAGGCAATATCCAAAATTTTCTTCTGATCGTCTTCAGGCAGTTCTCGATCTAATAATAACTGCACCGATTCATACCCAATTTCGAGTGCTGATTTAAAGATATAAACGCCGATTAACATGGCAATAATAGGATCAGCATAGAGCCAACCTAAATAATATAACCCTATACCTGCTAAAATTCCGACATTAGTCAACACATCAGCCGAGTAATGTAGAGAATCTGCTTTGATTGCAACTGAACCCGTCTTTTTAACCACATAGCGCTGATAGCTAACCAAAAGCAGTGTAATGCCAAGAGAAACTAACATCACCCAGGTGCCTATTTCTGGAGATTCAATTAACTCTGGGTTAATGATACGTTCAGTGGTATAAATCACTAAAAAGATCGCTGAACTTGCAATAAATGTGGCCTGACCTAAACCTGCCAAAGCTTCAGCTTTTCCATGTCCAAATCGATACTCTTCGTCTGCCGGTTCCATTGCATAACGTACAGCAACCATATTGATCAAGGACGCACAAAGATCGAGAAGTGAGTCTACCAAGGCTGCGAGAATACCCATAGAGCCTGTCATCACCCAGGCATAAAACTTTATAGACAATAAACAAACAGCGACAAATACCGATGCTCTGGTCGCTAGAATAACGAGTTGTTCTGGTTTGGTTCTCATGAGTTACACTTATTTCCCTAAACTACGAGCCACACTTAAAGATGAAATATTCAATAAAAAGCTTAACTATTATTTTTGTTTCTAGAACAAAATTCCAGATAATAATAACATGAAGGTTCTCTGAAATCTTTCAGCCAAACCTGCTGTTTAACACCAGCAGCAAACATTACCTTAAAGGTATAACACCATGTATTCACTCAAGGACTTAAGCAAGGCTGAAGAAAAAATTTTAATGGACGAATACGCTTTACTCCCTCTAGCACTTTATTCAGCTCAAGCCGTCAGAGAAATGGATCGCATCGCGATTAAAGAACAAGGAATTGATGGTTTTGAATTAATGAATAAAGCCGCAAGGTTTAGTTTTCATGCATTAGTAAAACAATGGCCCGATACGAACAATTTAATTGTTTTATGCGGTAGCGGGAATAATGCCGGAGATGGCTATATTGTCGCAGCTCTTGCCAAAAAACGTGGCTGGAATGTCCAGGTGTTTTTCGCTTCGTCCCCAGAAAAATTAAACGGTGATGCATCTAGTGCTTATCACTTATGTGTCGGTGCAAAAGTCACTTGTAAGGAGTTTAATGACAATCTGTTTAATCGTCTGTGCCAGAAAAAAAATACTGTTATCGTCGATGCTTTATTGGGCACGGGTTTACATTCTGAAGTAAAAGGTATTTATGCAGAAATCATACAATCAGCCAATAGGCAATACCTGCCTATACTCGCCTTAGACATTCCATCTGGTTTATCCGCCAATACCGGACAGGTATTTGGCAGTGCCATAAACGCAGATTTAACGGCAACCTTTATTGGGCTAAAAGTAGGTTTATTTACAGGATCTGGTCGCCACTACTCTGGCAAAATTGTCTTTAGTGACTTAGACCTGGACACAGCTATATTCAAGCATATAGATCCACTTGCAGACCGTTTAGAGCTTAAGGGCTTATTGAAAAATTTGGCACCGCGCCCAAGAGACGCTCATAAAGGCAGCTGTGGACACGCCATAATTATCGGTGGTGATTTAGGCTATGGTGGCGCAATCGTATTAGCCGCAATGGCAACAGCCAGAATGGGCGCTGGTTTAACGACCGTTATTACTCAAGAGGCCCATCGAACTGCGCTTCTCAGTTCAGTCCCTGAAGCAATGATTTTCAGCTCTCAAAATATGCAAGACATTGAGCAAGTGCTAACAAAAGCAGATGTCATCGTGATTGGCCCTGGATTAGGTCAGAGCGCTTGGTCAGAAAAAATGCTGTTTGCCGCTTTAAATGGCGAAAAAACGTTGGTGATCGATGCCGATGCTTTAAACCTATTAAGTGATAAATTTTTATCTGCATTAGAATCAAGCGCCTTTAAAACAAAAAAGCATATTTTCACGCCTCACCCTGGTGAAGCAGCTCGACTGCTCAAATCAAGCAGTTCAGAGATTCAATTCGACAGAGTCACCTCAATTAAAGCGTTACACCATCAATGGGGAGGCAACATGCTTTTAAAAGGTAGTGGAAGCCTTATCTGTTCAGATAATGGTTCAGTCAGTCTTTGTCCTTATGGCAATCCAGGTATGGCAAGCGGTGGTATGGGGGATGTATTGAGCGGATTAATCGGTGGACTGGTAGCACAAGGCCTAGAACCAAGCTACGCACTACAACTAGCCGTCTGCCTACATGCAAAGGCAGCTGATATTGCCAGTAGTGAGCAGGGCGAAAGAGGTCTACTAGCCAGCGACCTGATCCCTATTGTGCGTAACTTACTTAATAAACTTTAAGTTTCTGGTCGATATGAGCGGTTCACCTCGATATCTCTTTGCAGTGAGGCATTATTTTATTAACGCTTGAACCATAAATAGATAGATTGTGACCGCTTCAAGGTTCATTTCGAAGCTTCTCTCGAACATCCATTAAAACCTGTCCGTAAATATTTTCGCCTCGGCGATCTCGTCCACAAGCCCAAAAGTAGTCATATTGGCTATTTTCCATAATCTTCCGTTTACCTGTGTCCAATAAGGCTTTTTTAGTTTCAGGATGAGTATGAGCGCAGGTATATATCGCTCGAGTCATCACCACACGCCTTACTTTTTTCCAATCATCCCTGACTTTTTTAAACCGAGTGGCACCCAACTTTCGGGCTTTTTTAGCATCGGGCGCCAATCTGATTTTTTCAAAATAATCTGCTGAGGTCGTTTCAAATTTCATCGCTTGAAAATAATGCTCAACACTTAACCACTCTTTTTCGTCTAAAGTAAAAGGCTGAATAGCATGTGTTCCCAGGATCTGATTTTCATCACTTCTCGATAAGAAAATCGCGTCTTCATCTAAATCCGGGAACAACATAAATTCTCCTTAATCACGCACTATATAATGTATTAATCTTCTGTTTTAATCACAATAAATGATGGATTACCACGACGAATAATCAATGCAGGGACAGCACGTTTTTTAGGCAAACCTTCAACCAGTTCTTCAAAACCTTTAACGCTGGTAAATGTTTGGTTATTTAAGCTAGTCAGAATATCACCTTGCCGAATACCTGCTTTACTTGCGGCCCCCTCAGAAACCTGAAGCACTTTGACACCAAATTTAACATTCAGGTTCTCCAATGTATTTTTCTCAAGTGCCGCGACTTTAATACCTAAGCGATTTACTTTAGCTTGCTCAGAAGGCTGGGCTGTTTCAGTGCCTGCTTGCTCATTTTCAAGCTCACCTATCTTGAGTTTAATCACTTTCGTAGTTTTATTCCGAACAATTTTTAACTTAACCGTTTCACCAATTTTCGTTCGACCCACTAATTGAGGTAGCTCTGAAGACAGGTTTATCTCTTCACCTTCAAACTCAATAATGATATCACCGGCTTGAATACCGGCTTTTTCTGCTGGTGAGTCTTCAACAACTTGTGCAACTAAAGCACCATAAGGTTTATCTAAACCAAAACTTTCTGCCAAGTCTTTATTCACTTCTTGTATCAATACACCTAACCAACCTCTGGAAACATAACCTTGGTTACTCAATTGATCGACAACTTCCATGGCGACATCCATAGGGATAGCAAAAGACACGCCCATAAAACCGCCAGATCGGGTATATATTTGAGAGTTAATACCCACAACCTCTCCATCCATATTAAATAACGGACCGCCTGAGTTGCCAGGATTTATCGCGACATCAGTTTGAATAAAAGGAACATAGTTCTCATTCGGTAAGCTTCGCCCTTTTGCGCTGACAATACCGGCGGTTACGGTATAGTCAAAACCAAAAGGTGAGCCAATGGCAAATACCCACTCGCCTACTTTTAAGTCTTTTGATTTGCCTAGTTTCACAACGGGTAAATCTTCAGCCTCTACTTTTAATACCGCTAAATCGGAACGTTTGTCTGAGCCAATCAGCTTTGCTTTTAGTTCGCGTCTATCGCTAAAGCGGACATAAATTTCATCTGCACCTTCAACCACATGATTGTTCGTTAGAATGGTGCCATCTTTAGACACAATAAAACCGGAGCCCATAGATTGTGCTTGTTGCTTAGGTTCTGATGGACCATCATTACGGGGAGTTTGAGGTTGACCAAAGAAGTGTTTAAAAATATCAGGTAACTGTTCCATATTTCCCTTGAACTGGAAAGGTACTCTAGATTCTGCTTGGCTAATCGTACTGATATTAACAACAGCCTCCGAGTGCTCTTCAACAAGATCAGTGAAGTCAGGCAAATCTGCAGCGATTGCGTTAACATTCAGCAAAAATACACTCAACAGCACAAGCAATAATGGGCGCAGAGAATAAAAAAGGTACGACATAAAAAACTCCTCAGAGAAATAACCTAAACACATATATGAGATTTATTGTGGAGCCAGTACGTTCAATTACAACTTAAATATCGGTAAGGCCCAAAAAAGCCATTCAGAAAATTTCAATATTTTCTGGTAAGGGCGCAATAGAGATGCGACCAGTGATCTTGGTCATCTTAGGCAAAAAAACTGGATTGAATGCCTGCTTTTGACTCGAAAAACGCGCCCACGAAAAACCAGCAACCAACCCCAATACTGAGAAAATCACAGTCCAGATTTCATCAACGGGATCAATAATACCACCCATCACAGCCCCTAAGACCATCAATATAAGCGGAATAAAATACACTCGAACAGAGGCACTGACTAATCCCGACTCAGGAATGGCAATAAGCACTTCATCGCCAGGTTTTGCTCCTAAGGTATTCTCAACATCCAGCTCTAAGCATTGATTACTCGATAATTTAGTTAAGGCGCTCTGACCACAACCTGATTTTAAACTACAACGTTCACAGGCACTGGTTCGTTGCACTTTTACGCGTGCAAGCTGGCATGAAAAGTCGGTTTCATCAAACCTTGTCTCTAAAACAAGTGCTCGTTCTTCTATCATGCTTGAATACTTACTCTATTGAAATATGCGTTAATGACATCGTTAGAATTGATAAATTAAGCCTTATGAGGAGGCTCATCTTTATTAATAATAGCCATGACAGAAGAACGAATATCGACAGATACCCGTAGCGAGTTACCAGCCTGCATCAACTCTCTTACCTCGTGATATCGCTGCCAACAGGCTCTCACCTCCTGCTTATTGTCGTGCGTCAAAATTCTTTGTAACTCGAGCTCATTTACTTCACCATCAAGTAAGGCTGAAATAGACTCTTTTAAACGTTCACTCATATATACCCCCTAATGACCTTCTCTATACTGAGTTTTCCGATAGTTTTCTAAACGCTTTATCCAGTAGTTCGCGAGCTCGAAAAATACGTGAACGCACTGTTCCTATCGGGCAATCCATTACCTTCGCTATTTCCTCATAAGATAAGCCATCAAATTCTCTGAGTATTATGGCAACACTTAAGTCAGAAGGCATAATAGATAAGGTTTTTTCAATTTTTTCAGCCAACTCTGATCGACTCAGCAAGCTTTCAGGTGTCTCTAAATTGACAAGTTTATTATGGGCAGCTATCTGGCTATCAATATCTTCTTGGTCTTGGAAGCACTTTCTTGCTTTATTCTTTTGCAGAAAACGTTTTGCATGATTAATGGCAATACGAAATAACCACGTATAAAAAGTGCTCTCGCCTCGAAACGAATGAATAGCTCGGTACGCTTTTATAAACACATCTTGCGTAACATCGGCAATATCTTCTGGACTATTCACAAAACGTGAAACAATCGATGCCACCCTGTTTTGATATTTCACCAACAACAAATCGAAGGCAGCCCGATCCCCTTTCTGAACGCGAGTCACTAACTTCTGATCTAACTGATCAGTCGTTTTAGGCAAAGCCTGATTATCAAACTGGGTTAAATTCATAACTAAGGATTAAGATTCCAATAAATTATTAAATATTGTGCTTGGTTTGGTTTGTGGTTGAATCCTGCCACAGCATTATTACTTACTCACTCTCAAATTGAAACTAACTAAAAAATCACTCTACGTTTTTAAAAATTGAAAACAATGCACTTTGTTATATCTGTTATGTAAGAGGGCTTTTTCAATTTCATTTATGCAAGCCCGTGTTTACAATTCAGCTTAATACCCGAATAATATGGATCTTTTTTAAAAAACAGAGATTCAAAATGGCTTCAGGTTTCGAGTACGACGTACTTATTATTGGCAGTGGCGCTGCGGGTTTAACAACAGCACTTTGTCTGAATAAAAATATATCTGTCGCTGTTATTTCTAAAACAAATATATCAAGTGGCTCAACACCCTGGGCTCAAGGCGGCATTGCCGCCGTATTAGCTCATGATGACGACATAGAGTCACACATTGGCGATACGCTTAACGCTGGCGGCGGCTTATGCCATGAAGATGCTGTTAGAAAAACCGTCGAGAATGGCCGCTTAAGTATAGATTGGCTTAGCCAGCAAGGCGTTGATTTTACTAAGGTTAGTACAACAAACAAGAAAGATAATAAGGGTTCAGAGCTCCATTTAACACAAGAAGGCGGGCATAGTCACCGTAGAGTTGTGCATGCTGATGATGCAACCGGTTTAGCTGTTTCAACGGCACTTTGTCTGCGCGTTTCTGAAGCCGAGAACGTAACCGTGTTTGAAAACCGTGTTGCTGTCGATTTAATTACTCACAAAAAACTATTTTTACCAGGTAATCGCTGTGTCGGGGCTTACGTGCTCAACCGTGACAACAAGCATGTAGAATTATTTCGGGCTAAGTTTGTTGTGATAGCAACTGGCGGTGCAAGTAAGGCTTATCTATATACCAGCAACCCGGACGGCGCCAGTGGCGATGGTATTGCAATGGCATGGCGAAGTGGTTGCCGCGTTGCCAATATGGAGTTCAATCAATTCCACCCGACCTGCTTGTATCATCCACAAGCAAAATCTTTTTTGATTACTGAAGCGGTGCGCGGCGAAGGAGGTCACTTATTACTGCCCAACGGTGAACGCTTTATGCATCGTTTTGATGAACGTGCTGAACTTGCGCCACGAGATATCGTCGCTCGCGCAATTGACCATGAAATGAAGAGAATAGGTGCAGACCATCTTTATTTAGATATTAGCCATAAAGATGCTGCCTTCATCAAAAAACACTTTCCGACTATTTATGACACTTGCCTTAACTATGGCATCGATATCACCAAAGAAGCCATCCCAATAGTGCCCGCCGCTCACTATACCTGTGGAGGTATTATGGTGGATGAGAAATCAAGAACCGACGTAAACCAACTCTATGCGATTGGTGAAGCGTCTTTCACGGGTTTACATGGTGCGAATAGAATGGCGAGTAATTCATTACTCGAATGCGTGGTTTATGGACAAGCAGCAGCTGAGGACATTAATGCAAATATTGACGCCACCCCCTCTCCGCCTCTCGCGCCCGAATGGGATGAATCCCAAGTAATTGATTCTGACGAAGATGTCGTTATCTCGCATAACTGGGATGAGCTAAGACGCTTTATGTGGGATTATGTTGGTATCGTTAGAACCAACAAACGGCTAACCAGAGCCAAACATCGTGTCGATTTATTACATCAGGAAATTCTGGATTATTATAGTAATTATTGTATAAGCAATGACTTGCTTGAATTACGAAATCTGGTCACGGTGGCCGATTTGATTATTTGTTCTGCTATTCAACGTAAGGAAAGTCGAGGGCTTCACTATACGCTCAATTACCCAGAAAAATCAGACCAAGCCGCTGACACCATTCTCACGCCTACAAACTTTTCAACTCGTGATTGGTAATGATAGCGTCGAGATTAATTAGGCAAATTATTGAGAGGAAAACCATCGCCTTAGCATCATTTCTAACTTATCTTTTTCAATCGGTTTACTTAGATAATCATCCATACCCGACTCTAAACATTTATCAACATCACCTGACATGGCATTTGCTGTCACCGCAATAATTATGGGCTGTACAATATCTTTTTGCAGTCGAATTTTACGTGTTGCTTCAAGCCCATCCATTCTGGGCATTTGCCAATCCATTAACACCAAGTCATAGTCTTGGGACTTGATTGCATCAAGCGCTTCAATGCCATCATTCGCCAAATCGGCTGAAAGCCCCAGATAACCAAGCATAATCTTCAAGACCTGTTGATTGACCTTATTATCTTCAACTGCCAAAATTTGTTTATGTTTAAACTGCGATAAAGGAGCTTGTATTTCAGATTCAAGAACATCTTGACTCTTTTCAAACTGACCTTTAGCTAAATTTACAAGAGCAGTTTCCAAATTATCGAGTTTTAAAGGCTGACTGATAAAACTAATGTTCAAATAATCACTTAAATCACCTAAATTAAGCTCATAACGTTCATTCTGATTGGCAAAACATAAAAAACTGAAACACTCCTTGTAGACACTTAACTTACTTTTGAGCTGAAGCACATCACCTAATAAGTCGAAATCTGTACAGATGGTGACACACTGCCGGTTATGTTTAACGCTTATAAAATCCAGCCATGATTGAACACTTCCAGCAACAGTAATAGAGCATCCCATAGCATGAAGGTAGTTTTCTAATACGGTATTTTGAAAATGATTTTGCCCCAGCACAAATATAGTAGTATCGAATACGGTTATTTTTCGGGTATGCATCAAGCTTTGAATAGCTTTGGGTAATTTAAGCCTAAAGCTAAACGTAGTTCCTATTCCCTCTTCGGACCTAAAGTCAATACTGCCCCCCATTAAGTCTGCTAAATGCTTACTAATCGCAAGGCCTAAACCAGTACCACCATATTTTCTTGTCGTAGACGAATCTGCCTGAACAAAAGGCACAAACAACTTTTTCTGTGCCTTAGCATTTAAACCAATCCCCGTATCTCTGACTTCAATGAGCAATTGTGAAGTTTGATCATTTGTTGACAGAACCTCTACCCATAACTCTATACGGCCAGATTCTGTAAACTTCACCGCATTACAAGCAAGATTAAGAATGATCTGCCTAAGTCTATTGGGGTCACCAATAACATAATGAGGTACAGAGGGTGAAACAAAATAAACAAACTCTAAACGCTTTTCGCTAGTCTGGAAAAATATCAGATCAGCACAATCATCCATAAGCTGACGGAAGTCGAACGCGATAGACTCTAAATCTAACTCATTCGCCTCTATCTTAGAAAAATCCATAATGTCATTAATCAGTGATAATAAAGCTTGAGCAGAGCTATTAATCACTTGTACATATTGTGCTTGGTCTTTATGAAGACCCGTTTTTTGCATTACGTCAGACAAACCAATAATAGCATTCATCGGCGTACGGATATCATGGCTCATCGATGCCAGAAAAACATTCTTACTGCGATTTGCCTGTTCCGCGATGTCTCTCGCTTCGCTTAATTCATTATTTCTACTTTTTAAATTTGACAGCGCTTCAGCTAATTGTAAGGTGCGAATATTAAACCAGGATGCAAGCTGGGCCAGCTCATTAGAGCCCTTAATATTTAACATAGTCACGTAGTCTTCTCTGCTCACTAAACTACGTATTTGTTGTGTCAATTTATTAACAGGTAACAAAAAGGCTAAGTTAAAGAACAATAAATAGAGTAAAGCCGCTACAGCAAGTAGAATAAAAAGAAGACTCATCATGCCTTCTGTTATCCGAGAGACAACGGTGCTCGCATACCTAGCAGGCATTGCGACAACAATCTTCCAACCAATATCGGGTAGATGAAGTACACTAACAGAGGAGGCTTCTCTCAATAGCGGGTCATAAGATATTGAGAAGCGTTTACCATAATCGGTGGATAGCGAAAATTGATCGACTGACTTTGCCTCAAGCATGATACGAGCAATTTTACGTGCCTCTACAGGTTCAATTTGATCACTTTCTTTCGCTATTTTCTGGCTAAGCACATCAATTTCGTGAACTTTTTGGAGAGGTTGATTCACCTCATATTGCATCATGACTCGCTGTAATTCACTTTGAATTGTTTTTAGCGCATCATTTTTTTCCGCTAGCGTTTGTATTGTGGGGTAAGCATTTTCTGAATATTGATTAATATCAAACGGTAATAAACGCTGCTCATCCGTACTTGGGAAGGAAAGTAACCGGTTATTTCTATCTAAGGCAAAAGCGTAGCCACCCATCAAACTACTTTGTACCTGCATAAATGAGGATAATCCTGTTAGTTTTAAGTCAACCGTTGCGACACCGCTAAACGTTCCATCTATCCAGATGGGCGCTGAACAGGTAACCATGGGCTCCATTGAATGAGGGTCTCGATAAGACTTGGACCAATATACTTTATCCGGTTCAAGATAACGTACCGGGACATACCATTCTTCTAAGTGGTAACCCCGGCCATGTTGATCATTATAATCATTTAAAAATTCTAAATTCCCTGTATTATTTCTCGCCCAAAAAAAGGCAGACCTCTCTTCCGATTTATCAAACATATACGGCTCTGGCCAAACCCCGCCACCAGCAATTATGTTTTCCATTCCGGCTTGGTTTAATATTTCAGGAATAATGCGTTTAAAGGTTTCAGGCGTATGATCCAGCACTGAGGCTAACTTAGCGATTGAGCGACTCAAAGATTCAGACACCGCTAATTTTTCTCTCAAGCTAATGGCGATTGTTTTACCGATTTCATCATTAAGTTTATCGGATTGTTGAATAATGACATCTTTTCCACGACTTTCAGCGACAAAATAATTAACAACCAATACCGCACATATAAACAACACCAGACCAAAACTCATTCGAAAAGTCAGCCCCTTATAAAAGCGTCTTTCTACGGGCAGAGTTTGATGAGATCCGTCTTCTTTGTCGGCATGCATAATGGTTATTTCAATTTGATTTCAGAGAATGAGAGTATATGTTATGTATTGGTAAAATAAAGTAAACCCGACTAACAACTACGTATAATTGTGCCTATACTAAAAGGATTAATAAATTAATTGCTCAATGATCTTACTATCTTGATCACTAAAGCTAATGCAATACATTAAGAACCGTAAACACTATCTAAGTCAAGAACCCGAAAACATACCCACACTCGGCACATCGAACCTTCAACAATTTTCTCTTGTTCAAGATTCGGCTGATGAAGTGATCAATATACTGAAAAAAGAGCTAAGCCAGAATGGTTACAACCTCTAATCAAGCAGAGCAATGGTATCAAGAACAGGTTGTAGCAGTACTATACGGCAATGTTAAAGGTGCCATACTAGGCAGCACAATAAATATTGCACTCGTTACCTTCGTTTTATGGCCAATTTACCCTACTCTTAGTTTAATTACTTGGTTTGTATTAGGTCAGCTATTAAACATTATTCGGCTAACTGTATTTTTACGCTACGATAAATCCCCTTCTGATTACCCCATAAAAACATGGCTTAACATTCACCGTGTCTTAACGTGTATTTCAGGCTCTATGTATGGCTTATTAGCTTTTTTCTTCTTTAGTTCAGAACACCCCTTGCATCAGATCCTGGTCATTCTACTTTCCGGAGGAATGGGGGCTGCCGCAGTGGGAACACACTCCGTTGATAGAATAACCTATCAAAGTTTTCTATTTACTGCAGTGGTGCCCTTAATTGTTCGCTCCTATCTTGAAGGCACAGAAGTTCACATGGTTGTGGCTGCCATGCTCTGTTTACTCATGCTCATTATGCTTCGTGCCGCTAACCAGTCGAAACAAATCATGGTAGATAATATTTACATGTCTCAATCTTTAAGATACCGCGCTACCCACGATAGCTTAGTAGATTTACTCAATCGTGAAGAATTCCAAAAAAAGTATTCTCAGTTAATAAATTTCTCTTCACCAACGCCAAGCACCACCTCTCTAATTTTTATTGATCTGGATAATTTCAAAATACTAAACGACACTTTTGGTCACCAAGCTGGTGATGAAGCATTAATAAAAATCAGTGAAATCATTCGTAACTGCATCAGACAATCTGATATCGCAGCAAGATTTGGTGGTGATGAATTTATGATTTTGCTTCAATCTGATTCTGTTGAACAAGCACATATCGTTGCGGAAAAGGTCTTATTAAGAATTGCGCATTTTCAAACTTCTTTTCAAGAAGAAGATATCATGTTTGGTGCCAGCGTTGGTATCGGATACTCAACTGAAAAAACACCGAATTTCGATGCCATGCTAAAAGCTGCAGACAAAGCATGTTATCAAGCAAAAGCCGATGGAAAAGGCAAAATCTGCATCCAGGAAGTCAAGAACGATGAACAGTTAACTTTACTCAACAAACACCAAAATAGAAAAAACCAACGAACAGAAGGTTAAGCTTCATCTAAACAATATGCTTTGGATCTTATACGGCTTCTAAATAATCAATAAAAAACTGTATTGATTTTTTACCTCTAAAGTCATTAACATTTGGTCGATACACAATTCTAATTTTGTTCGGTAAAGCGCAACGACACCAATCGCTATTAAACTCGATCGCATCAATAAACTGACCGCCAAACTCATCCGACAAAACTAATTTCAAATGTTTCTCTTTTAATATTCTATGCTGAAGCACATTGAACACACCCTCAAAACATGGTTCTGGGAAAGACTGCCCCCAAGGGCCTGATCTTTCCAGTAGCTGAATATGCTCAATACTTCTTTCTTCTGGGTTAAGCTCCCCATCCGTCAGTAACATGGCCTCTAGATCAGATTCACACAACAACTCTTTGGCGATCTGATTAAAGGCTTCGGTAAAAGCAGCAAGATTATTGTATTCGATGCTCATTCCCGCGGCCATGGCATGCCCACCAAACTTGCTCAATAAATGAGGGTGCCTCTTTGCTAAAAGATCAAGCGCATCGCGCATATGTAATCCAGGAATAGATCTTGCCGAGCCTTTCAGTATTGGGTTTTGAACACTCGGGTCATCATCTGCTGGCGCAAAAATAATAGTCGGTCGATTTAATTTTTCTTTGATACGAGATGCAAGAATACCGATAACCCCTTGGTGCCAATGTGGCTGATATAGACATAAACCCCAAACTTGGTCGCCGGTATTTGAACGTTCATCAAAGCTCTGAAAAAACGATGTTAATTGAGATTCTGCATCCACTTTCATTTCTTGTTCTATATGTTTCCTCTCTTGATTGAGGTGATCTAACTTTCCAGCAAGTAATTCAGCGTCTTCTTCAGAATCACTTAGCAGGCAGTTGATACCAAGGCTCATATCATCAAGACGGCCTGCGGCATTTAGTCTCGGCCCAACAATAAACCCCATATCACTAGCATTGACGTGACCTAATTTTTTTCCTGCTTGCCCTAACAAGGCCTTAATTCCGGGGCGACACTTGCCTGCGCGAATACGCCTTAATCCCTGCTCAACCAAAATCCGGTTATTCATATCTAAAGGCACTAAATCAGCCACTGTCCCTAAGGCTAACAGGTCTAAAAAGTTTGCCATATTAATTTCAGCAAGATTATTTTTTTGGAAGAAATCTAATTCTCTAAGCGCTGCTCTCAAGCCACTCAAGACATAAAATATCACCCCAACGCCAGCAGCATTCTTGCTCAAAAAAGTACAACCTGGCTGATTTGGATTCACAATGGCATCTGCCCGCGGCAGCATATCTCCTGGTAAATGGTGATCGGTGATCAACACTTTGATACCAAGCTGTTTTGCTCGTTCCACGCCATCAATACTGGAAATACCATTATCTACAGTGACAATAAGATCTGGCTTTTTATGCGCAGCAAGATCGACAATTTCCGGCGTCAAGCCGTAGCCGTACTCAAAACGATTAGGCACAAGAAAGTGGCAATCAGCCTTCAATTCTCTTAAAAACAACATGGCAAGTGCTGTACTGGTTGCCCCATCACAATCAAAATCACCCAAAATAAGGATTTTCTGATGCGCTAACAATGCTTCTACTAGCAGCTCAACAGCGCTATCCAGCCCTTTAATGGATGCGTTATTATGTAATCGGCTTAAACTTAAATCTAATTCCGACACAGAGGTAACACCTCTTGCCAAGTAAATTCGACTTAAAAAGTCAGGCAACCCTTGCAATACTACACCACGAGGAATTGGCCGCCTTTGAACTTTTTTTTGCATCGACATAATAATGACCAGTTTTTTAGAGAGTGTTAATAGCAATAAAAAGCCGGAATATCATCCGGCTAATATATGCAAAAGTATGTCGTTACGAACGCCTGAACTTAGCAATATAGTCATGTACTTTAGAAATATCATTTTCCAGGACATCATATTTCTCGGGACGATCAAATAAGTCACTCATATGAATAGGTAACTCAGGACTAATGCCTACTCCGGACTTTTCTACCGCTTCTGGAAATTTAACAGGATGGGCTGTAGCGAGTGTCACCATAGGGATGGTCTTATCACGACGACATTGCCTTGCAGCACCAACCCCGATAGCAGTATGAGGATCTAACAAGTACTCTGTTTCATCAAATACCTGTTTAATGATGCTACATGTTTCATCATCATCCAGAGACAGGCTATCAAATAATTCTCTTGCTTTTTTCCAACGATAACTATCAATAGAGCCTGACTGCGTTTTCCAGGACTTCATTAGCGCAGCAAGAGCTTCACCGTTTCTACCATACAAATCGAACATAAGTCTTTCAAAGTTACTGGAAACCATGATATCCATACTCGGAGAAAGTGTATGTTCTAATGGTTCTTGGTGATATTTATTTTGGCTAATAAAGCGGTGCAAGATATCATTCTTGTTTGTTGCCACAACAAGCTGATTGATAGGTAATCCCATATTTCTAGCCAAATAGCCGGCAAAAATATCACCAAAATTACCCGTAGGAACAGAAAAAGATAGACTTTTATGAGGCCCACCCAGCGCTAAAGATGCACTGAAGTAGTAAACAATTTGAGCCATAATTCTTGCCCAATTGATCGAATTCACTGCGACAAGCCGTGTACCGTTCAAAAATGACTGATCACTGAAACTATCTTTAACCATATGCTGGCAATCATCAAAATTGCCTTCTACCGCAATATTGAAGACATTTTCAGCCAGTACCGTTGTCATTTGTTTGCGCTGCACATCAGAAACACGCTTATGCGGATGTAGAATAAAAATATCGACATTATCACAATGTTTACAACCTTCGATAGCAGCAGACCCCGTATCCCCGGAAGTTGCCCCTAATATGACAACACGCTCATTGCGTCTCTTTAATACAAAGTCTAATAAACGACCAAGCAATTGCAGAGCAAAGTCTTTAAATGCCAATGTCGGGCCTCTGAACAGCTCCATGACCCATTCATTTGAATCTAATTGAACCAAAGGGGCGACCGCTTTATGCCCAAAAACAGCATAGGTTTCCTCAACCATCGATTTAAATTCAGCCTCGGGTATTTCACCTTCAACAAATGGGTACATCACCTTAAAAGCAAGCTCTGAATAAGGAAGACCTTTCCAGGATGCAATTTCTTCTAACGTAAAGTGAGGTAATGTTTCGGGTACATATAAACCACCATCTGGCGCTAAACCCGTTAGCAATACATCTTCAAATGACAAGGCTGGTGAAGCACCACGAGTGCTAATATATTTCACAATATTCTTCCAATTCTTTGATTTGCATATAACAGTCTTTTTATCTTAAAAGACTGTTATATGCATTAAAAATACAGCTAGTTAAAATGCTCTACACGTATACGAACTACTTTTTGGCATGTAGTAGATAACGCCTCAATTTGGCTGATTGCTAAATTAATTTGCTTCTCTTTTACTTCATGGGTCAGTAACACTAACGGAATGACATCGCCATCCTGTTCACTTTCACGCTGCATAACCGATTCTATATTAATACCCAAATCACTCATAATAGAGGCTACTTTAGCTAACACTCCAGGATGATCTTCAGCCATGACCCGAAGATAATAAGCTGAAGAAATATCCTCAATAGGTAAAACAGGGAGATTTCTAATACTCGACAAAGAAAAACCTAAATACGGCACAGGCACAGTAGCATCTAATCTCATAAACCGAGCAACGTCAACAAGGTCGGCAATCACAGCTGACGCTGTAGCTTCTGAACCAGCACCAGCACCATAATACAAGGTTTGACCAACGGCATCACCATCTACCAGCACGGCATTCATAACGCCATCTACTTTAGCGATCATTTGTTGTTTAGGGATCATCGTGGGATGAACTCGAAGCTCAATCCCTGATTCGTGCATACGGGTAATTCCAAGATGTTTTATGTTATAACCTAATAAATCAGCATTCCTGACATCCATAGGCGTAATGGCACTAATACCTTCCGTAAACGCTGCATCAAACTGGAGAGGAACGCCAAATGCAGCAGAGGCTAAAATTGTAAGTTTATGCGCTGCATCAATACCTTCAACATCAAAGGTGGGGTCTGCTTCTGCATAACCTAAGGTTTGCGCTTCAGCCAGAACATCTTGGAATTCTCGCTGTTTATCTTTCATTTCTGTGAGAATAAAGTTACCTGTACCATTAATAATACCGGCCAGCCAGTTAATTTTATTAGCTGCCAATCCTTCTCTTAACGCTTTAACAATGGGAATACCACCAGCAACACCCGCTTCATAAGCTACGTTAACTTTGTATTCAGCCGCTAATTCAAAAATTTCATTACCATGCACAGCAATGAGCGCTTTATTAGCCGTCACCACATGCTTACCTTGCTTAATGGCTAAACATACCAATTCTTTAGCAAGATCATAACCCCCTATCAGTTCGACAAAAACATCGACTTCCGGATCATTCACTACATCCATTAAGTCAGTCGTAAAAATGATATTTGAAAGATCGCAATTATCCTTCTTTGTTCTTGATGCAACTCTTACAACACTAAGTGAGCAACCAGCGCGTGCAGAAATTTCTTTTTGGTTCCGCTGTATGACATTGATCACACCACTTGCAACAGTCCCTAAACCACAGATACCAATTTTCAAGGCTTTCAAAATTTACCCCTTACCTACTTTATTTAACTACACGTAAACTTTCCAGCACGCTTGTTTTACAGGCTATCAAGCGCTCTAGATTTCGACCGCATTATACCCATTCAATGCTCAAGACAAAATTGCTAATACAGTTAATGTGACAAGAAACCACGAAATATTTTCAAGCATCCACCCAACAAGGGCTAAATGAAATATTTTGTCTATACTAGAAAAAACACAAACAAACATAGGAACATCAATGACGCTTTTATTTAAAACTATCACTGCTGTATTTTTCATAACAATGCTGAGCGCATGCAGTGGACCATTTAGTGATTACAACAACTACGACTTAAGCCAAGCTTATGCCAAGTGCGACTTTAGTAAATTAACAGCTGCTGGCGCTCAACGCTGCACTAACATCAAAAAGGAATGCGATAAACGCAAAGATGAGTCAGGATTTAGATGCTAATAACTAAATCCATTTTAAAATAATTAAAGTATGCCTAAAGCTTGACCAATCTTTGCAGCATTTATGTAGCCAGGTATCAAGGTACCATCTTCTAATATAATGGCTGGCGTTCCGCTAATACCGATTTTTCTACCTAAGTTATACTGATCAGCAACAGGGTTAGCACACACTTTTACATCTAACGGCTGACCATTTTTTGCCTTTGTCATTGCAGTTAACTTATCATCCGCACACCAGACAGATACATATTTTTTATACGATTCACTATTTATACCAGCCCTAGGGTAAGCTAAATAACTGACCTTTACCCCCATAGCATTTAACTCTGGCACTTCTTTATGTAGTTTTCTGCAATACCCACAATCAATATCTGTAAAAACAGTAATACTTCCCTTTTGTTCACCCTCTGCAGGAAATACAATTTTTTGATCATTTGGAATCGTATTTATTTTCGAGATACGAGCCACTTCGCGCTTAGTCTCTGACAGGTTTTTTAGCTTATCATTTTCTGTAGAATACATATCACCCGTGAAGAAATAACGACCATCTGAACTCGAAAACAAAATTTCGCCCGAATCTGATTCAACCTGAAACATACCTTTAATCTGCGTTGACTGAATGTCTTTAATAATCAAACCAGGAATTGCTTTGCTTATATTTTCAGTAATCAATTTATTGTCAGCAAAACAAACAATAGCGCTTGATAACAACACAACAACTAAAAAAACCCTACCCAATAACTTCATATCATTACCTTTTTCGAAGATTTATCTTGCGCACAATCAGGCACCAGATACGTACATGAATACATTTATGCATTATTAAAAACAACATATTAAATCATTAGTGTTTTCTAACTGTTATAATTTTCCAGATTAAACTAGCAACAATCATCATACTATCAACTAAAAATCAAAAAAAAGGCAAATGCTCACACATTTGCCTTTTTTTGCTTAACGATTAGTAAACTTCACGTCATGCATAGGTTAATAAGGACCCCTTATTAACCTAATTTTTCTTTAATTCTTGCAGCCTTACCACTCAATTCTCTCAAGTAATAAAGCTTAGCCTGTCTCACATCGCCACGACGTTTAACAGAAATACTATCAATTTGCTTACTAAAAGTTTGGAATGTTCTTTCAACACCCACACCATAAGATATTTTTCTTACCGTAAATGATGAATTAAGACCACGATTACGCTTAGCAATTACAACACCTTCATAGGCCTGCAAACGCTCACGAGTTCCTTCTTTAACTTTTACCTGAACCACAACAGTATCACCTGGCCCAAACTCAGGTATCTCAGCGGTCATTTGCTCAGCTTCAATAGCGCTGATAATGTTATTCTTGCTGCTCATCTTACACTCCTAAAAATGATAAGCGGTTAACCCTGCTTATCTATTCACTTCTTCAATAAATTCTTGCAACAACAATTGTTGCTCCACATTCAACTCTATATTTTCCAACAGCTCAGGCCTGCGCAACCATGTTCTGCCTAAAGATTGCTTTAAGCGCCAAAGTCTAATTTTCCCGTGATCCCCCGATAACAAAACACTAGGAACAGACTGGTCTTGAAAAACCTCAGGCCGAGTATAATGCGGATGGTCTAATAGACCATTTACAAAAGAGTCCTCAACGACTGAGTCTTTATGCCCAAGCACACCTGGAACCAATCTTGACACCGAGTCAAGCAAAACCATTGAAGCAAGCTCACCACCACTTAATACAAAATCACCTATTGATATTTCTTCATCAATTTGAGTATTAATTAAGCGCTCGTCAACTCCCTCATACCTCCCTGAAACCAACACCAAAGTATCATATTGGGATAACTCAACTACTTTTTTATGATCTAGCTTTTCACCTTGAGGAGAAAAATAAATCGTACGAGATTTTTCTTTTTTAGCACCAGATTCCGAGGATACATTGCTTGCAGAACCTGAAGGCTCACGAGCAAGAAAATCATCTTTGGCAGCTAATATTGCATCTCGTAGAGGTTCAACCTTCATCAACATCCCTGGACCACCGCCATAAGGTCGGTCATCTACAGTACGATGCCGGTCTTGGGTAAAATCCCGAGGGTTCCAGTAATTGACCTCTAATATCCCGTTCTGAACCGCCCTGCCAACTACACCAGATGTAAAAACAGGCAAAAACATCTCTGGAAATAAGGTAACCAAGTCAAATCGCATATATCCTCACTTTTCAAACTAGAAGCTAGGATCCCAATCAACCTCAATTATTCCCTTACTTAAATCTACAGTCTTAACCACTTGTTCAGGCAAATAAGGAATCAACCGTTCTTTGCTGTCGATACTGTTTTTACACTTAGTCACAACTAGCACGTCATTTGAACCTGTTTCAATCAAATGATCAACCTTACCCAAAAGCACAGAATCAGCCTCACCCTCAACAGGATAAACTGAATAGACCTGCAAACCCTGCAACTGTGACCAATAGTATTCACCATCAGACAAAGCTGGGAGCTCATTTGCGGGAACTGTAACCAACATCCCACAATACTTTTTAGCAAGATCCCTGTCATTCACACCATCAAATTGAGCCACCAAACCATTTCCGTGTGGTTTGCATGCTAAAACTTTAATAGGCCTAGTAATGCCAGATGTATCTTGCAATTGCCAATCATTATATTGGCATATGTTATCTTTAGGCTGCGTGTAAGAAAAAATCTTAACCCAACCTTTTACACCATAAATAGAGGTGACTTTGCCCATTACAGTATGTTGTGATTCTTTACTCATGAGCAACTCCTCAAACTAACCTACAAAGCAAGAGAAAATTAAGCTGCAGACTTAGCAGACTCTTTCAACAAGTTTTGTACACGTTCTGATGTCGTTGCGCCCTTATCCAACCAAAACTGAACTCTTTCAGTATCAATACGTAAGCGCTCTTCTTGACCACGCGCTACAGGGTTAAAAAAACCTACTCGTTCCAAATAACGGCCATCTCGAGCTGAACGACTATCTGTAACAGTTAAGTGATAAAATGGGCGCTTCTTAGAGCCGCCACGTGATAAACGGATAGTAACCATATTCGCTTTAAATCCTGATTCCAGTTAAAAAATTTCTGAGTGCTCTTTCTTTCGTACTTACAAACCAAAATACGATGGCGCTCGAAAGGGCGCACATTCTAGTATATTCAAAGTTAATTGGAAATAGTAAATTCGCTTTTTTCTTCTCCCATAAAAATATTTTCACTGACTCAAACCAAAAACAGTAAAAAAAGCAATTAAAACTGACCTCCACCGGGCGGCATCATCCCCTTCATCCCTCTCATCATGTTAGCCACCCCCCCCTTTTTTGTAAATTTCTTCATCATTTTCTGCATTTGCTTATGCTGCTTTAATAAACGGTTCACATCTTGAATCTGTGCCCCCGAACCATTTGCAATGCGCCGCTTGCGCGAATTATTAATAGAGTCTGGATAAGACCTTTCAGCAGGTGTCATAGATGAAATCAAAGCCTCCATCTGTATTAGAGCTTTATCACTAACCTGCTGTTGAGCAGCCTGAGCCATCTGCCCCATACCCGGCAACTTATCGAGCAAGTTACCTATGCCACCCATATTTTTCATTTGAATCAACTGATCACGAAAATCCTCTAAATCAAAACTCTTACCTTTTTTGATTTTTTTAGTCAGCTTTTCTGCTTTTTGTTTATCTAGATTTCGCTCAGCATCTTCGATAAGACTTAAAATATCCCCCATTCCGAGGATTCGAGACGCTAAACGGTCAGGATGAAACGGCTCCAGCGCATCAACCTTCTCCCCCATACCCATAAATTTAATAGGCTTGCCTGTAATATACCTAACAGAAAGAGCAGCCCCCCCCCTAGAATCACCATCTGCCTTTGTAAGAATTACCCCCGTCAACGGCAACGCCTCATCGAAAGCCTTTGCGGTATTAACAGCATCCTGCCCAGTCATGGCATCAACAACAAAAAGCGTTTCAACCGGATTGATAGCACCATGCAGTTCTGTAATCTCAGACATCATCTGTTCATCAATCGCCAGACGACCAGCAGTATCAACCAACAAGACATCGACAAATGATTTTTTAGCCTCCTGAATTGCTGCATTAGCTATATCAACAGGTTTTTGATCTGACGAACTTGGAAAAAATATAGCACCCACTTCTTGCGCTAAGGTTTCTAATTGTTTAATTGCGGCGGGGCGATAGATATCCGCACTCACAACCATAACCTTTTTCTTTTCGCGTTCAGACAAATAACGCGCCAACTTAGCTACCGACGTCGTCTTACCAGCACCCTGAAGCCCGGCCATCAAAATTACAGCAGGCGGCTGCGCATTCAACGACAAGCCTTCTGATTGAACCCCCATCATTTCGACAAGCTCAGCATTTACTATTTTAATGAATGCCTGCCCAGGGGAAAGACTTCTCATCACCTCATGACCAATGGCACGTTTGCGCACCTGAGCAATAAACTGCTTCACAACAGGCAACGCCACATCAGCCTCAAGCAATGCCATACGCACTTCTCGCAAAGTACCTTTGATATTATCTTCAGTAAGTCTTGCTTGTCCGGTAACCTTCTTTAAGCTATCGGAAAGTCGTTCTGTTAGATTTTCAAACATGATTCGTCTCTATATATTGCCAAGTAGTTGCAAACCGCGCATTATAACCCTTTAAAAGCCACAATTTGAACAGTAAAACTCATAATGAATATTTTAGTACTTAGTCTTCTTTCCATCGGGCTTTATACTTTTGGAACTTTCCACCAAAGCTTAATCTACTTAAGAAAAGCCCAAGCAAAGCCTTTCACCACCATGCTAACTGGCAGCATTGCTGTATCCTGCCAACTAATAGTCACATATAATCAAATATTCACCAACAACGAAATAGTGCTTAGTTTATTTAATACTGCATCTCTCGTTGCCTGCTTTGTGATTAGCTGCTTACTATTATTATCGAGTAGAAAGCCATTGCAACCCATTTTTATATTTTGCTATCCAATCGCTGCATTAAGCCTAATAGGCAGCCTCTTAAGTAACGATGACACACTCATATTTCAACCAGAAAATAGCGGCATCTTTATACACATAACCTTATCAATCATTGCGTATAGTGTATTTTGCATAGCCGTCATTCAAGGCTTCCTTGTATATATCCAGAACAACAACCTAAAAAACCATAAGCCAACAATATTACTCAGAAATCTTCCACCACTACTAACAATGGAAAATCTATTATTCGAGATGATCTGGAGCGGCACAGCACTGCTCGGACTCGCTATTATTGCCGGTTTAATATTTGTTGATAACTTATTTGCACAACACCTTGTACATAAAAGCATTTTATCAATCATTGCCTTCGCAATCTTCTCAACCCTTCTAGCGGGTCGCCACATATATGGCTGGAGAGGCTTAACCGCCAGTAAATGGACACTCTGGGGGTTCAGCATTTTAATGATAGGTTTTTTTGGCAGCAAATTAGTCTTAGAACAAACCTTAAGCCACTAAAAATCAATATTACCTATACGCACAAAACAGGAAATCAACCTTGAGCGAAACCTCAATCACCACCTTACTCATTTTTTTGTTCTTCTTGATAATTTTATCAGCATTCTTTTCAAGCTCAGAAACAGCAATGCTTTCACTCAATCGATACCGCCTAAAGCACCTAAAGAAAAGTGGCCACAAAGGCGCAATAAAAGCCAGCCGCCTATTAAAAAGAACTGACCAACTAATAAGCGTTATATTAATTGGTAACAATTTTGTAAACATTCTTGCATCTTCAATTGCAACCGTTATTGCCATCAGGTTATGGGGCGACACTGGCATCGCCATCGCCACCGCCGGACTAACAATAATATTATTAATCTTTGCAGAAATTACACCTAAAACCATCGCGGCATACTATCCTGAAAAAATTGCACTCCCTGCCGCTCACATATTAAAACCGCTTCTAAAAATACTGTACCCGGCCGTCTGGACAATCAACCTTGTAACATCCTTCCTACTCAAATCACTCGGCCTAAAGATCAATGACGACCAAGATAACCACATCAGCCGCGAAGAACTCAGAACCTTGGTAAACGAATCAGGCACACTCATACCCAGAAAACATCAGGAAATGCTTGTCGGCATACTTGACTTAGAAAAAGTAACAGTCAATGACATCATGATCCCAAGAAATGAAGTAATAGGCATAAATATTGACGACAATCTAGACTCGATACTCCAACAACTCCGAACATCACAACATACCAGACTCCCCATCTACAAAGGCGACATTAACAATATCATCGGTATTCTACACTTAAGAAATATGACCAAAGTAATGTCACAAAACGAACCCAATAAAGCTGCCTTACTGCAAGTGTGCCGAGAACCATATTTCACACCCGAGAGCACATCCCTAAACGCACAACTACTCTATTTCCAACAAGAAAAAAGGAGAATTTCCGTTGTCGTTGATGAATACGGAGATGTTCTCGGAATCGTTACTATGGAAGATATCTTAGAAGAAATCGTAGGTGAATTTACAACCAATTTCTCTTCAGCAAGCAATCAAGACATCATATCACAAGACGATGGAAGCCACCTTATTGATGGCTCAACCCCAATTAGAACAATAAATAAAAATCTAAACTGGAATCTACCCACCAACGGCCCAAAAACATTAAGCGGACTAATAACTGAAGCCTTGGAAACGCTCCCCGAAAGCCCAGTTTGCCTTTATATTGAAGAATATCAGGTAGAAATCAGACAATTAAAAGACAATATCGTCAAAACAATTCAAATAAGCGAGAAACCACACAATCGGAGTAAAACATAAGTCACACAAACACCAAAATATAACACCACAAAACAATATAGAAGTTCAAAAGCGCACATTTTTCAGGTATAATACATTGAGGTAAATTGGCTCTTTCTTGAACAGAGCATTAATAATTGATTAGCGCACACTAAACAGGTTCATCTAATGAGCAATTCGAATGGCGTCACTTATCTAAGAGACAACCAGCATTTTAAACAAAGTTTAAATACTGAAGCCCTTGCTCGAATCCAAAAAATAAGCCAACTTAGTAGCCAGCACTTGATCGAGATGCTCCAAAACATGTTCGACGGGGTGGATGATTCTTTTTTTGAACTCGCTAACAATGCTCGAACCAACAATGAACAGAATTTGTTTTTTGAAGCCATGCGTGAAGTTCGCATAAAGCGAAAAAGTATCGAAAACGACTTTAAAATCAAAATATGCAACCTATTTTCATCAACACATGTATTCAGCAAAAAATCTAATACACTCACAACTCACGAAGTAGACTTTGATAAGCTGTCGTTAGTTAATAAAGACGACCTTGAAGAAGACGTCGCTATCTCTTCAATGGCCTCCAAAGCAACATCAAACTTTCCAGGCCCTTTGCTTCAATTCCAGACAAGAGCGGCAAATTTATTCGGACAAACAGATCTTAGCGCTATTACTCCCCCCTTAAACCCGGAGGATATAAGTAAAGCATTTGCACTCTGCTGCTCTAAACTTGAAATAAATTTGAAAGAACGACTTATCGTCTACAAACAATTTGACCGCTACGTACTCTCTAACCTTGGCTATGTTCTTGATGAAGCAAATCAATATTTAATAAAGTCGGGAATTTTACCCAATCTAAAATCCAGTATCACAAAACAGCAACACAAGCCAAAGCACTCAATTAACACACCACAACAAACACAGAATGTGCTACCACAACTACAAACTTTATTAGCGAATATAAGAAGCAAATCACCGGAAGAATTTAACCCAAACCAATCCACCCCCAACACCACAAGCCAGCATTACATTGGCACACAAGACCTAATTAACCTGCTGTCAAACATACAAAATTCAGCACCATTACAGACAAGCAGCCCTAAAGTTATAGACATTCAGTCTCAACTAAAACAACATCTACAGCAATCATCACCCCTAAAAGATAAGAACCCCGCCTTCAATCAAGTTGATGAAGATCTAATTAATCTTGTCGCCATGCTTTTTGAGTTTATCTTGGATGATTATAATTTAGCAGCGCCTATTCAGGTTTTAATTAGCAGGCTACAGATACCAATTCTTAAAATAGTTATCAGAGACAACTCTTTTTTCAGCACAAACAGGCACCCCGCAAGAAAATTACTAAATACTTTAGCCAAAGCTGGAATAGGCTGGAATGAAAACCAAAATAGAGAACAAGACGCTCTTTACCAAAAAATATACGGCATTATTCATAGCATACTAGATGCACCAGAAAGCGATATAGCATTATTTGACTCACTTAACAAAGAACTTGAAGAGTTTATGACCAAGGAAGAAAAGAAATTTAAAATCGTTGAACAAAGAACCAAAGAGTCTGAAAAAGGCCTATTAAAGTCCAAACAAGCGCAAAAAACTGTTGATAAATTTATAAGCACATTTACCAATAACAAAGACATCCATTTGCCAGAAATCATCCATGAAACTCTAATTCAAGGCTGGAGTCGTGTAATGTTTTTAGCATATTTAAAAGATGACCAGGAACATCAGTGGGACAAATCCTGCCAAGCTGTTCAAGATTTAATATGGTGTCTACAGCCAATAAAATCCCAAAAAGACAGGCAACACTGGATTGTAATAGCACCAAAGCTAATAAAAGAACTTAAGCGCGGCCTGAAAGATGTCTCATACCATACCAACAACCTCGATGAGACAATCATTCAAATCCGGACAATTTTGACGTCCACATTCAAACAAAATTCGTTTGATGATATAGATAACAAAGCAACATTTCAGACGAACCAAGTAACTGTCCAGCCCGAGAGTTTAAGTGCTGTAGAAAAGCAATTGATATTTAACGATTCAACTTTAGAAAAATATTCTAATTTAATTGATGAAATTGCGCTAGGAACTTGGTTTGAGTTCCATCTAGCGCCCGATAAAAAGACCCGCTGCAAACTCTCAACATCTCTTAAAGAAGCTGATTCATTTATATTTGTAAATAGACTCGGGCTTAAGAGTCTTGAAAAAACAAGAGAAGAGCTTGCTACAGACCTGCATAAGAAAAATGTTATTATTTTAGAACAAGGCCCACTCATTGATAGAGCCATGAATGCAGTAACCTCAAGCTTAAAACAAAAAGCCAGCGCATAAAAAATCAGTGGAACATACCAACAAACATCTTCTTAGGTTTTATATAGCGCTATTTAGCTCCGTAATTTCTCACTCAGTAATATTATTACTCTTATTTATTTATGCCCCAAGCATTGAACTGGAAAGAAAAACCATCCCTTTTCAACTAACATCAAATGACAATGCAGGGCAAACATCGAATCAACCCAACATGTCACACTCAGAAAACGCACTCGCTGCCCAGGAGTTTTTACGTACATTAAATGAGTCAACATTTGAGCAACTCATTCGAGAAAACACCCAAAAGTCTACCCAAAGAAGCAAATCCAACATCCCGTTCAAATCAAACCCGCAAGATGAAAGCCCATTCATTCAGCAACCTACTTTCAAACAAAGCGCTAACTCATCAAATGCACTCCAAGGGTTTCAGAATATATTCAGCAGAAAAAAAATCAAAGAAAGAACACAAAGTGAAACACAACAAATTTCAACAAAATCGCTGGAAGATCTGACTGAATATGAAATTCAATTATTACAAAGACTAGCAAGAAATGAGCTGTATGATGAATATCACCCAGTTATGGAAAGAAACAAACAAACGCAAATCAGCTATATTATAACGCTACAACTTTTTCCCAATGGATCCATTAAAAATGCCCAAATAAATAGTTCCAGCAGTATTAAAGAGATTGATAGATTAGCCGTACAATCAGCATTTTCTGCCAGCCCTTACCCAAAACCACCCAAAGAAGACATCATAAAAAACTTTAAATATAACATCCCAATCATTTACAAAAAAAATAAATAAAAAAGGAGGCCAGAATACCCCCTTATAATTCAAATAACTACCACACCTAACCTTAACTACCTGCGGCCTGCACAGCCTCTGCAGCCATTTTCTTTAACTCACCAGACTCATACAACTCCGTCACAATATCACACCCACCAACCAGCTCACCTTTAACATATAACTGAGGAAAAGTAGGCCAGTTAGAGTAAACCTTTAAGTTCTCTCTAATTTCAGGATGCTCCAAAATATTGATATAGGCGAAACGCTCTTCGCACGCCATAAGCGCTTGTGACGTTTTTGCAGAAAAGCCACATTGCGGCTGCTGAGGAGAACCTTTCATATACAATATGATTGGGTTACTTTCTATTTGATCTTTGATTGTATCCATTATAGACATAACAACCTTACCCTTTTGACATTAAAAAACTCTTTTCACAAGAAGACCTATACCAAGCACTGATGATTGAACCTGACACAGATATAAGGAAAAACATTGCGACATAGTGTACCTTTTTTTTAAATGACCAACCATAACACTCAAGTATTATTTCATAAATTATTACCATTCTTTACGTCAACCAAAACTAACTAAACTAGCTGCATCCCATTCAGTATTTTTAAACATCGCAAAGTTTGATAAAGCACCAAGTTCAGGCTAATATTAGTTCTTTTTAGGGGCAGCACATTAGCTGCCTTTTTGCGTTATAAAGAGATTCATATGAATAACGATCTACCTTTAATGAATACTTATGGTAGGCTTCCTGTCGCTTTTGAAAGCGGTGATGGTTGCTGGCTTTACGATACAGATGGAAATAAATACTTCGACACCTTTTTCGGCATCGCCGTATGCGGGCTCGGCCACACCCACCCATCTGTTACCAAAGCGATTAAAGACCAAGCAGGAAGATTGATTCATTGCTCTAATTTATATCACAACCCTCTTCAGACACGTCTTGCCCAGAAAATCTGTAGCATTTCTGATATGGAAAAAGTTTTCTTTTCTAATTCTGGTGCAGAAGCTAATGAGGCCGCCATAAAACTAGCGCGGAAATATGGCCATGAAAAAGGCATCAAAACACCAACTATTATCGTAATGGAGAACTCTTTCCACGGCAGAACCATGGCCACACTAACAGCAACGGGAAATAGAAAAGCGCAAGCTGGATTTGAACCACTACTAAGCGGCTTCGTTAGAGCCAACTTTAACAATATCGAAGAAGTAGAACGAATTGCTGCAGCTAATGCTAATATCGTTGCGATTTTATTAGAACCAATACAAGGAGAAGGCGGGCTAAGTATTGGCAGTAACCAGTATATGCAAGATATAAGAAAAATATGTGATAAAAATGACTGGCTAATGATGCTGGATGAAGTACAAACGGGAAATGGCCGTACTGGAAAATATTTTGCTTACCAAGACTCAGACATTCTTCCTGATGTTGTCACAACCGCAAAAGGCTTAGGAAATGGTTATCCAATTGGAGCCTGCCTAACACGTGGAAAAGCAAATTTAATTCTAACACCCGGCAGCCATGGCTCAACGTTTGGTGGCAACCCCTTAGGTTGTGCAGCAGCATTAGCGACAATTGACGAAATCTTAAATGAAAAACTGTGCGATAGAGCGCTAGTCCTTGGCAACAGAATTGTAGATCAACTTAAAGCAGAATTGCTTGATGCAAGTTACATTACCGAGATCAGGGGAAAAGGTTTGATGATTGGAATTGAAATGACATCACCTTGCCCCGAGATTGTTCCATTAGCCAAAGCAAAAGGCCTTCTACTAAATGTAACTGCTGAGAAAGTTATCCGCTTACTCCCCCCTTTAAACATGACTGATGAAGAATGTAACTTTTTAGTCGATGCAGTTATCCAAATAATTCGACTCTATGCCGCTGATGATCGCAGCAGACCTCGTGGAAGCTAATATTGAGAAAAAGCTCTTGAACAATGACACACTAAACATCGATTTACTTTTTTGAGAACAACATGGCACTTAGACATTTTCTAACTTTAACAGACCTATCAACAACAGAACTTAAACAAATCATAGAAAGAGCAATTACACTAAAAAATGAACATAAAGACGGGCATATCTATGAACCGCTAAAAAACAGAGTATTAGCGCTTATCTTTGAAAAATCTTCAACAAGAACGCGCGTATCATTTGAGTCTGGCATGGCACAATTTGGTGGGTCTTCGCTGTTTTTATCACCCAGAGATACCCAACTTGGGCGTGGAGAACCCATTGAGGATAGCGCCAAAGTTCTATCAAGAATGGTCGATGCCATTACAATCCGCACATTTGAACATTCAAAAATAGAACTTTTTGCAAAACATTCATCTGTGCCAGTTATCAATGCTCTAACCGATGACTTTCACCCCTGTCAACTCTTGGCTGATATGCAGACATATCATGAACATCGCGGCTCCATTGAAGGTAAAAAAGTCACTTGGATTGGTGATGGCAACAATATGTGTAACTCTTTTATTAACGCAGCAAAGCTCTTAAACTTTGAGTTAGTCATTTCTTCTCCTGTCGGCTATGATCCATCCCCATCACTATTAAAAGCAAATGGAAAGCATGCACATATTGTCCGCAACCCTATTGCAGCATCACATAACTCAGATTTAATCGTAACCGATGTCTGGGCTTCAATGGGGCAAGAAGAAGAACAAAAAATAAGAGAAAATAAATTCAGCAATTACCAAGTAAGCCCCGAATTAATGAGCCATACAAACAGTGATGCACTATTTATGCATTGCCTTCCCGCTCACCGTGGTGAAGAAATTAGCCATGACATGCTTGAGCACAAGAGTTCAGTTGTCTGGGATGAGGCAGAGAATAGATTACATTCACAAAAAGCTTTATTAGAGTTTTTGCTTTGCAATGCCTAATACGATTCACTAGAAACAAGACAACTTCATCAAGGCTAATAAATTGTGTCACTTCTTCTAGAACTTGATAATCTTCAATGCAACTACGATAAACTAGTCGTTATCAAGGATCTTTCCTTTAAGCTAATGGAGGGTGATATTGCTTGCCTACTCGGCCCAAGTGGCTGCGGAAAAAGCACAATATTAAGAGCCATAGCGGGGTTCGAAGCTATAATTGAAGGGCATATAAAACTTAATAAGGAAGTTATTTCATCCCCTAAAATACAAAAAAGCCCAGAACTCAGAAAAATTGGTATGGTCTTTCAAGATTATGCATTATTTCCACACTTAAATGTACTCGAAAATATACAGTTTGGACTAACCAAGCACAAAAAAAAGCCGCGCATAGACGTCGAAGAGCTAATCAAACTCGTTGATCTAGAAGGCTATGAAAATCGCTATCCTCATGAGTTATCAGGCGGGCAACAACAAAGGGTTTCACTAGCACGCGCACTGGCGCCAAAACCCGATTTACTTTTATTAGACGAACCCTTTTCCAACTTAGACGCAGAACTGAGAAATAGATTAAGTCTTGATATTCGAGATATTTTAAAAGCATTAAATATTAGCGCCATCCTTGTTACTCATGATCAAAAAGAAGCTTTCGCAATGAGTGATCAAATTGGCGTTATAGACCAAGGTAGAGTTCAACAATGGGGCTCACCATATGAGCTATATCACGAGCCATTCAATCATTTTGTTGCCTCTTTTGTAGGTCAAGGAACATTCATTAAAGGCGTAACCCTTGAGCCTGATACTTTTGATACTGAAGTCGGCCTACTTAAGGGGAATAGAGCATATAGCTGGAAGCAAGGCACACAAGTCGAGATTCTTATTCGTCCCGATGATGTAATTTATTCACAAAAATCGACTCTGAGTACACTCGTGACCGGTAAAATTTTCGCAGGGACATCAACACAATACCAGTTAAAGCTTGCTTCAGGCATTATCATTGAAGCTCTGCTCCCAAGCCACCAAGACTTTCTAATTGGCAACAATGTCACTATCGAAATTGATGCCGAACATTTAATCGCTTATGAAATCGCAAACAAGTATTAAGCTAAGTTTAAATTTTCAGCTTGCTTAGAGCACTCAGTAAAGAATGATTCATATACAGGCAAAATACTAGGCTGCTCCCAATGTAAAAAATGCCCGACGCCCTTTATTAATTCAAAACGCCCTAAGGGTATAAGCTGAGTTGATTTTCTCGTATCAAATAAGTCCATTATCGTATCAAATTGCCCCATTACAACGAGTGTTGGAACACGAATCAACTGGAGATTCATATGCTCTTTAAGGTCACCTAACTGAGTCACAAACACACTATGCTCATAAAAGGAGCGGAACTGCTGATCACTCATACTATTAAACTGAGCAAGAATCTGCTTTTTTAAGGTATCAGGGATATATTGACCAAATTTCTCAATCATCATCGGTGCAATTTCAGCCCCCCGCCCCTCTTCTATATAAACCTGAACCTGCGAGATAATTGATTTGAGCACACTATTAGGCTTTGTACCAAAGCTACCCAATATGATTTTATGAAAGACTTCCGGATAATTTTCAGCATATACAGCAGAAACAATCGACCCCCACGAACCACCTATAAGGTATCTCTGCTGGCAATCCAAGACATCCAAATATGATAATAGCTGATGAAGAACATCAACTTGCTCATTTAAAGGCACACCCGCTGAGCCACTCAAAATTTCAGAGCGGCCTTGACCAGGCATATCAAACACAACAATTCTATAGTCTTTCGAAAAATATGAAATAAAAGAACGCCAGGCAGACATCGTTTGCTTGGCGCCACTAACACAAACAATCACCTTTTCTTGCTGACCATAGACCCGATAAGGAATTGAAAAACGGCTGTACTCAAAAACACCTGTTCTTTTTATCATTACACTTTCCCGTCCGAATACATAAAATAAAGTTATAACAAAATATTAATCATATGACTGTGAAATAATACCTTGTTTTACAATGATTCAAATTAGACTGTGCAAATTGTGAACACGTATATTTTTTGAATACAATCACACCCTTTTAGCCTTGTAAATTTCTTGCATTACCTTACTCAACGCTTCAGCAGGATCATTAGCTTGGGTAATAGGACGGCCAACCACTAAATAATCCGAGCCAGCCGCTATTGCCTGGCTTGGCGTCATAATACGCTGCTGATCTCCTTTCTCAGAAAAACTAGGACGAATACCTGGCGTAACTAATTTGAAATCTATACCTAAACTTTCTTTTAACAATGAGGCCTCATGCGCTGAACAAACGACACCATTTAAACCTGAGGATTGAGCAAGGATACTTAGCTTAGTCACATGTTCCAAGGGAGAACACATCACCCCGATATCATGTAAGTCCTTCTCTGTCATACTCGTAAGAACAGTGACGCCAATCAATAACGGAGGCTTAGCATAGTTTGCTAATTTATTAACACACGCCTCCATCATATTCCTACCACCACTAACATGCACATTGACCATCCAGACCCCAAGATCTGCAGCTATCGCTACGGCATTAGCGGTAGTATTTGGTATGTCATGAAATTTCAAGTCGAGAAACACATCAAAACCCTTCTGATGTAAGGATTCTAAAATTTTTGGCCCAGATCTTGTGTAAAGTTCTTTACCTACTTTGACACGACATTCTTTAGGATTTAACAAGTCGGCCATTTCAAGCGCTTTACCCATGCATGGATAATCCAAGGCCACAATTAAGGGCATATCTTTCAAATAAGTATTTTCTTTTTGGGGCTCATTAATCATTAAACACATACCATTTTATTTCTGAAATACAGTTTCATATTCAATTATAGGTTTAATCGTCTGCCAATTCTTGCAGCTAGGGCACTGCCAATGAAGCTGGCTACTAGAAAAACCACACGAACCGCACTTATAATTTTGCTTACCCAGCTGAACCATGTCTAACACGCTCACTATTAAAGTAATGACATCTTCAGGCGTATAGTTAGAAGATGAATAAAGCTTAAAGAAGCAACTGAGGCCTGCAATACTCGGAGAATGATTTAAGTATTCATATAAAAATGTCCCGGCCTTTTCCAAATTGCCTTCCGCAGTCATAGATTCAACAATAGCTAACATAATGGGAACTTGCCCTGTCTCGCGCAACAATTTGGATAAATATTGCTGATGACTTTCAAAAGAAGATGTATCTTTTGTTACATCTAATAATAGCGATAATACAGAAGGAATTTGCTCAGGCGCTATTAAAATCATTGATTTAATATGCTGTATTGCTCCAGAATAATCTTGATTACTATAAGATAGTTTCGCCAAGCCAAAATGCGCCCTATGACACTCTTTATAAATTGAAAGGGCTTGCTTATAAGACCCTACAGCTTCCCTGATTAGACCTTCTTTAATATACTGATCCGCTATTTCACAGTGATATTGAGAAACTTTTAGCTCTATATCTTTATACTTTTTCAAGTCTATCTTGGATGCTTGATTCAAAGCAGATAGCCAGTCTTTTTCAGCTTCGTGAATATCAAGCAATAATTTAAGGCTTTTCACTGCAAACTGCTTAGACTCTCTCAACTGGTGCAACAAAGCCTGAGCACGGTCAAATAAGCCAGCCGCCTTATAATCTTTCGCTAATTCATAAATAATATTCTCAGAGGCTTTAGAGCTTAATTCTGGGTGCGACATTAAATTTTGATGTACTAATATCGCCTTTTCCAGCTCACCTTGTGTTCTAAAATGCTTGCCTATTGAAATATGTAATGGAAGTGTGTCTGACGTTACTTTTAGGGACTGAATAAAACGATCAATAGACTCATCTGAGTAAGAATCAAAAAACAATTGAAGCCTATGCTTCATGTTTCCAGATAAATTTGAGGGTTTTGAATTTGATTTTTTTTTGATGGAAAACTGAAACCCTACCAGCAAACCTAAAGCCAGAAAAAATAAACTCAGCAAAAAAACTAACCAAGTTTCCATCTAATGGCCTTTATTTGACTCAGCTTTTACCAAAGCTGGTAGTGCACCACTCTCTGAGACTTTTTTTGACAGGCGTTTAATTCTAATATTTTGAAAGATTTTCTTAGGGTACGCCAAGGCAATACCTAAAATAACACCAGCTATTAAAGCTGATAACAACCAAAAACCTATACTTAAGGGCGGAAACTGATAAAAAAGAAGGTCTACATTAACTAGAGATTGATTACGAAAAGAAAAAACAAGGCCACCCACTATAAATATAACCATTACCAGCAAATAAAAATATAACTTGAGCGTTGCCATCAATACACCACCTTGTCACTCTCAATAAACCTTTAAGTAGATAGAAGGCTATCTTAACACGCGAAATAACAATAAGGGGAGGATATTAGTAGCCTTCTTTTAGACTATCATTAACCTTATCTCTTAACTCTTTTCCTGGTTTAAAGTGAGGCACAAACTTGGCATCAAGACTCACCGCCTCACCTGTTTTAGGGTTTCTACCTAATCTTGATGCGCGGTAATGCAGGGAAAAACTCCCAAAACCTCGGATTTCAATTCTCTGCCCTGAAGACAATGTATTAGACATAAGATCTATTAGCGTTTTCACCGCCAACTCTACATCTTTTACTGAAAGTTGAGTTTGTTTTGAAGCAATAATTTCAACGAGTTCTGATTTTGTCATTTACTACCCAGTCCATAAAAAAAGAGCTTTTTTTTATTGTAGACAAAGAAATAAAAAAAACAAAAAAAACGGGCTAGAAGCCCGTTTTTTTTTATTATATTACAAATAGTTAGTTGTATTGCTACCGCTATTATTTGTTTTGCATCTGCTCTTTGATCAAATCGCCAATGGTAGTTGGACCAGCTGACTCTACTTGCTTTTCACGAACATCTTTCATCGCCTGCTTTTCATCATCAATATCTTTAGACTTAACAGATAAATTGATAACGCGATTCTTACGATCGATATTGATGATTTTAGCTTCAACTTCATCACCTTCTTTCAATTGAGTTGTAAGATCTTCAATACGATCCTGGCTCATCTCAGAAGCCTTCAATGTCGCCTCAACATCAGCAGCCAATTCAAGAATAGCAGCTTTAGCATCAACTGACTTAACTGTTCCCGTAATAATAGCACCCTTGTCATTAACCTGAACAAATTCAGCAAATGGGTCACGCTCTAACTGCTTAATACCTAGAGAGATACGCTCACGTTCAGGATCGACAGACAAGATAACTGTTTCAATTTCATCGCCTTTCTTGTACTTACGCACAGCATCTTCACCTGTATCGTGCCAAGAAATATCAGACAAATGTACTAAACCATCGATACCACCATCTAAACCGATGAAAATACCGAAGTCAGTAATAGACTTAATCTTACCAGTTACTTTATCTTCTTTATTGAAACGGCTTGAGAACTCTTCCCATGGGTTTGCATGACATTGCTTAATACCCAAAGAAATACGACGACGATCTTCATCTATATCAAGAACCATTACTTCAACTTCATCACCTAACTGAACAACTTTAGATGGGTGAATATTTTTGTTCGTCCAGTCCATTTCTGAAACGTGAACCAAACCTTCAACACCTTCTTCGATTTCAGCAAAACAACCATAATCCGTCAAGTTAGTTACACGCGCAGTGACACGTGTATTTTCAGGATAACGTTCTTTGATTTGAACCCATGGATCTTCACCAAGCTGCTTAAGGCCTAAAGATACACGATTACGCTCACGGTCAAATTTCAATACTTTAACATTGATCTCATCACCAACATTCACAATTTCACTTGGATGCTTAATACGCTTCCAAGCCATATCAGTGATATGAAGCAAACCGTCAACACCACCTAAATCTACGAAAGCGCCATAATCTGTAAGGTTCTTAACGATACCTTTCGCTTCCATACCTTCAGCCATAGACTCTAACAATGCTTCACGCTCTGCACTGTTTTCTGCTTCTAATACCGAACGACGAGATACAACAACGTTATTACGCTTTTGATCTAACTTGATAACTTTAAATTCTAACTCTTTACCTTCCAAATGAAGCGTGTCTCTTACAGGACGCACATCAACTAGAGAACCAGGTAAGAATGCACGGATAGTTTTCAATTCAACAGTGAAACCACCCTTAACCTTGCCATTAATCACACCTTTAACGACTTCTTCAGCTTCAAAAGCTTTTTCTAGCTCTGTCCAAGCTTCAGCGCGCTTCGCTTTTTCACGCGATAGACGAGTTTCACCAAAGCCATCTTCAACAGCCTCTAGCGCAACATCAACTGAGTCACCAATTTTAAGTTCAATTTCTCCATTGTCTGAAAGAAATTGAGAAAGAGGAATAACACCCTCAGATTTTAAGCCTGCGTTAACTGTTACCCAGTCACTATCAATATCTACAACAACACCTGAGATAATGGATCCAGGGGTCATATTTACTTCTTTTAGGCTTTCTTCAAATAAGTCTGCAAAGCTCTCGCTCATTACATTTCCTGTGTGATTAACATTCTCCACATCACCAGCGAATGTGGTTAATTTAAATTAAGCGTGTTTTTGTTGCTGGCCAACATTATTTAAAACACGACAACTATAAAAAATACCAGAAATTAAGACTTAGACTCTATAAATCCAATTACTTTATCCAACACTTCTTCTATAGAAAAGTCTGTTGAATCAATAAGTAAGGCATCTATTGCAGGCTTAAGTGGTGCATTTTTTCGCCCCATATCCCGCTCGTCTCGCTCTTCAATCTCCCTTAAAAGGGGCGGCATTTTAACATCTTCCCCTTTATCCTTCAACTGCTTATATCTTCTCTCGGCACGAGTTTGTGCACTTGCTGACAAGAAAATTTTGTATTTTGCCTCTGGGAAAACCACCGTCCCCATATCCCGACCATCAGCAACAAGACCTGGAGGCATAGCAAAGTTTCTTTGCCGCTGCAACAATGCAGCCCGAACTTCAGCAAGAGGCGCTATTTTTGAAGCATTATTTCCTGTCGTCTCAAGACGAAGCTCACCTGTTACGTTTTCTCCAGACAGAAAAACCTGAACCGGCTCACCAAAACCTGACGGTTTAAACTCTACCTCTAATTTTGAAGCTATTTGAGCCAACAAAGACTCATCCTCAAATGAAACACCCTGTTTCAGCGCAGAAAGAGCCGTCAATCTATACAAGGCACCACTATCAAGTAAATGCCATCCAAGTTTTTTAGATACTAACTGAGCCACACTACCCTTACCTGCACCACTTGGCCCATCAATCGTTAGCACCTCACATAAAGTATTGCCTGAGAGTTCTCGCATTACTTAAAACCCTCAACCGATATATTCATGCCTACTTTTTTTGCTAATTCAACAAAGTTCGGGAAAGATGTCGACACATTTGCACAATCTTCAATCTGAATATCACCTTCAGCCCTTAGAGAAGCGACTGCAAATGACATCGCTATTCGATGATCACCATGACTATGTACAACGCCACCTTTAATGCTGCTGCCTTTAATGACGATACCATCTGACCGAACATCTGTTCGCACGCCAAGTTGAGCAAGACCATCTGCCATCACCTGAATACGATCGCTTTCTTTCACTCTCAGTTCTTCTGCGCCTGTCAAAACCGTTTCACCTTCCGCACAAACAGCCGCTATGAATAATACAGGGAACTCATCAATCGCTAAGGGCACTTGATCTTCAGGAATATGTATTCCTTTTAGCTGAGCATACTTAACCCGAATATTGCCAACAGGCTCGCCCCCCACTTCTTTTTGCTCAGAAATAACAATATCCGCACCCATCAATTTAAGTATATTGATGATACCGACACGAGTAGGATTAAGACCGACATGCTCTAGAGTAATATCTGCTCCAGGAGAAATTGACGCTGCCACCATAAAGAATGCTGCTGAGGAAATATCTGCCGGCACATCAATTTTGCCAGCAGTTAATGAACCACCACCCTTTATAGAGGCGACAGCACCCTCACGTTTAACGATATAACCAAAACCATTTAGCATTCGCTCAGTATGATCTCTTGTTGGTGCCGGCTCAGACACAACAGTCTTACCTTTCGCATACATTCCCGCGAGAATAAGACAGGATTTGACCTGAGCACTCGCCATGGGCATATCATAGCGAATCCCCGCTAACGGCAAACCACCTTTTATTTTTAAAGGCGGACGACCACCTTCTGATGACGTTATCTGAGCACCCATTAACCTCAACGGTGCCGCCACTCTCTCCATTGGTCTTTTGGATAGCGATTCATCACCGGTTAACTCAGAGTCAAAATTCTGGCCAGCCAATAAGCCTGTAAAAAGTCGCATCCCCGTACCAGAATTACCAAGATAGATAGGCCCAGGCGGTTGCTTTAGGCCATGCAAGCCTACACCGTAAATCTTAACCTTACCTTCACTTGGCCCTTCAATCACAACACCCATATCACGAAAGGCCTGCAATGTTGCTAAACTGTCCTCACCCTCTAAAAAGCCTTCAACCTCAGTAACCCCATCAGCTAATGCGCCCAACATAATTGAGCGATGAGATATAGATTTATCGCCTGCTACACGAATTTTCCCTTTAACAGAACCACCCGGTTTCATTTTGAATGTTACATTTTTTGTATTCATGATATTTGTATATGACTGTCCAGATAAAATTTTAGTAAAGTGCTCTCGTGCAACTTTTGCTCGCGTAAATACACCCAACAAGCGCTGACTGTCTTTATTTTCAATCGCCGCTCTCAAACTGTTTAAGTCTTCATTGAAGTGATCCAAGACCTTGAGCAAGGCGTCTTGATTTGCTAGAAAAATATCGTGCCACATAACAGGATCACTTGCTGCGATTCGTGTAAAGTCACGAAAGCCCCCTGCCGCATATCGAAATATTTCCTGACTATCCTCTTCACCCGCCAGCGTGTCGACTAACGAAAAAGCAATCAGATGCGGTAAATGACTCGTTGCCGCTAACACCTCATCATGATGCGCGACAGACATTTCAAGCACTGTAGAGCCTGCCGCTTGCCACATATTCCTGACAAGCTGCAACGGATATTCGGCTGAATATTCATGTGGCGTTAGAATAACTTTATGGTTTTTAAATAAGTTTTCATTGGCTGCTAATACACCATTTTTTTCTGATCCAGCAATAGGATGCCCCGGAACAACAAAGGATGGCAGCTCGTTAAAAACATTCCTTACTGCCTCTAAAAAGCAGCCTTTTACGCTTCCAACATCCGTAATCACTGCACCTTTTTTCAAAAATGGTTTTACTTTAAAAAGTATACTTTCAAACGCCCTGACAGGAACAGCTATGATAATTAAGTCAGCATTTGAAACTGCCTGTTCAATCGTTTGAGCGGCCTCATGAACAACGCCAAGTTCAACACCCAAGCGTGCTTCAGAAAAGTTAAGACTGTACCCTATAGTATGATTTGCAAAACCAGACAGATATGATGACTTAGCAATAGAACCGCCTATCAACCCCAAACCAATTACCGCCATCACCTCTACTTGTTGTGCATTTTTAGTCACAAATCAACCTCAAACCAGAGAATCAAGAACAGACGCTAGAGTAGACAGAAAGCGTTGATTTTCTTCTGGCATACCAATAGATACTCTTAAGAAATCTGGCATTTTATAATTCTCAAGCGGCCTGACAATCACCCCCTTCTCAAGAAGAAGCTGATACACATCCATACCTGAATATGTCGACGAATCGCCTTTATTACTCTGATGAACCTTAAAAGCGATAAAGTTACCTTTTGATGGAATAAATAACAAACCAAGCTTATGTAAACCAGCCTCAACTTGTTTAAGACCTTTTCGATTCAAATCGACACTTTCTTCAAGATATCGATCATCACTCAATACAGCTGCTGCTCCAACTAAAGCAAATAAGTTCACATTAAAAGGCTGGCGCACACGATTTAACATATCCGCTATAACGGGATTAGATATAGCGTAGCCAACACGCATTGACGCTAAGCCCCACGCCTTAGAAAACGTGCGCGTAATAATAAGATTTGAGTAATATGGTAATAAACTCAAGCCATCAGGAAAAGCATCCTCTTTTATGTATTCCCCATAAGCTTCATCTAAAACAACTAAGACATTATTTGGCACTGAATCCATAAAGCCAATTAACTCAGCCTTGTCAAAAGCTGTGCCTGTCGGGTTATTTGGGTTAGCCAGAAATATTAACTTAGTCTTGCTAGTTACAGCCTTACGAATAGCGACTAAGTCATGCCCCCAGTTTTTAGCAGGCACCTCAATAGCTTTAGCCCCTATCGCCTGGGTAACAATCGAATAAACGGCAAATGCATATTCTGAAAAAACAACCTCATCCGAACCACCAATAAATGCCCGCGCAATCAACTCAAGAACATCATTAGAGCCATTCCCTAAGGTAATACAATTCAACTCAAGTCTCTGATTTTTTTGGCCATAAAAGCCAACCAATGCTTCCTTTAAAAGATGACCATTACCATCCGGGTAACGGGCACCTTCCTTTAAGGCAGACTGAATTGCCCGAGCAACCTTATCGCTCAAACCTAATGGGTTTTCATTACTGGCCAGCTTAACAATATCCGACAGACCTAAATCTCTTTGCAACTCGTCAATAGGCTTACCTGGCACATAAGGGTGAAGCGCTTGAACAGATGGACTCGCCAGCGAAAAGTAATCACAATCAGCCAAACCTGAACCACTTAATACAGGTTTATTCATTAGAGCACCCCGACAGGATAAGAGCCCAAATGTTTGACTTCGACCACTTCCGGCGACACTTGACGAATAACATGTTGCACTTTTTCATCGTCAATATGACCTTCAAAGTCAATGAAGAAAACATAAGACCACGTCCCAGAAGATGAAGGACGTGTTTCAATTCGCGTTAAACTAATATTTTCTTTATGAAATGGTTCCAATAAATGATACAAAGCACCTGGTTTGTTTTTTGCCGAAACCATAATAGATGTTTTATCTTTGCCACTAGCAGGTACAACTTGACTACCAATAATTAAAAAACGGGTTGTATTGTCAGGCTGATCTTCAATATTTTGTGCACACTTGATCAAATCATAACGCTCAGCAGCCATATCGCCCGCAATAGCTACCGTTCCTTTTTCAGCTTTGGCAAGCCTGGCAGCTTCAGCATTACTACTGACAGCAACACGTTCAATCTGTGGGCAGTTAGCATCCAGCCATTTTCGGCATTGCGCTAAAGACTGCTGATGAGAATAAACTCTCTTTATTGCTTTAACATCATTACACGCACCTACTGATAATAGATGATGATGAATTCTTAACTTCACCTCACCTGCAATAAACAAATGAGAGCCAATGAAGCTATCCAGTGTGTGATTAACCATACCTTCAGTTGAGTTCTCAACAGGCACAACACCGTAATTCACCTGAGCAGATTCAACCTCTCGGAACACCTCATCAATCGCCGCCATAGGTTGCGCTTGCACAAAGTGACCAAAATGCTTCAAGGCCGCGGCATGAGTAAAGGTACCTTCGGGCCCTAAAAAAGCGACTTTCATCGGTTTTTCTAGGGCCAAGCAGCATGACATTATCTCTCTAAACAGCTTAGCCATATCCTCATCAGGGAGTGGCCCGGTATTCCTGTCCATTACTGCGCGTAAGACTTGAGCCTCTCGCTCTGGACGATAATACTGAACATCTTTCCCGTCAGCCGCTAACTGTTTAACATCTGCTACTCGCTGAGCACACTCTGCGCGTTTATTGATTAATGCTTGAATTCGCTGATCAATATCATCAATCTGAATACGTAAGGCAGAAAGCTCTTTAGCCTCATCCAACTTATTCAACATCAAACCCTCAATTAAACGTCAGTTTCTTCAGATGAATCATCTGACTCATTCGACTGCTTTTCAGCACTTACTTGAACGTCACCACCAACTTCTGCAATATCAAACTCACTAGGGCTTGGCTCATCAACACGCTCAACACCAACTAAATGCTCGTTTTCTTGAGACAATTTAATCAATCGCACGCCCTGGGTATTCCTGCCAAGTATTGAAACCTCTTCGGTTCGTGTTCTCACTAAGGTGCCTTTGTCCGTGATCAACATAAGCTCGTCACCTTCTTTAACCTGGACAGCAGACACCAACAAACCATTACGGTCAGAACACTGCATTGCGATCACACCTTGGCCACCACGACCAATAACAGAGAACTCACTCATTCGAGTACGTTTACCATAGCCATTTTCACTTGCAACTAATAACAAACCGTCCTCTTCAGGCAAAATAAGTGAAACCACTCTAAATTCACTTGCCATCTTAATACCTCTAACACCACGCGCTGTCCTACCCACTGCACGCACATTAGATTCATTGAAGCGAATCATTTTCCCTGAGTTACTCATCAACATAATATTTTTAGTGCCATCCGTAATCGCAGCACCAATCAAGGTATCACCTTCATCCAAATCCAAAGCAATTAAGCCACTAGACCTTGGCCGGGCAAAACTTTGCAACGCCGTCTTCTTAACCGTGCCATTAGATGTCGCCATGAAAATAAAATGATCTTCTGTATATTCATTAACCGGTAGAAATGTTGTGACTCTCTCACCTTCATCCAAAGGCAGAATATTCACCATTGGACGACCACGAGACCCTCGACTTGCTTGAGGTATCTCAAACACTCTCAGCCAGTAAACCTTGCCTTTATTGGTAAAACATAGAATCGTGTCGTGAGAGTTAGCCACTAAGAGCTTTTCTATAAAGTCTTCATCTTTCATAGCCGTAGCCGACTTGCCTCGCCCGCCACGCCTCTGAGCTTGATAATCTTCAACAGGTTGAGTTTTCGCATAACCACCGTGCGAAATCGTGACCACCAAATCTTCTTCTGTAATTAAATCTGCAACAGTAAGATCGCGTTTAGAAGAAATAATTTCTGAACGACGCTCATCACCATATTCTTCTAAAACTTCCTCTAACTCTTCGCGAATAACCTGCATCAAACGAATCGGGTCACTTAGAATCGATAGGAATTCAGCAATTCTATCTAAGATTTCTTTATATTCACTGATAAGCTTTTCAGTTTCTAAACCCGTTAAACGATGCAAACGCATGTTTAGAATTTCTTGAGCCTGAACCGGCGACAGGTAGTATTTGCCATCACGCATACCGAACTGGGGATCAAGGTCATCGGGGCGACAAGCATCTTCCCCCGCCCGCGCCAACATGCCAGTGACATCACCCGGATTCCATGCTTGCGCTAGCAAACGTTCTTTTGCTTCAGCAGAAGTGGGTGATTTTTTAATCAGCTCAATAACCGGATCAATATTCGCCAAAGCGACCGCTAAACCTTCTAGCGTATGCCCCCTTTCTCTTGCTTTACGCAGCAAGTAAACAGTTCGTCGAGTCACCACTTCACGACGATGCTTAATGAATATTTCGAGAGCCTGCTTTAGATTGATTGTTTTAGGCTCGCCATCCACAAGCGCAACCATATTAATGCCAAAAACATTCTCCAGTTGAGTCTGGGTATATAAGTTATTCATAATCACATCGGGCATTTCACCACGACGTAATTCAATCACAATCCGCATACCTTCTTTATTAGACTCATCACGTAATTCAGTAATGCCTTCTATTTTTTTATCTTTAACAAGCTCTGCGATCTTTTCAATCAAACGCGCCTTATTAACCTGATAAGGAATTTCTGTAATGACGATTTTTTCCTTACCATTCGCTTCTTGCTCAACTTCATAACGAGCTCGAAGATAAATTTTTCCCCTACCTGTTTGATAAGCCTGAACAATACCAGCCCGACCATTAATAAAAGCAGCCGTTGGAAAATCCGGACCGGGAATAATACCCATTAATTCTTCGAAGGTAATGTCGGCATTATCCATCAAGGCTAAACAAGCTTGAATAACCTCTCCTATATTATGCGGAGGAATATTCGTTGCCATACCCACAGCGATACCAGAAGAGCCATTTACCAATAAGTTAGGTACACGCGTTGGCATTACCTCTGGAATTTGCTCTGTACCATCATAGTTGGGTACAAAATTCACAGTTTCTTTATCTAAATCTGCCAGCAAAGAGTGCGCCAATTTTTGCATGCGAATTTCGGTATAACGCATTGCAGCCGGGTTATCACCATCGATAGAACCAAAGTTACCTTGACCATCAACAAGCATATATCTTAGAGAGAAGGGCTGCGCCATCCGAACAATCGTATCGTAAACAGCAGAGTCACCATGAGGATGGTATTTACCTATAACGTCACCGACAACACGGGCTGATTTTTTATAGGCTTTATTCCAGTCATTACCTAATTCACTCATTGCGAATAACACACGACGGTGTACCGGCTTTAAACCATCCCGTGCGTCCGGCAATGCTCGTCCGACGATAACGCTCATCGCGTAATCTAGATAAGATTGCTTTAATTCTTCTTCAATACTTACGGGAATGATTTCTTTCGCTTGATAACCCATATGGACAGCGTTCCTATTTATTCTGATTATTAAAATAAAGCTCGCGATTCTAACATATTTTGATTTGCAATAGTGATCAAAATTGCGCTTTTATCTGCCAAAAACTGGAGTCTAAGAAAAGAACTACTAAGCTTTATGGAACAACCATAAAACAAGCCACTCTCGATATACGATAACCTAAAGAGTCGCCAGTTTATTCATCACACTCTTATTAAAAAACTGCAAAAAAATGAAAAAATATTTACTGGTCGAAGACAGCCCTATCGTAATCAAGATAATCAAACATATATCAAAAGCAGTAAATGGTTTTGACTACGACATTGCCATGTCTTTTGAAGAAGCGAAGTCATTAATCACAACTCATGGAGCAGAGGCATATTTTGTCGCCGTCGTTGACCTAAACCTTCCAGACGCACCCGACGGCGAAGTCGTTGATTACACAATCAAACAAAAAATACCGACCATCGTGTTAACGGGAACGTATGACGAAGATAAACGCGACAAAATGCTAAGTAAAAAAATTGTCGATTATGTTGTCAAAGAAAGTCGATTCTCCTATGAATACGTCATGAAGCTAATACAACGCCTCGCCAAAAACCAAGACATTAAAATCCTGGTGGCCGATGACTCTAAAATGTCGAGAAACTATATACGAGAACTTTTAATCACTCACCGTTACAATGTCCTAACAGCTGATGATGGCGACACAGCTTTAGAGCTACTGGAACAACACCCGGACATCAAACTACTCATCACTGATTACAACATGCCGCGCATGAATGGCTTTGAACTGGTTAAAAATATAAGAAGAGAGATAAGCAAAAACGACCTTGTCATCATAGGCTTATCCGGCGAAGGTGACGGTAAATTAACAGCTAAGTTTATTAAAAATGGCGCCAATGACTTTCTAAACAAACCTTTTAGCCATGAAGAGTTTCATTGTAGAATTATGCATAACATTGAAAGCTTGGAGTATGCTCTTCAGCTAAAACATCTTGCATTTCACGACTACATTAGCGGGTTACCAAACAAGCAGAAATTCTTTATAGACACCGAAGCCGACTTATCTAAAGCACAGCAAAAAAAAGCTCCCGTAAGCTTAGGGCTACTTTCAATCGACAATATAGACTCCATTCAAAATAGATATGGCCTTGAAGCTCCGGACGCAACAATGAAAAGCCTCGCGTCAATTACACCCAAAGCTTTTGGTAGATTTAACTATGCTAGGTTAAGCGATTCAAATATTGCTGTATTACTGACAGGGTTAACACTTGATCAAGCGACAAAACTAATGGAAAGTTTTAGAGCACTGGCAGAAGACCAACTCATTCTACTGGATAACATAAGCTTCAATTTCACAATTTCAGCTGGTGTAGCGCAAGATGATAACGCCAAAATAACCGAGCTTTTAAGGCAAGCAGATAACCGTTTATATTTAGCAAAAGAAAACGGTGGTAATGTAGTTTGGAGCGAAGATTAGAATAAAGCACTTTACACAAGACAAACATAAGCACTAACCTTAAGTCTCATCCAAGCATGATATTCAACTTTTATCAGCTATAAAAATAACAAATACACGTCATTTAAAATGATCCTAATTAAGGCACAATTATGAATACAGAAACCACACCTTGGTATAAATCTCAACCAGAATACTTAACCGGCGCTCTTTTTGGACTAGTCACACTCGACGTATTCATGTTGCTAATTCACTCCATTATCGAAAAAACAATCACGGGATACAGTCTAGGCACACTAGCCATTACCATTCCCGTAGCATTAGTGTATTTTTTTCAGCACCTTTACGCACAACAAAAGCAACATTAAAAGAAAAGAGCATCGTGCATAAAAAAGGGTAACCGTCATGCCGTTACCCTTTTTTATAATTCTGAAAAAGCGATTAACACTAAGTACTTTGTTTTCTTGGCCAGACCAAACTAAATTTCGCCCCCCCCATACTACTTCGCCCCAAAAATGCCTGCCCACCATGCCAATACAAAATCCGTCTAACAATAGATAAACCAAGACCATAACCACCAGAGCTACGGGTACGGCTATCATCTAAACGCGCAAAAGGGGTAAATACAGATTCCCACTGATCTTCAGAAATACCAGGACCATCATCCTCAACATCTATCCGACATGTTTCAGAGTCAAATGAACAAGAAACTTTTACTTTAGAATCAGCATAGCGCTTTGCATTACCTACAAGATTTTGCAGAGAACGGTGAATATAACGCACCTCAACATCTGACTCTTTCCATACCTCTGAACCCTCTTTGAATTCAGCCATAATAGCTATTTCAGGCTTACCAGTACGTTGTTCAGCAACAACTTGAGACACAATGGCTGCAACATCAGCCTGCTGAAAAACCAAAACAGGCCCGCCTTGCTCCAAACGAGCATAAGTAAGAATCTCATCAATCAATTCATCCAACTCTTGAATATCACCATCAATGCCTTTGACTTGCTTTTGAACCGACTCAGGCGTTTGACAATCCTCAATCATCTGAACACCAAAACGAATTCGCGCAACAGGCGTTCTTAGCTCGTGAGATACCGCATGAATCATCTCTTTCTGAACATACATCAGGCGTTGGATATGATCTGCCATGCTATTAAATGACACCCCTAGACGGCTAATCGCATCCTCTTCTCCAGCACTGGTCACTCGCGCATCCAATTCACCACGAGAAATACGGCTAGCGGCTGTTTCGATAGTTCGAATACGTCGATCAAAACCCTGGAAAAAAGAAAAAGCCAGCAAGGCAATAGAAAAAATCGCACAGAAAGCCAAAAACATAACCAAAATATAAGAAACCGGACTGTAAACCTTTGATAGCATCAGCTCATAGACTTCCCCCGTACTCAGGCTCAAATATAAAGCAATTTCATCCTCAGCCTGTACTTTGGCAAAACCAAAATTAGCTAAACTTTCTAAAATAAAAGCGGAATCAATAGACTTCTCACCAGAAACAGGATGAATGCTTAGCTCAAACTCAGATTCCAGCACCTCAAGCGCTAACTGAAACTCACTAGAATTAACATCGAACTGACTCATCACATTTTCTAGATTACGCTTCACCAACCAAGCCATGAAACTAAATATCTGACTACCACCTCTTTCTGAAACCAAGCTCAGTACACCTTGGGCTTCACCACGACTTAGCTCATCACTTTGACTCACAGAAATTAGCATTTCAGAAGAGATAGACACACTAGATAAATCAACAATCATTTGACCAGACTGAAAACGCAAGCGATCATTCCTAGAATACAAGTCGCCATTAAATTCAGAATAAACAAGCCCAACAGGTAGCGAGGAAGATGTTACTAAACTAGGGTTATCCGATAAAAATGCGTAATAAGGCAACAACAAATCATGCCAATAATGCTCTTCTCTCACACTATTAGTCAGATTAAATACCAACAGACTAAAAAGGCCTAGAGCAAAAACGATCGCTGCTAGACCCAGTAAAATTCGTACAAATAGTTTATTCAAAACGTTCACTCATCAATAAATATAAGAGTTCTTTCTTTACAAAAAATCTAAGCAAAAAAAAATGGTAACAATTAACTTAATTATTACCACTAACCATCTTTAACATTCAACGCTTAAATAATCACGCTTCTTTAACAAACAAATAACCTTTACTGCGAACCGTTTTAATTCGACGAGGATGAACCGGGTCGTCACCAATTTTTGGGCGTATCCGTGAAACGCGCACATCAATTGAACGATCTTGCCCGTCATACTCGATTCCGCGCAATGCCGTAAAAATTTCTTCTCTACTTAAGACATTACCTGCATTGCTTGACAGCAACCAGAGTAAATCAAACTCAGCACTGGTTAAGTCAATACTCTCATCATTCAACCATGCTTCTCGCATTGAACTATCTACAACAAGATTATTAAAAGTCAATCGAGTCGCATCACCCGCTCCAGAAGCTTGTGAAGCTGAATTTTCAGCTTTATCCATATGCTCATTGATACGACGAAGTAATGCTCTAATTCTCGCTAAAAGCACTCTAGGTCTGACAGGCTTAGACATATAGTCATCTGCACCCATTTCTAAACCCAAAACCTGATCAAGATCATCTGTTCTCGCCGTCAGCATTAAAATTGGCCCATTATAACTCGGCCGAACCTTACGACAGATTGATAAACCATCTTCACCAGGCAACATTAAATCGAGCACAACCAAGTCGGGTTTTTCAGACATTATACGTTCAACAGCATGTGAACCATTCGCCTCAACGGAAACAACCAAACCATTGCTTTCCAAGTATTCTTTTGTGAGATCAGCTAAACGCTCATCATCTTCGACGATCAGAACTCGCCATGCTTCATTTTGCTCTGCAACATCCATCGGTATAGTCTTATCTTATGTGAGTGTGATGTTAAAAATCACAAAAGTGCATCTAGCCATTACTAACACCCTTGCAATTGTTACTATGTAAACTTAAGTATATATGCTGTTTTGAAATTCACATGAAAAATTGAATATTTTTTGTGCTCAGGCTTACACCTTCATAAATATTTTTTAATACTCACTACAATAAGAAAACCAACTTAAGCATTTAAAGCTATTAAATCCTCTTCAGTTGCATCCCTAACATCTAAAAGCTCTAAGTCAAAAACCAAGGTTAATCCAGCTAATGGATGATTTCCGTCCACCGTCACCCCGTCTGGCTTAACATCAGTTACTTTAACAACCTTAGCTTCTCCCCCCGTATTCGTCTGGAACGTCATCCCAATCAAAATATCATCAACACCGTCAAAAGCACTCAAAGGCATTTTTGTCACCAACTCTGGAAGATGACCCCCATAGGCTAACTGAGGCGGAATGGTGGCTTCGATCAAATCGCCAACCGACCGACCAATTATCGCTTTTTGCACCCCTTGAATGGCTTGACCCGAACCTTCAAGAAAGGTCATCGGCTGCCCCCCTTCTGATGTATCGACCACATCACCCAAAGCATTTTTCAGCCAATAATTTACTGTATAAATTTTCTTTAAAACCATTTCACAACCTTATTTTGAGCGATCAAACAACCAATCTGCACTAATATTCCATGTATTTTCAGGTGCACGACTACCTGCAAAGACACCAGCATGCCCACCCGGCACAACACAAAACTCTTTATCTTCAGATGAGACAATATCCAACACCTTCCTCGCTGCCGACACGCTAACTAATTTGTCTGAGTCACCAGCGAAAGCTAATATCGAGGCTTGAACCCGACTAAACTCCGCCCTTGTTTCACCTATCTTCATTTTCCCAGACGCCATTTTGTTATTCAGCATCATGTTTACTGACATTTCCCGGATAGTTTCACCGGGGTAGTCAACCATATCGTCAAACCACTGACTCATCGTTAAGCTTTCTTCAAGATAATCCCTATCCCACAAATTCAGAAATTTTTCAAAAGAACTAATCACCAAGCCCATAGGGTTCGTCATTTTAAATACTAAAGAAGACGTCCAGCCCGGCACATGGAAGTATCTTGCAGGTAGATCCATCAGCGAAAAGTTCAATATACTAGAAATAGTCTGAGCAGGCTGATAAATAGCTGAGAGAACTTTACCGGCTACACCACTTTGATGCATATCAACTGGGCTGGCAACCGTTACTAAATTCTTTACACAATCATCATTAGACGTTGCTAAATACATCAAAGATATCAGCCCTCCCATACAATAACTAAATATAGACACCTCTTTTTCACCACTAGATTCTTGCACTGCACTAAGTGCCTTAGGCATCCAATCCATCACGTAGGTTTCTAAAGAAAGATTTGAATGATCCGCAGTCACATCCCCCCAGTCTATTAAATAAACATCAAAACCCTTAGCAAGAAAATAGCGAACAATACTTCGATGAGGCATTAAATCAAAAATCATCGAAGTAGCAGCCAGAGGGGGAATTAGAACAACAGGGGTGCGAAGCCTGTCCTTACTGACAGGAATGTTAGCACCTGCAATCTCAATTTCAGCTTCATTGAGTGATTGATAACGCCGAACAGACATAATCCCTTCGGATAGAATTTCTTCGTATGGACTCAAATTTGAAACAATAAAGTTTTCTGCAAAGACATACTGCTCCACACCATTCAATATTGACCAAAATAGCTTATCCGCAAAACCAAGCTTACTTTTCTTCATGCATGCCTCATAACGACTCATTCATTACTATTAATAAGCATTAAAACAAAAAAACCCAGCATATGCCGGGTTTTTTTGTTTCGCTCATATTAACCAGCGAGGAATTTAATCATAACACCTGCCGCAACAGCCGAGCCGATTACACCTGCGACGTTAGGCCCCATTGCATGCATCAATAAGAAGTTTTGTGGATTATTATCCAGACCAACCTTGTTTGATACACGCGCTGCCATAGGTACAGCAGAAACACCTGCAGAACCAATTAATGGATTTATTTTATTCGTGCTAAATACATTCATTAATTTAGCCATCAATACACCAGTACCTGTTCCTACCGCAAATGCGGCCATACCCAAAAACAAAATACCCAGGGTTTGCAAATCCAAAAATTTGTCTGCGCTTAATTTAGAACCTACAGAAAGCCCTAGGAATATTGTCACAATATTAATTAAAGAATTCTGAGCTGTATCAGATAAACGATCCACCACACCGGATTCTTTCATTAAATTACCAAGACAAAACATTCCCAAAAGAGGTGCAGCATCAGGCAGAAGCAAAGCAACTAAAACTAATACAACAATCGGGAAAATAATTTTCTCTGTTTGTCCAACAGTTCTGAGTTGAACCATCTGAATTTTACGTTCTTCTGCAGTTGTTAATAAGTTCATGATTGGCGGCTGAATTACTGGAACCAAAGCCATATACGAATATGCAGCAACTGCAATAGCACCTAAAAGATGAGGGGCAAGCTGGCTAGCTACAAATATAGAAGTTGGACCATCTGCACCACCAATAATACCAATGGTTGCGGCCTCTTTTATCGTGAAGGCCATACCGTCAACCCCCATACTGGTCAAAAAAGCAGCCCCCAAAACAGTACCAAAAATACCGAATTGAGCAGCAGCACCCAGCAATATTGTTTTCGGGTTGGCAAGCATTGGACCAAAATCAGTCATAGCACCCACCCCCATAAATATAAGCAGCGGCCCAGCCATTGAACCAATAACAACATTATAGAAGTTTTTAAGCATGCCATTTGCAAAACCATTGTCAGTCGCAATATTTTGAGCGGCAGCAAGCGTTGCACTATCTGCATGTTTATAAGCATCATGAAATGCATATAAAACTTCATCAGTAATGACTTGTCCAACTTCGAACGGCAGCTTAAATACTTCGGCTAATGCAAGCATAACTTCAGGTTTTTGGAAATGGATTGCATTCTCAACGGCTGATAAGGCAAGACCTGCTTCAGGAATATTAGCCAGAATTCCACCAAAACCAATTGGCAATAATAGTAGAGGCTCGAATTTTTTCTTGATAGCCATATAAAGAAGACAAAGACAGATCACGATCATCGCAAACTGCCCACCCGTAATATTATATAGACCACTACCGGTCCACAGATTTAATATATTCTCCATCGATCGTGAACCCTTCGTTATAGATTAAGCAGCGTATCGCCAACTGAGACTGAATCACCCACTTTGACACTGATTGAACCAACAGTACCGGAACGTGGTGCACGAATCTCTGTTTCCATCTTCATCGCCTCAAGGATGATTAATAATTCACCTTCCTCTACAACCTCATCAGGAGAAACAAGCACCTTAAAGATATTACCTGCTAGCGGAGCGGGAACTGGCTCACCACCTCCAGAAGCTGGCGCAGCTGAAGCAACAACCGACGCACCGCCAGACACAGGAACCATTCCAGTAATATCACCACCTTCTTCAACGTCTACTACATAAGATTGACCACCAACTGTAATGGTGTAGGTACCTTTACCACTTTTGCCTGCCTTAACATCATCAGCTGAAGGAACTGGCTCAAATGCATCTTTATTGCCACGATTCTCCAAAAATTTAAGACCGATCTGTGGGAATAACGCATAAGTTAAAACATCATCTACTATTTCATCAGACAATTTAAAACCATTCTCAGATGCAGCTTTTTTAAGCTCACCTGTCAACTTGTCCATTTCGGGCTCTAACAAATCACCGGGCCTACATGTGATGGGTTCTTTACCATCAAGAACACGATCTTGAAGCTCTTTATTATAAGCCGATGGCGCCGCACCATACTCACCTTTCAAGATACCAGCAGTCTCTTTAGAAATAGACTTGTACCGCTCACCAGTCAGAACATTAAGCACAGCTTGAGTACCAACAATTTGAGATGTTGGTGTTACAAGAGGAATAAAACCTAAATCTTCACGAACCCGTGGAATTTCGGCCAACACTTCATCAAACTTATCTGCAGCACCCTGCTCTTTCAGCTGATTTTCCATATTGGTCAACATACCACCTGGCACTTGTGCAACCAAGATACGTGAATCAGTACCACGCAAAGAACCTTCAAATTTGACGTATTTTTTACGAACTTCTCTAAAGTAGGCTGCAATTTCTTCCAACAAAGAAATATTTAGACCGGTATCTCTATCAGTGCCAGCCAAAGCAGCAACAACACTCTCAGTAGCTGTATGACCATAAGTCATAGACATTGAAGATATAGCCGTATCAACACGGTCAATACCCGCCTCAACCGCTTTCAGTATCGTCATATCTGACAACCCTGATGTTGCATGTGCATGCAATTGAACTTCTAGATCAGTTTGCGCCTTTAAGCGACCAACTAATTCAAATGCCGCATACGGCGTCAATGTGCCAGCCATGTCTTTAATTGCAATTGAATCTGCACCCAAATCTTCAATTTGTTTTGCTAATTGAACCCAGCTTTCGATTGTATGGTGAGGGCTTGTCGTATAAGAAAGCGTACCTTGCGCATGCGCTCCATTTGCCTTCACAGCCTTTAAGGCACGATCCAAATTACGTGGATCATTCATGGCATCAAACACACGGAATACTTCCACACCATTCTTAACTGCTCGCTCAACGAACTTATCTACAACATCATCAGCATAATGACGATAACCAAGGAGGTTTTGCCCTCTCAACAACATTTGTTGCTTAGTATTTGGCATTACTTTTTTCAATTCACGGATACGGTCCCATGGGTCTTCGCCAATGAAACGAATACATGAATCAAAGGTTGCACCACCCCAGGATTCCAAAGACCAATAACCTACTTGATCAAGTTTTTCTGCAATAGGGAGCATATCGTCAATACGCATGCGTGTAGCTAGTATAGATTGATGCGCATCACGAAGAACAACATCAGTTATACCCAGTTTTTTCTTTGAGTCAGTCATTTTTTAAGCCTTCTTTAAAGGTTCAATCTTGTCACGCTCACTTCTTTTGGTCAGAGCGATATTCAGCAACTGCAGCAGAGAGTACTGCCAACAGCTGTGCATCAGGAGATGCGTTAGGTTTATTCATTTTAGATATTTTTGCTGCAACAGGTTCAGGCGCTGGTAAGTACTTTATTATCATTTTTGACATAAAACTTGTTAAAAATACAAGTATCACCAAAAAAACGAAAACAAACCCCATACCAACGACCATCAAGTTAACGGCATCTGACATTAATTCAGACATATTCTGACTACCTACTCGTTGTTGGATTAGTCTGGTAGAACGAAATAGCTTGGCGTCAATTTCGCTCTATCTAAGTAGTGCTTAAGATAAAAGCCCCGCTAATTTACCTTCTATATAGCTCTGAGGCAACTTAAGCCTCAATGCAAAGAAAGCACTATCAGGGTAAAACTAAACAAACAGATGAAAATACACCTCATCTACTTATAGATGAATAATAGAAAAAACAGATAGATCTAGGAAAGGAAGTATAAATTTGGCGCGGCTGGCAGGATTCGAACCTGCGACCACCTGGTTCGAAGCCAGATACTCTATCCAGCTGAGCTACAGCCGCATTAGATAGACTTGCATGATGATAATTAAAGTGGCGCGGCTGGGAGGATTCGAACCTCCGACCGCCTGGTTCGTAGCCAGGTACTCTATCCAGCTGAGCTACAGCCGCAACTTTAATCGTCTAATGGCGGAGAGAGAGGGATTCGAACCCTCGATGAGTGTTACCCCATACGCCCTTAGCAGGGGCGCGCCTTCAGCCTCTCGGCCATCTCTCCTTAAGACGCGGCGTATATTAACACATTTTTTTAAAATACCAACCGCTAGGACTAATTATTTTTTATTTTTCAAAAACCCGACTATCTTTTGAGCAAAAACTACTCTCCAGCCTGCTGCGCATCAGATTTCTCTTTCTGAATTCTCTGATAAATCTCTTCTCTGTGCACAGATACATCTTTGGGTGCATTGACACCGACCCTGACCTGATTACCTTTTACTCCGAGCACAGTGACAGTGACTTCATCACCAACCATCAAGGTCTCACCTACGCGACGCGTTAGTATTAGCATTACTTTCTCCTTTTATATACAACATTCCAACTTTAGTCCCCAAAGATTGAGCACATTAAAAAACATCTAGTAATGAGTATTATTCATAACTCAAAAAAAGACAGTTTTTGTCAGAAATTAAGCTGTTTTTTTAGTGGGTTATATTTCTTTTTATACGAAAATCCAGAATCATCAGACGGTTACGGCATCCAATTGAAATACACTATGTAAAGATCTCACAGCTAACTCTAGATACTTTTCATCAATGACTACTGATATCTTAATTTCAGATGTTGATATCATCTGAATATTAATACCTTCATCAGACAAAGCCTCAAACATCTTTGTTGCAACGCCTGCATGAGAACGCATACCAACACCAACAATAGATACTTTAGCAATCTGATCATCACCAGCAGCCCTATCAGCTCCTAGCTTTTCGCAAACTTCCTGCAATACAGCCTTAGCTTTTTTATAGTCACTTTTGTGAACCGTAAAAGTAAAGTCTGTTTTCTTATCCAGGCCAACATTTTGAACAATCATGTCAACCTCAATATTTTTATCACTAATTGGGCGTAGAATTTTTGATGCAACACCTGGAATATCAGGCACACCTTGCAAGGTTAATTTTGCTTCATCACGATTGAATGCCACACCCGAAACAATAGGCTGCTCCATATCATCTAAACCCTCTGTCGCAATCAATGTCCCCGGGCCATCTATAAAACTGGATAAAACCCTCAAAGGAACATTATACTTACCTGCAAATTCAACTGAACGAATCTGCAGGACTTTAGAACCGAGGCTTGCCATTTCCAGCATTTCCTCAAATGTAATCTTTTCTATCCTTCGAGCCGTAGAAACGACCCTAGGATCTGTCGTATAAACACCATCAACGTCGGTATATATTTGACACTCATCCGCCTTCAACGCTGCCGCTAATGCCACAGCCGTCGTATCAGAACCACCGCGCCCTAAAGTCGTAATATTTCCGTCCGCATCGACACCTTGAAAACCCGCCACCACGACAACCTTACCACGCGATAAATCCTGACGAATATTCTCTTCGTCAATTTCAAGAATCCGCGCTTTACCGTATGATTCATCGGTCAATATTTTTACTTGAGTGCCCGTGTAAGACTTTGCACAAACCCCTAAAGACTCCAAGGCCATAGAAAGCAATGCTATGGTTACCTGCTCACCCGTTGAGAGCAAAACATCTAATTCACGAGCACTGGGCTCATCCGTAATATCAGATGACAAAGCCAATAATCGATTAGTTTCACCACTCATTGCAGATACAACGACAACAACAGCATGACCACGACCACTGAAATCCGCAATTTTCTTGGCGACAGACTGAATACGCTCAGTCGTTCCTACAGAGGTACCACCAAATTTTTGCACATAAAGGGCCATTAACCCACCTCAAGGAACCATAAAAGTGAACATTCATTCAGAAATTTTGAAATTATAGCTTACTTGCCACCCAGAGTTGAACCTTTTCCAAGCTTTTTTGGATATCAACCACATTTGGGCCGCCCCCCTGAGCCATATCAGGCCGACCACCGCCTTTACCACCCACAATAGCGGATATATCCTTCATTAATTCACCTGCTGGCATTTTTTTGGATATACTTTTAGCAACACCAGAGATCAATACAACCTTATCATCATCCACTGAAGCTAAAACAACCACAGCATCACCCAATTGATTCTTTAATTTATCAACGGCATCCATCATCCCTTTACGATCCAAGCCATCGACCTGAGCTGCAATCACCTTAACACCAGACACATCTATAGCTTGACCTGCCAAATCCGCTCCTGCCGATAGTGCAACTTTAGCTTTAAACTGATCAATCTGTTTTTCTGCAGCTTTTAAACGCTCGACAAGCAGGCTTGCTTTTTCCAGGACGTTATCACGATTACCTTTAAACAACGTATATAAAGATCGCAAGGATTGCATACTCTCACGACTCCACTGTTCAGATTCAAACCCAGTCAAAGCCTCTATTCTTCGAACACCTGAAGAGATACCACCTTCTGAAACAATCACAAAGGAGCCAATATCACCCGTTCGCTGTGCATGCGTACCACCACATAATTCGACCGAAAAATTATCGCTTCCCATCGACAATACACGAACCTGCTCACCATACTTTTCGCCAAATAGAGCCATCGCACCCATCTGCTTTGCTGTTGCAATATCGGTTAAGCTTGTTTTGATTAACGAGTTTTCTCGAATTTTAGCATTCACTAGCATTTCAATAGAATCTAACTGTTCTCTGGTGATCGCCTCGTAATGCGCAAAATCAAAACGAAGACGACTTGCATTGACCAAGGAGCCTTTTTGCACAACATGCTCACCCAAAATACCCCTTAAAGCGGCATGCAAAAGATGCGTTGCAGAATGATTAAGTGCTATAGCGCTTCTTTTCCTAGCATTCACTAATGTGCCAACAGATAAGCCAGAACTTAGCTTGCCTGACAATATTTTGCAATGATGCACAAAATGCTGGCCATCTTTCTGGGTATCCAACACTAAAGCTTCACCATTAGCCCAGTTTAGCTTACCTGTATCACCCGCCTGCCCACCAGACTCAGCATAAAATGGCGTTGCATCAAGAATAACAAAACACGTATCACCCGCTACAGCTTCAACTTTTTGCCCACCGACTAATACAGCGACAACCGATGCAACATTATCTAGAGCATCATAACCGACAAAATCAGTCTCGCCCTGCACATCAAGACCCGCATTGTAATCCAGGCCAAACTTACTGGCTGAACGCGCCCGTTCTCGCTGAGATTCCATTGCAGACTCATAGCCTTGATGATCAAGCATTAAACCTCGTTCACGGGCAATATCATTTGTTAAATCAACTGGAAAACCATAGGTATCATAAAGCGTAAAGACGGTCTCACCAGAAATAATGGAGCCCGTTAGCTCAGCAAGATCTTGCTCTAAAACCTTCATACCCTTATCCAAGGTTTTCGTAAATTGCTCTTCCTCTTGATGCAGTATTTTTTCCACCTGAGTCTGAGACACTAAAAGCTCGGGATACGCTTTCCCCATGATAGAAACAAGTACTTTTACCAACTTATAAAAGAATGCCTCAGTTGCACCCAGCTTATTACCATGACGAATAGCTCGCCGGATAATTCGTCTTAAGGTATAACCCCGCCCTTCATTTGAAGGCATAATGCCATCTGTAATTAAAAAGGCGGCTGCACGAATATGATCAGCAATGACTCTTAGTGATTTCTCCGTAGTTGAAACACCGCCTAAGACTTTAGAAGCACCTGTTAATAAATCCTGAAAAATATCTATCTCATAATTACTATGCACACCCTGAAGAACTGCCGCTATTCTCTCTAAACCCATGCCGGTATCGACTGAAGGCTTCGGCAAAGGATGCATTTCTCCATCAGCTGTCCGATTAAACTGCATAAAGACTAAATTCCAAATTTCTATATAGCGATCACCATCATCATTGGGGCCACCCGGCGGGTCACCCGCAATATCAGCACCATGATCATAGAAAATTTCAGTACAAGGCCCACAAGGACCGGTATCGCCCATCGACCAAAAATTATCTTTGTCGCCTAAACGAGAGAAACGGGTTTGATCGACACCCACCTTGTTAAACCAAATATCTTCTGCTTCCTTATCATCTTTATAAACTGTGATCCACAACTTTTCAGCAGGGATAGCTAGTTCCTTCGTTAGAAATCCCCAAGCAAAACGAATCGCATCTTCTTTAAAATAATCACCAAAGCTAAAATTACCTAACATTTCAAAAAACGTATGGTGTCGGGCGGTATAACCTACATTCTCAAGGTCATTATGTTTACCACCTGCTCGAACACACTTTTGAGATGTCGTTGCGCGCGAATACGCTCTAGATTCTTTACCTAGGAATAAATCTTTAAATTGGTTCATTCCCGCATTGGTAAACAGTAAAGTTGGATCATCTGCAGGCACAAGCGAACTGCTATCAACAACTTCATGACCATTACGATTAAAATAATCTAAAAACGCACTACGGATATCGGCCGTTTTCATAACAACATTCACCTGTTATTTTACTTTTATTAAGTCATTGCCTAAAAACAAAACAGTCTACTAGAGGCTATTATCGAAGAGCGCGTACTCTATCATATTAACTAAGCCCTCAACATATGATGAACATGAGGTTTTACCACTTTTTTGCAAAAAAAAAGAGCACTAATCGGCTCTTTTTAATAGATTTTAGGGGTTTTAGGGGTCTAAATTCAAAAACACATCAATAGAAACTAATTTTTCAGCCATAAACTCTACCTATCAGAAAGCAAAATACTATCCATTAATTTAGTAGAAAATAACTGGTAGTTATTGACGAGTTCATTTGTTTCAGCATCAATTTCTACTGAGTCAACCGCATAAGCCTCAATGGCTTTCGATACTAAAGCTTCAATCATTGAATTAACTTTTTCGAAACGGGAAAGCGGCTCTAGCAGCGCATCCAAAGTCTCAAATTGTTGCGCCATACTTACTAAAGGCTGATTTCTTTTATAAGAATCTAAAGCCGTTTTTGAACTTTCCTGGTAAGTACGCACCTCTTGAGTTTGAAGCGTCGACAGATCCAATGAAAAACTGGCAATTTGTTCAGAATCAAACCCCAAACCTAAAGCAGAATTAAAGGCTTCTTCAAACTGGTCATTAAAAAATAATGAAGAAATATTGCCAACCTGCTCAAGCACATCATTAATCGCCTGCAATTCATCTTCATTAAGGCTCCCTTTCACTGAAAATTCAAAACGAGATGACTGACTTAAACCTAAAGACTCTCCGTTAGAGTTACTCGCATAATTTAGCGCTTGAAAATCCGCCATACGAATCAGAATTTGATCACCTTCTTTGGTATTCAAAACAAAATCTGCCGCACTTTCAGTAAACTGATCAAGTGAAACGAACTTACTTGCCGTAGACGTAGAAGCATCCTCCAGATGATTAACATTTGTTTTACTGAACAAACCTGCCAAGTCTGCCTCTTTCGCTGCGGTTTGACCAAGCGTACTATTCACTGCGCCAGAATCGGGGCCGCTTAAGCTTTGCTCAGGACGAATAGTTGAAATAGTATCACTTATATTCTCCAACCCCTTATTTATTAGCTTGAACCCTTTGGATATATCTTCGGCAAGCTCTTCTGTCATCAGACCAAGACCTTTAATATCCTTCTCTGCTTGCGCATACCCTTTTTCTATACCTGACTTTGCTTGCGCCATCAAATCATTCAGTTTTTCAGCAGAAGCACCCGCTTGTTTTTCTGAATTAATTCGCTTTTCAACAAAACCTAAAACAGTAGAAGCGACATCTTGAGGAGATGGAGCTTTAAACTCATATGTGGATTCAAATTTAACACCCAGAGAAAACTCGATAGATTTTGAAAAGACCTGCCGCCCAGAAGATTCGCCCGCGATTAATTCAAGACTTAAACCACTGCGATAGTCTGCCAAATCTTTTCTAACTTCAGTCGCAGTATTTGAAGGTTGAAATAGCGGCTTAAGCCTATCATTTGTTGAGGCCATTTGAAGCCCAGAACTTGAAGAAAAACCGTTAGTATTCATAATACACACCTTGAGTCTTAACAAGAAACACTAAGCATTCTCGATAAAGGAGATAAAATCGTAATTAATACACCTTCACTATTTATCGGCCAGAAGAAGAAAAACTAAAGCAAAGCTATAAAGTTTTATTAATACCTAAATCCTGCAATCCGCTATTAAGGTCACTCATACATTAACATATCAACTATCTCTTCATGCTCTCGAGTAGGTAAGAATTGTCCCTTTAAACACTTGCTCTATCGCACTTTTTTCGACTGTTTCCTGGCTATGATCATAACCTAGTCTGATCATTTTTTTAGTGAACGGGGCATGATTGCCACGACCTGGGTCAACCAATATCACATCACACTTTGGTTTAGCATGACGCTCAATAAACTGAGAAAGTAAATCGATATGCCCGCGTTCGTAGAGGACATCTGAACCTATCAGGACATCAAACATTCCCAAGCCATCGTTTGTATTCCCCCAATCCGTTCTTAAAAAAGGAATACTTCTCCCCTGGTTAAGCCGAACATTTTCTGCCAAGAAGTTACCCGCCTCAGGGTGGTAGTCTGTCGCAGTAATATCAGCATGGCGAGAATTCAACAAAAGACTCGACAAGGCCATACCACAGCCAATTTCTAAAATACGCTTACCCTCTATTTCATAATTTTCCATCACCAAAGCTAAGACTTTACCCGAATCCCATAAGACACCAAAAAGAGACCATTGGGCCGACGAAATACCAAGAGCTTCGGCCTCTTTGAGAGGATCATTAAACTCTTGATTGTCACGCAATGTTTTTATATGAATATCGACATCTTTATATTCTAGTGTTTGATAACGAACGCGCATAATATTGACTTCCAGTGACTGCTTTTATAAACACGTAACAAGCCAAATAAAACAATCCGCCACGCAGGTCGAAACACTATACAGCTATAAAACAGAACAGAGCGATAAATATACAATTTATGTATTTATCAAAACAAAGCCTAATACAAAGCACATTTCAGCTTTGTGTATTAAACTGAATAAATCTTTTTAGAATGAACCCAAATGCCAAGCAGGAAAAAAATTATGGCTAAGCGCCCTCTTACTATTGTTGACAATGGTTTCCTTATCACTGAAACCGATGACAGCCCTAAGCATATTGCCGGTTTACAAACGTATAAAAAGCCCGCACGCGCCTCAAAAAATTTCGTTAAGAATCTTTATGAAAGCTGGGTCACTGTCGACACCGTTTACGCGCCGTATAACTTAATTCTCAATAACAAGAACCCCCTGACACCTTATTGGGAAGAAACCAGCAACTTTCGCGCAAAAGATCATGTTTTTTTTCTTACTTTAAAGGAAGGTACAGATGCGGAAGTTAATGCCTTGGTTTCAGAACTTCATGAACCAAGATTAGATATGTCGAAGCCTTTATGGCGCTGTTTCTTTATTGAAGGCTTAAGCGATAATCGATTCGCTATATATTTCAGTTTCCATCATAGCGTGTTAGATGGCATTTCAGCTGGCAAAATAATGGAGCGAACGCTTAGCAAGGTTAAAACAGAAAAAGATCGACCACCTTTCTGGGCAAGAACTGACAACCCATATAACAAAAAGTCAGGGCGCCCTAGACCTACATTAATGGATAAAGTATTAGCAACCGCAAGTGGAAATATGAAAGCCGCTTATGGTCTATCTCGCATCTCGACACAACTTTGTCTTGAAGCAGTCGGTTTAACAAAAAATGCAATATCACTTCCATTTACAGCCGCGCCTACACCACTAACCGGCCCAGTAACAGCAAAGCGCACCTTTACAATTTCTTCCTTACCAATGGATCGTGTCAACCATTTACGTAAGATTACTCGCAACACCCTCAACCATATAGCCCTAACATGTTTGGATGGCGCCCTTCATCGATACCTAGAACATATTAATCACCCCTTAGATGCAACGCTAACCATCACCATGCCAGTGAGTTTGAGAAAGGAAGATGCCAAAGTGGGTGGTAACCAGATAGGCTTAGTAGCAACAACCTTATCACCCAAAACAGATGATCCGATCATTCGCTTGCGTGAAATTGGCTCCTCACTACAAGCAGTGCGTCACCAAATTGATGCGTCTCCAGCGGTGAGCATTCAAGCATATTCTTTAGTGACCAATGGCGTTGCACAATTATTCGATTTAGTACATGCCAGCCAACTTTTACCTGCACTTTCGCATACCATTGTGTCAAATGTACCCGGCCCTCAAAAACCGCTTTTTTTAGAAGGGTCTGAACTTTTAGGCTGGTATCCTGTGAGTACACTTGGCCCGGGGCACCGACTCAACGTCACCATGTTTTCTTATAATGGGAAGTTGGATTTTGGCATTATCGGCGCAGCTGATTTTCTACCCGATTTAGAAATCTTAGGGCAATTTATCTTTGAAGAATTTGAAGAGCTTGAGAAAGCAATTATGTCTCCCGATATGGGAACCAGTATGCTTGCAGAAAAAAGAAAAATGAAAGACATACAAGCTTAAGCATTCCATACCTCAAACTAGCGCTCTCTTGCACCTCAAAAACAAGCCCAAGAGAGCCCGCCCCTTCTAGGCTGAAGAAGAACCATGCAGCCTTCATAAAATAAAATTTTATATAGTCACGTTCAGCTTTCATTCAGCAAAGCTTTTGTATCTTAGTTTCATCGTTTAGAAAATTCTAAAAAAGAACTATTTTTTCTCAGGAGAAATACGATGAATAAAATGATAATCCCAACGGTTTTGATCTCATTAACACTATCTATTCCCAGCGTGGCAAAAGGCCCACATCACCAGAAAAATGACTGGGCAAAAGTAACACACGTTGAGCCTATTACTCGCATGATTGAGCATAGCAGCCCTCGAAAAAGATGTTGGAATGAACGTGTTCACTACAACCAGCCTCGCAATCACCAGAATTCTTATACCAATACCATAATGGGAGGCATCATTGGAGGCGCAATAGGTAATGCGGTTGGACACCGGAAAAAGAATAAACAAGTTGGCGCAGTTGTCGGGTCATTGCTAGGGGCGTCTGTAGGCCATAGCCTTTCAAAAAGTAATGAACAAACTAGTGGAAACTATAATACTTACCAAAACAATAGACGCTGTGATATCGACGAAGACATCACATATAGAGAAGAGCGTGTTGGTTACCATGTAAGCTACAGATACAGAGGCCATGAATACAAAACCAAAATGCTCAATCACCCTGGCAAGAAAATAAAGGTTCGTGTTAGTGTAGAACCGCATTCATTCTAATTCGTTCACTAAACTGATCACAAAACCGAGAACCGACCTGTTTCAAACAGGTCTATTTCAATAAGGATATCTCTATGCTTGATGACCTAAAATTAAACATCGATCTATTAATTACCCCAAGAAAGACGATGAGTGGTCGCAAGCAAGTACTGGTTTATGTTTTTATTCTCACGTTAGTGGCGCCTAATTTCATATTCGCTGCGAATAATGCCGCTAGCACAAGACCATACCAAGACACTATCAACCATCCTCTGCTAATTGCTCAGAATGACATTATCAGTAGCGAACAAGCCATTCAAATTGCAAAACAAGGCCGTAAGGTTAAGGTTCTAAAAGTTACGCAGCAAAAAAATTCGAATAGAGACGTTTATAGGATCAAGCTAATCACCAAAAAAGGCCTGGTCCGGGTTATTTTAGTCGACGCTTATACGGGCAAGATTCTTAGAGGAAAGCGATAATTATGCGAGTCCTTGTTGTTGAAGATGAAATCAAACTTCTCAAGCAACTAGAAAACCTTCTTACTCAACATAAATATGCTGTAGATACAGCTAAAGATGGACTAGAGGCGCTGTATTTGGGCCAAGAGTATACCTTCGATTTAGCTATTGTTGACATTGGGCTCCCGAAAATAAACGGTATAGACCTAATATTGAAATGGCGCGACATGGGAATAAAATTCCCTATACTCATTCTAACAGCAAGAGGAAACTGGCAAGATAAAGTATCGGGGCTCGACTCCGGAGCAGATGACTACCTCGTTAAACCATTCCATTTAGAAGAACTTCTTTCAAGGGTCAACGCGTTACTAAGGCGATCTAAAGGGCAAGCTAAAACACTGTTAGAATTTGGCTGTTTAAAAGTAGACCTTAACGCAAAGACAACCTATTTTGATGATAAACAACTTGATCTGACAGCCTTCGAATATAATACCCTTGAGTATTTAATTTTAAACAAAGGAAAAGTCATATCCAAAACCGAGTTAACCGAACATCTTTACTCTCAGGATTTTGATCGAGACAGTAATGTTATTGAAGTTTTCATCGGTAGATTACGCAAAAAAATAGACCCCACTGGAAAAATAAAACCAATTAGTACAGTGCGCGGACAAGGGTATCGTTTTGAATTCGATTAAACGGAGATTAATGGTAGCGAGCTTCATTTTACTGCCTCTATTTTGTAGTATATTTGGCATTACATTAGATAGCGTTTATACATCAAGCATGAAATCTAATGAGCAAGCCCAACTCAAATTACAAGCATATGCACTAATTGCGTCCACAGAATTAAATAATGAAACCGTCTGGTTACCAGAACAACTGCCGGAAGATAAGCTCAACCAGATCAGTTCAGGGTTATTTGCTGCAATATTCAATAACGATAAAAAGACGCTGTTATGGCAATCACCTTCTGCTATTAATAAGACGCTACTAAGCTCATGGAAACCTACACCACTTGATTCAGGTAAACATAATTTTGGTGAAATAAATTACCAAGACAGCAAGTACTTCTTCCTGCAATATAGTGTCACTTGGGAAATCAACGCCCAAACAAACACATCATTTCAATTCGTTATTTTCAATCAACAGAACATTTTTGAAGCACAAGTTCTAGCGTTTCGAAAAAGCCTTTGGGGATGGTTATTAGCCATCGGGTTATCAATCACCCTGGCACAGATAGTTATTTTAAAATGGGGATTAAAACCGATTCAAAAAGTTTCTGAAGACCTACAAGCCATCCGCTTAGGACAAAACTACCGTCTAACAGGAAACTACCCGGCAGAACTACAACAAATGACTGATTCCATTAATAGCCTTCTAGAAACCGAAGCAGCACAAAAGAAAAGATACAAAGAGTCACTATCAGATTTAGCACATAGCCTTAAAACGCCTCTTTCAGTCATGCAAGGCAGCCTTTATGAACTTACTGTCGAAAATAAGATAGTCACAAAATCACAAAACGAAATTTCCGAACAAATCAACAGAATCAATCAGATCATTAACTATCAGCTCAAACGATCAGTCAACACGCCAAACAATCCCTTTGCAAACTTTGTGAGCCTGCGACCTCTTTGTGAAAAGCTCATATCAACGTTAAATAAGGTTTACTACGGTCGTTCAATAGAGGCACAAATTGAACTTGAGCCATCACTTACATTTAAAGGGGACACAGATGACCTTCTGGAAGTATTAGGCAACCTTTTAGATAACGCTTATAAATATGGTAACGGACACGTTTTGATAAAAGGCAAGAGAGATAATAATCATTTAATTATAATGATAGAAGATAACGGCCCAGGCATTCCCAAAGACATGCATGCACTTGTCCTCAAACGTGGCGAACGAGCGGATACGTCAGTGAGTGGCCAGGGCATCGGATTAGCCATTGTAATCGATATTATTAGTCACTATGGCGGAAGCCTGAAACTTGAACGATCTTCATTAGGTGGCTTAGCCGTTGTCATTGAACTGTGAACTTTTCAATTTCTAAATTAAGGCACAATTAAGTCTAGAACCACCTGAGCCACGAGGTTTCAGAAATTCGCCCCATGAGAGGAATTACCCTAGGGGCTTTTTTATTTTATTTAAGCCATTTTATATAGCCATAAAATTTAAAGCAGCGTTTCTAACTTCAGCATGACCTTATCTGCAAACGCAGTAGTAGATAGAATCTCGACACCAGAGCCTGGCTTAGATAAATCACTGGTAGAGAAACCTTCTTGGAAAACACCCTGCATCGCCGTCCAAACTGCTTGAGCTTCTTCTGTCAGGCCAAAGCTCATATCCAACATTAGCGCTACTGAACCGATCATTGAATAAGGGTTTGCTTTATTCTGGCCGGCAATATCTGGCGCTGAACCATGCGAAGGCTCGTAATATGCTTTATCTGGCCCCATACAGGCTGAAGGCATCAAGCCTAGCGACCCTAAAATACCGCCACCCTGATCGCTCAAGATATCACCAAACATATTTTCCATAACCATCACGTCGAACTGACATGGGTTCAGGCATAAATGTGTCGCTGCAGCATCCACCAGCATATGAATAACTTTAACTTCAGGAAAATCGACCGCCACTTCTTCTAACACTTCATTCCAAAGAACAGAAGAGATGAGTACATTACTCTTGTGAATATTATGCAGTACTTTCTTACGTTTCATGGCTTCTTTGAAAGCAACCACGAGAATCTGGCGAATCTGGTCTTCATCATATTCCAGAGTCTCTTTTACATAACGTTTACCTTCAGGCGTTTTACCACTTTCTTTTCCACCAAAATACAAACCACCGATCAATTCACGGATCAGCATGATATCGATCCCCTCACCCACCACTTCTTTCTTTAAGGGTGAAAAGTGAGCCATGCCAGCGGGCAATGAAATCGGGCGGAAGTTTGCGTAGGTATTCAAACGACGACGCATGGGTAATAAAGCACCGCGTTCAGGACGTTCTTCAACCGGTATTTTTTCAGATGCTTCATGACTCAAGCCAATGGGACCTTTCAAAATAGCGTCTGCAGAATCACACAATTCTTTGGTTTCTTCAGGGAAAGATTTGCCATGAGAAAAATAAGCACTCGCACCAAAAGGGCCGTCAATGCAATCGAACTTCACATCTCTTTTTTGCTCGATTAATGTTAAAACACGTAAGGCTTGTTCTGTAATTTCTGGGCCAATACCATCACCAGCTAATACCGCAATTTTGTATGTTTGAGTCATATTATTTTCCTAAGGGTTGAACGTGGCGGGTATTGTAAAGATAGCGGCCCCTGTCTGGCAAATTTATGTCAGACCCTTTGATTTTATTTTTTAAGCTGGATGACCAAGCTCTTTCGTTTTAAATAATCACAATATTGTATTTCTAGCTGATGAGATGCCTTATATAGGACAGAATAAGTTGACTGCGAGCTCGCCTTTCGGTAACTTGCAATGCCTTTGTGGACAAGTTATTGCTCCACACTACAAGGCTTTAAATGTGAAAGGTTATTCTGGATTTATTTACTCAGAAAATACACTAAAGCCTTCTGAATATAATTTGTGTTGAGAATGAATAGCAATGGCGTATGAAAATATCATTTATGAAGCGAGAGGCCCTTTAGGTTTAATCACCTTAAACCGCCCTGAGAAATTGAATGCAATTTCTTTGGCCACGCTAGCAGAGCTTCATAGCGCACTTACCATCGCAGAAAGTGACCCTAAAATCCGAGTTATTGGTCTAACGGGTGCAGGCAAAAAAGCGTTTGCATCGGGTTCGGACTTAAACGAAGTCGAACATCGCGATATTAAAAAAGCCCTTGAGCCGATTGTTCAAGGTTTAGCCGAAAGAATGGAACGTGGTGAAAAACCCTCTATTGCCGCCATCAATGGTTTCTGCTTTGGTGGTGGTTTGGAATTAGCATTAGGTTGCGATATTCGTATTGGCACAACGACCTCAAAATTTGCAACACCTGAAGGCAAGCTGGGCATCATCCCAGGTGGTGGCGCAACACAGAGGTTGCCGCGTATTGTTGGCCGTGCAATGGGCATGGAAATGTTATTAATGGGTGAAACCATAGATGCTGATCGCGCTTACCAAATAGGCCTCATTACCCGCCTTGTCGAACCTGACGAATTAATTCCCATGTTAGAAAGCATGGCTGCTCATATCGCAGGTTTTGCGCCACTTGTACCTCAGTTTATGAAGTCTATGGTGAACTACGGCATGGAAGGCGGGCAACATGCCGGCCTGGCACTTGAGAAATTTGCACAAGCCGCCTTATGTGAAACCCAAGATAAAAAAGAAGGTTTGCGAGCCTTCTTGGAAAAACGCCCACCAAATTGGTCTGGACGTTAACCCCTGCAATGTTATAGATAGATTCTAATATCATAGGTAGATTCTAAGGCTTGGCGTTCACTCACTAAGCCTTTTTTATTGATATAATTAACTGAACAATCAAAAACAAAAAAGGACTTACTATCATGTCAAAAATAGCTTGGGTTGCCGGTGCCAGCGGTTTAGTTGGCCAACAATTAGTTGAACAATTATCCCAGGATGCTGATTTTACTAAAGTCATCGCATTTGTCAGAAAGCCTCTAGAGCTACCAATATTTCAACATGAAAAAGTTAAGCAGTTTGTTGTTGATTTTGAAAAACTGGTCGCACCTTCCACGGCAGTAGATGCTGTTTTTTGTGCCTTAGGCTCAACCACTAAAAAAACCCCACACTACGATGATTATTACCAAATAGACGTCACCTACCCTTATGAATTTGCCAAACTCGGCAAAAAAAACGGAGCACGCTTTTACGGGTTAGTATCAGCTCATGGCGCTAACTTAAGCTCATTATCTAGCTATTTAAAAATGAAAGGGCTGCTAGAAAAAGACCTGAGTAAACTTAACTACTCTAACGTGGTGTTTGCGCGCCCAAGCTTACTCAAAGGTGATCGAAAAGAATTCCGTTTACTCGAAAAACTGAGCGAGTCTGTCGTGAGCTTGATGCCGGGTAATTACAAAGCGATTCACGTAAAACATGTCGCAGCATCACTTATTGCCGCTGCCAAAAAGTCTTCAGAAAAAAAACGCGTACTCACATCAAAAGAGATGCAAAAGCCGGATAGAATCACTTTCCCTAAGCAACAGTAGGCAGTTCAATGAGCGACAATATACCAGATCAAGTTCAAGACAATATAGAGACGCTTATTGCTTCACGCAAAAGCATAATAATCTCTAGTTTAAATAAAGATAATGAAGTAGAAGTTAGCGCCACACCCTTCTTGAAAAAAGGGTCGTGTATTTATATTTTCATTAGTGAACTCGCATCCCATACTCAAAACATCACTTTTAACCCGATACTTAGTGTGATGCTAATTGAAGATGAACGAGATACTAAAAACGCCTTTGCCCGGAAGCGACTAAGTTATAAATGCACGGCTTCGCTTGTTGATAAAGCAACAAGCAGTTGGAGTGAGATACTAAATCAATTTGAAGAAACGCAAGGCAAAACAGTCAGTTTATTAAAACAGCTTCCTGACTTTCATCTATTTGAATTAAACATAATGTCGGGCAATTACATTGAAGGTTTTGGCAAGGCTTATCGTTTATTCGGTGAAGGTTTAAAGCAGATAGAATTGCAGACTAAATCTTAAGACGCGTTCAATGATCGGATATTATTTCCCCTCTAACCCTCGCCCCATTTAGCCAATAAGTCTTGCTCTATACCCAACTGATTCAAAATCCTGGCCACCACAAAGTCGATTAAATCATCAATTGTTTTGGGCTCATGATAAAAACCAGGGCTTGCTGGAATGATCACCGCACCCATTCTGGTCAACTTCAACATATGTTCTAAATGAATTTCTGAATAAGGCGCCTCCCTCGGAACAAGAATCAATTGGCGACGCTCTTTTAAAGCCACATCGGCAGCACGTTCAATCAGGTTATTACTTGCTCCTGTGGCAATCGCCGACAGGCTGCCCGTACTGCAAGGGCAGACCACCATTTGGGAAGGA